>Ga0308171_1001055_pt1 | contig 42631 bp, 36 predicted proteins | sample PhyGR1_FD_202135 | JGI IMG/M metagenome (GOLD analysis project Ga0308171, IMG submission 202135) | Phyllosphere microbial communities from UC Gill Tract Community Farm, Albany, California, United States - DLSLSG.R1 | ecosystem: Host-associated > Plants > Phyllosphere > Unclassified | place: USA... | reverse complement strand
ATTTCATCATCTCGAAATGCTCTATCAAGAGTTCGGGCAAAAATAATTTAAGAATTTCAGCATCGTTTAACATCAAACAAAATTAGCACTTTTTATTTTGCTCCCCAAGTTTTGTCCCTGATCCATAAAAAGGGATCAATCCCAAAACTTGGGGACTAAGCAAAAAGTTTAGATCATCTGAAATTTAAAAATAAGATATTTTAACTCATAAAATTTCTCTCCAACTTTTGTAACTGACCCCCTTAAAACTTTTTTCAAGTAGTTTTTATTTTAGTAAATTAAAATAAAAAGGCAGTATTCTAAATCTTTATTGATGATATTTTAATCTTCCAGTTTTTGATGTATAATATTTCATCAGCATATTGTACATGATCATTTCTTCCTGTCTCGCGTTATTTATGCACAGACGATTCATCAACATATGTATATAACTACAAAGAAAATCAGACATTCGTTCTATTTTTATTTTTTCAGAAGAAAATTGCTGAAATGCCTCTTTAATAATACCTTTAGAAGCTGCAGTTCGTTTTAATAAAATTTTATTGATAGCAATCTGATCGTCAGTTAACTCATTATTTTCTACAATATTGTAAATATCTTTATACCTGCTTCTATACATTGTGTCTAATCTTACTTTTTCAGATTTCCCCACTTGAAATTCATGGTTGAAAGAAGTGGATAAAGAATTGACAACAGCTTTACGTTCTGATAAAGATAAATTAAAATCATTAAATGTCTGCTCTATAGATTTTAATCCGTACATCCACCAAGAATCATTATCATCGGTATTATATTTAATATAATTTAAGATAGCATCACTATCAAATGAAAAAAGACACTCTGCATATTCTATAATCTCTTGTCTATATCTTTCTATCTCTCGTTTATAGGTATCTATTACGACGTTCCAAACTAAACCACTTTTTTCATAAGATTTAATACCGTTTAGTAATTTTGAAATTATTTGCTCTTTGGCAAAAGGAACATTTTCAGGAATGTGAAACCTTACTCGAATATGATGATCAGGATCTGCGTATCTGATAAAGAACCATCTATCTATTAAATTTTCCTTTTTTAATTTATTAACACACCTAGAAATGCTATTTCTTAAAATATCATTACTTGTTTTAACTCCACAATAAATCTTAAAATATATCCATTCACTATTTTGATTAAAACTTCTTGTAACAGATTTTATTTTTACCTTTTTTTGAGGTAGAATTCCACTGTATGTTTTTGTTTTTTTTATGTAAGAAGCTACAAACTGATTATTATACGTATTTTTTTCATCATCTTGCAATACATTAGTTGAAGGTAAAAATTCTTTTAAAATGATAGCCTTCTTATTCTTAATTGTACTAAAAAATACATCAATTTGTTGATTATCATTAGTGTTTACGGGTAGATCATTGTCTACGTCAGACAACAGAAATATGGTAGGTAGATTATGCTTTATACAGAAATCTTTAAATATCTGATACTTTTCAGGGTTTTCATTATTTAAATATTTTTTAATATTTTCTTGATTAAAACTCCATACACATGGCTGTAAAATTATATTTTTATAAGATATTCTTGGTAAAAATTTATTAAATCTTGCCAAATCACCCCACCCAAAGTCTAACCATGGTGTAATATTTTGATATTGTAAATCACATAAAAATTGATATACAGGTTGTGAACCAACACTATGGTTGTGAGCATTGCTTAGCCTTGGTATAATTATTTTATTTAATTTCTTAGACCTCAGAATAATTTTATCATTTTTCACAGAAATTAAAAGATCTTCTAAGAAAACTTGATTATCTACCGATAATGATGATAAGGCCATATAGGGTATCTCAGATTTTCTAAACGGAGGGTGAAGAAGAATATTTCCGACCCTACTTTGTGGTAAATGTACAATCTCGGCAAAAATAACATTAGGATTTAAGCTTTCTTCTTTAGCACAAACGTCTTTAATATGATTTATAATCAGAGGATCATTTTCTGCAAATCTACCCAGTAAACTTGCTACACTAGAACCACTTAAATGTTCAATTAAAATATTATGCCCATCTGTATTCTCTTTTTCTACAATCCTGAAGAGTACAGTGAATGATGGAGAAAATGAGCTTCTGTCGTTTTTTTTGTCTAGTTTCTCTATATCACTTTCATCAAGAATAATTTCCGTTTTTTTAGCGATCAAACATTGTTGCAGTTTGGGATAGAGTACAGACTCATTGTTTCCCCAACTTAGATTAAACTGATTAGAAGAAGATCCTGTTTTTTTCTTTTGTACATATCCAATACCCGCTTCTGTATCTAAAACCTGCATGATAGGAAGCTCCTGTTCTTCGTACCTTTCCATAAATTTTTGAGCAAAGCTTTTCAAATTTTCATTAGTATAAGGTTTTGAAATCTGTTGTAATAGATTTACCGCTGTATCAACATCAGAATATAGTTTTTTGTCTAAAACTTGTTTTTCTTCAAATTTCCAGAAAGAATCGACTTGGAAAAGCTTAGTTTCATCTATATTTACTTCTAAATTCTTTAGGACAATTATAATTTTTTTATAAGTATCAATTAATTGTGATGATGGAGCTTCCGAGTCTGCTTCATTTAATAAATTTTGTGCTTTTTGAAGGATAGCTGTAATATTAATGATTCTTTCACTTTTTACTGACTCCAGCTTAGTTATAACTTCTCCTAGAAAATCTCCTCCTGTTACTGATGGTTCAAGCTCGCTAATTAAAATATTAGAGGTTATCAGGTCCTTAAAATAAGCTAATAATTCCTCATCGCTACATTCAATACCAAATTTTATTATAACATTTTTAAAGTCTTGAAAACATATTCCTTTCTGGGCTTCTTTAATAATTTTATTAATAAGACTATCCTGATCTACAGAACTAATTTGATGGATTCTATTTCCGGAACTATAATAGTATTCAACATATCTCCATTTATTACCCATTGTATATAAGCTGGTATTTGAATAAAACCTAAATTCCGTAATTATTTCTGGTAATTTTGAAATATATAGAGATAATGCACATAGATAGTTCATGTCTAATCTAGAAAATCTCTTTACCTTTGACACAGATGGTAGCGTAATGTATTCTTTACCTTCAGAATTTTCTTCATCCTGATTTATTGCACCACAAGCGGAGAATAATCCAAAAGGAGTACATCTGCTAGACATTCTTAGATAATACTTCGTTAATGATTCTTCTATTTTACGTTTTTCTTTTTCTGTATTTATTAATCCATCTTTATACCTCAAAGCTTCATCATATAAAACCGGAGAAGCCAAAAATAATGCAGCCAAAAATACTTGATCTTGCATTAGAATATTATAATTTACAGGAACGTAAATATTTTTTAATGGTAGAATAGGAGTTCTTAAAATGATTTTTCCAATTCTTTCAACTTGATTGTTATTCTGCATAATTAGTTGGATTATAGAAAGAAAATATTAGATAACGAGTTATTCTTGTTTTTGTTTAAATATTCTAGAATTGCTATATTCACACCTATTAATCCATCTAAAATCTCGTGGGGAGTATCAGTAAATGAAGTGTTATCTTTAGAGAAGAAATCTGCAGTTTCTTTCATCCAAAAATCCATACCTTCCATGTATTTTTTATTTCCGCTTTCTAGGTATAGCCTGTAGTAGAATGACGAAAGGCCGGCTGCACCATGACAAAAGAATGGTTCATTAATTCCTGTTTCCTCTTGATCTTGTCTAGTAAGAGTTTGTATTCCCATGGCATCTGCTTTGTTAATAAGTTCACTATCATTAAGAAGCTTTCCTGCTTTATAAAATAAAAGTATAATTCCTAAATCTCCATAGCACCAAGCAAGTCTGCCTTTGTGTGAGAACCTATTATTTTCTAAATTAACTATTTGAGGATAAAAAGAATCTCTTTTGTCTTCTAAATCAATAGGCAGGTAGTAAGAGTTAATAAATCGAATACTTTCTTTTACAGCTTTTTGGAGAATATCTATATTTTCTTCATTTAAGTAAGGAGCCGCCTTTATCAGAAGAATAAGTAAACCTGCCATACCATGTGAAATACTTAGATTCGCTTGATTGGCTTTTGATGTTTCCATAAAGGTATTTTGAAACCAAATGCCATTATCATTTTGAATACCTTTAGAAATGATTATCGGGATCAATTTATTGAGGTACTCAATATTACCTCTTTCTGTAAAGTAGAATAAAATACCACCGGAGCCATGTAGACAATCTAAATTATCTTGCTCAATTAAATTAACAGCAGAATTAAATAAATATTCATCTAAATCAGAAAGTTCATCCTCAATATCTATATCTAATGAAAGAATTTTGTTCAAATAACAAATAGTATATCCTAATCCCGCAGCACCCGCAGTGTATGTTGCTTGTATTAATGTAGATTTAGAAGAATAAAAGCTTTCTAAAACCTCTTCTAATAATTCTATAGAAAGATCTCTGTTTTCTGTTTCTTCATCATCAGATACTTGGTGCAAAAGTGCATGGTAATAGGCTAACCCCAGTCTACCGGCAAATAAACTATCGTTTTGAGATTTAGACTTTGTTATAATTTGATGATTACGGTCAAATCTGTCTTTAATATATTGCTTATTCATAATATTCTTTAATAACTCTTTCTATAGGTTTCCATTTAATAATACTAGAGTGTAATAATTTATCTTTATTAATTTTTACTTCTCTGTGGAGATTAGTAGCTAATTCATTTATATTTAAACGATAGAGTAGTAAGATGTCTTCTTTATAAATTTCATCGTAATAATTTTTATTTTCAACACAATCATTTATCATTTTATAGCACATGTTGATACTTTTTATGGAATGATTTACACCTTTCTCAAAATCATTTGACTTAAAATAAAGTGTAGCATAATTTATTTCTTGTTGAATGATTCGAAACAACAAAATAGGATCATCATATCCTTTATCTTTTATAAGATTTATTGTCCTTCTTGTATAATACTTGGCTCCCCGTATATTTTTTATTTTATATTGTAAGTATGCTATGTTGGGATAGGTCATAATCTTAATAATAGCATCCGTATTTTCATCAAATTCAAATTTGTTTTTTACATAATGTGCTTTACCTAATTGCTTTGTAGCATCTTTGTAGTCGCCCAGTTTAGCTGCCTGAAACATTCCTTCGTAAGCACGATTCAGAATACCTAGACATTGCATAGTTTCTGTATCTAATATTTTTTGTTGTTGAAAAAATAATTGCCAGAAATTTTGGTCTAATATTATTTTTTCATTACTTGTTTTGTCTAAATTTAATAAAAGCTTATCAATTATAATCTTCTTTTCCAATTTCAATTTTTTTAGTTATTGTTTTGCTCAAAAAAGCTTAAAACTGTTTTATTAAATAATTGAGGAATTTTTTCAGGAGCTTCATGATCTGCTCCTTTAAAAATAACGAGTTTACTCTTCGGTATTTTTTCAGCAATGAGCTTTGTATGCTTTTCTTTTATAACATCGTGTTGGCCAGCCATTACTAAGGTTGGCGCTTTAATTTTTTGTAAGGTATCAGGATTTATATTAGGCTCAGTGAGCAATAACATTTTCAAGCGATAATTCATATTATCTTTTGGAACTCCTTTACTTTCCATTTCTTTTACCTGACTTCTTATCAGTTTATTGGTTTCAGCTGTTACGGAAGTATCATCATTATATAAAACGGTACCCATGATAGCCATTTTATTCACTTTATCCGGATAGTTCATTCCTAGAACAAGAGCGATATTACCTCCATCACTCCAACCCAGAATATTTACATTTTTCAACTGTAATTTAGTAAGAAAGGTATTTACATCTTCAGCCATCAGCTCATAGGTTATGATTGTAGGATCAGAGGAAGATTTTCCTTGTCCACGACTGTCTAAGCCTATTACCATATATTTTTCACTCAATGCATCTAGCTGATTGTGAAAGCTCACCATAGATGAATTATTCCCGTGAATCAAAAGAAGGGGCTCACCTTTTCCGTATATTTCGTAATAGAGATTAATTCCATTAATTTCGATATATTTTCCCAATTCAGAATTATTACCGAAAGAAGGTGTAACCTTTACATTCGAATTATCTATATACAGAGACTGTTTTCCGGAAAAATATTTATCATTAGATAGAGATAGTTTGGTATCTTCATTTATGTTGAAAGTATTCCAATTTGATATTGAATCATTTTCAAAATCAGAATTTTTTAAAGGAATTTCTAACCTGTTTTTACCATCTTTCACAAAAAGTTTGAAGTCATCTAAATAGTAACTGCCATTTCCTGATATTGTAACATTTATTCCTAAATATTTTGCATTTTTATCGATTTTTCCTGATAACTCATAAGTACTCCAATCGTCTGATTTATAATAATCTCCGGCATCTTCATTATATACAGCAGATTTTATTTGTTTGGCATTATTATCTATTGAAATTGCGCCTAATACTGCCCAAGAGTCATTTGTTATTTTATCTTTATAAAATATCTTACCTTCAAGAATGAAATTTTTTCCACGAAATTTTTCAATATTCACGGTTTGATAAATTCCAAAAAGCTGTCCATATGTAGTAATATAAGTCATGCAAAATAATATGTTTAGGAGTTTAAAATTAAAATATGACATTGGTAAATTTCTTTATTAATGGTGGATTATTAACACATAATCTTCTTATTATATAGTAAATAACTGTCTAAATTAATATTTAGACAGTTATTAGTTCTAATCTTTTATAATTGTATTGTAATATCGCAGAAAGGAGTTGCCGGGCAATGTCCTAAGCAAGATGGAGTTTTAGAACAGTTGAAGATGCTTAAGAATTGTGCTTCTTGTGCCTTACCTCCTTTTACTCCCTTCATAGAGTCGTTATCTAGAGATGCGATTGTTTGCTTATTCAAACTAAGTTTGATTTTTTTTCCGTTTTTCATGATATAATTATTTAAATAGTTTTTCCTACTCTTTTAAAGGTTTTCGGATATCCCTTTTTATATGCTTAAGATTTTTATTAAATCCTAAAATCCTATTGTGATATCGCAACCCGCGCTTGGTAAGCAATGTCCTAAACAAGATGGGGTTTTAGAACAGTTGAAAATACTTAAAAACTGTTGTTCTTTACCTCCTTTTACTCCTTTAAGAGCTTCATTGTCAAGAGTTGCGATTGTTTGTTTATTTAAAGAAAGTTTAATTTTTTTTCCGTTTTTCATGATAGAATTATTTAAATATTCTTTCCTACTCTTTTAAAGGTTTTCGGATATCCCCCTTATCTATAATTTAATTAAGATTTTTAGAATTCTACAGTAATATCACAAATCACGCTACAGAGCCCGGCACAAGATGGACTTCTTGAACAATTTTTAGAACAATTGAAGATAGTTAGAAACTCAGCTTCCAGTCCTTGCTGTTCTTTTCCGCCTTTCACCCCCTTCAGAGTTTCATTGTCAAGACTTGCGATTATTTGTTTGTTTAAGGAAAGTTTAATTTTTTTTCCGTTTTTCATAAATTGAATTGTTAAATTATTTTCACTCTCATTTTGCAAACTTTTCAAGAATATTTATTCTATACTTTCTTAATGCCATAGAGCCTATTAAAGGTTGACTGTAATTTCGCATCCAGCGCTAGCAGGGCAATGACCTAAACAAGATGGAGTTTTAGAACAGTTGAAGATGCTTAAGAATTGTGCTTCTTGTGCTTTACCTCCTCTTATTCCATTAAGAGCGTCGTTATCTAGAGATGCGATTGTTTGCTTGTTCAAACTAAGTTTGATTTTTTTTCCGTTTTTCATAATTTTGATTATTTAATTTGTACGTAAATTTTTTTAAACCTTATAATTTTATAATGATTTCGCAGAAAGGAGTTGCCTGGCACTGCCCAATACAAGATGGAGTGTATGAGCAATGGAAGATGCTTAAGAATTGAGCATCTTGCCCTTGTAATTCTTTACCACCTTTTACGCCTTTTAAAGCATCATTATCTAAAGATGCGATTGTTTGTTTGTTCAAAGCAAGTTTGATTTTTTTGCCTTTTTTCATGATTTTTTAAAATTTTAATTTGTTCCTACTCTTTTTAAGGTTTTCGGATAGCCCTTTTATTGTGGTAAATCTTCAGGGTCAAGGCCACTTACTGGTCCACAAGGTTCAGTCAATGGGCCTGTAGCCAAACATTTAATATTACGAGAGCAATGAAATATGCTTAGAAATTGTTGCTCTTTTCCTCCCTTTAATTTTTTAAGCGATTCATTATCGAGCCTAGTAATAATTTGTTTATTCAAGGCAAGCTTAAGTTTTTTACCTTTTTTCATAATTTAAATATAGAATGTATTAGTGTGCTAATAGTCACTAGTCTAGACCTGCAATGGTCTTAGTCATACAATTAACAATAGTATTATTAGGATTGTTGATAATAGTACCGCAAGAACGAGAGTTATCAGTACAACAGCGGAACATGCTTAAGAATTCCGCTTCTAGCTCCTTTCCTCCGATGATTTCTTTAAGCCCATTATTATCAAGTGTAATAATTGTTTGCTTTTTTAAATTAAGTGTAATTTTCTTTCTGTTTTTCATGGTATAATATGTTTAATTTTTTTTGAAATTGATTATTAGTTATCTAGATTAAGGTTCGATTGATGTATCTATTTCATTTACTGGGCCTGTTGTCGTATTACATCTTCCTGTTACTGCAATGGTATCATTGAAGCACTTTTCTGTACGAGTACAATGGAAAATGCTTAAAAACTGCTGCTCTTTGCCTCCCTGTACTTCTTTCAACATTACATTGTCTAGTTGTACAACAGTCTGCTTGTTTAAGGATAGTTTAATTTTCTTATTCATTATAGATTGCTTAATATTTTTTCATCTTATTTGAAAATGACTAGGCCTCCAAGTTAATTGTTGTATTACAATAAAATGTTAAAGTAGAGGTAGTAGCAGTATCATTGAAACATTTAGGCGTATAAGAACAGTGGAAAATACTTAAGAATTGTGCCTCTTGCCCTTGCAATTCTTTACCTCCTTTCACCCCTTTTAGTAACTCATTGTCCAATTTTGCAATGGTTTGTTTATTCAAAGTAAGTTTTATTGGTTTTTTCTTCATGCCTATAGGTTTTATTCAATTACAATTATAGGACCCGGGTCTGGATTCGGATTATTAATTATCGTGCCACAAGAACGGGAGTTATCAGTACAACAACGGAATATGCTTAAGAACTGTGCATCTTGTTCCTTACCCCCTCTTATTTCTCTAAGACCATCAGTGTCTAACTGTATGATTGTTTGTTTTTTTAAATTAAGTTTAAGTCGTTTGTTTTGATTCATTGTATAAGGTTGTTTTTAATTATTTATCTTTATTTTTAATCTAGTTTCAAAACCTGATCAAAAAAAAAAAGTTTAGCATTATAATTCAATTGTTATATCACAGAGTGTTGATGGAGAGTCTATTATACATTTTTTTACATACGTACAATGAAAAATGCTTAAAAATTGAGCATCCTTTCCTTGCAGTTCTTTACCTCCCTTTACTCCTTTTAGCATTTCATTGTCAAGTTTTGCAATGGTTTGTTTGTTTATGGCAAGTTTTATTTTTTTACCTTTTTTCATGATTTTAAAATTTTCGCTTGTACTGTGTAGAAAAAAATGGTTATACACAATTTGGTTATAATAAATAATGGAGTATAAAAGAAGAACGATTAAAAAATTATACTTCTATATACTCCGTTGTATTAATTAAGGATTTAGGTCAATATCTATTACTGGACATGTCATCGTTGGGCTCGGATTTGTAACAGTACCGCAAGAACGTGAATTGTCTGTACAACAATGAAAGATGCTTAGAAACTGCTGATCCTTCCCCCCTTTAATTTCTTTAAGATTATCATTATCAAGTTTTGCAATTATTTGTTTTTTTAAACTCAGTTCAATTCTTTTAGTTTTTTTCATGATATATAATTTTGTTTTATTAATGTATTAAAGATTTAAAATATTTATTGTTATAAATGTTATTGAAAAACTTCTAAGACAAAGATGTCTGGATTTAGATTATTACACAAACTGATGAATTATAGATTTATGAAATTATAGTGTAAATTCATCAATTTAACATTCTTAATGTTTTGATATGCAGTATTATATTAATTTAATCCTTTTGCCTTTTCACATTACTCATGATTTTACACAAATCTGATTTTGATTAGTAGGAGGAACTTAATATTGATAGTATCGGGCTTTTATTTGTCTTAAGAATGAGATTTCTGCTGGATTTTTGCTCAAACGTATACCGTATTTCGCGTGAAGCCATTTAATTTGAATTCTATGCTTATGCTGTAGCTCGCTGCCAATAGCATTTAACTAAAAATTTTGAAATCAATATTTTACAAAATGAGTTTTATTCAGATAATATATTAACCTGAATTGGGAATAAGAATTTAGCTGGAAGCTGAAAGAGTGAGGCTAAGCTCCTTATTTTGTTATGAAAACAAAAATTAAAAGAAAAAAGTGAGGATCTAGATTTTTATTACATAACCCTCATCTTCCAACACCCAGCTTCCCTATCTACTATCTTCATAAGAATTAGATAGTATTGGAAATTATAGTGTGCGATGATTGAGATTACAGAATGGAGAAAATAAAACTATGTTTTGCAGGTAAACAGGTGACGATAAAACATAAAAAAATCCCCACAGAATGTAGGGATTTAGTCTTTTTAATAATCTATTCTAACTTTGATATCCAAGTAATTTTCTAAGCTGATAGAAAAACCGTTCAATTAATCTTAGGTCTTTCGTTACAATTTCTGCATTGCCTCGCAGTTCTTTATCAAAAATGATATTTTTATTATAAGAAGTCTTTAGTCCTTTCGGAAGAATTACATCTACATAGTAATTCCCCTCTTTATCAGGAGAAAGAGAGATGTTCTGTACTTTCCCTTCTACGATACCAAATTCCTGATACTGGTAATTATCCAGTTTTATTAAAACCTTTTCGCCGGGTGTAATCTTTCCGGAATTTATAGAAGGAACAGACATTCTTCCCACCAGCTTATCTTTATTCTTGGGAAGAATAGATAAAATAGCATCCCCTGTTTTTACAAATTGATTTTCTCCGAAAAATTGCTGAAAACTCGCCATACCGTCAGTAGAAGAAATGACGAGATAATTTTGCTCCCACTGTATTAATGATTTTCTAAGCTGCTCAAATAGCTGAAGGGTTTGGGAAGAATAGGTAATCTTATCTTTTTCTGTATTAATGGCGGCACCACTTTTTGTTTTGTTGAAATTTGAAATACCTTCTTCCATCTGTGATAATGAAATATTCAGATTTTCTAAGTTTTGTTGAGCCTGTAGATATTTTATTTTTTCATTTTCCAGTTCAACAGCAGCAATTACCCCTTGATTGAAAAGCTCCTGAGAGCGTTGGTAATTTTTCTTGGTTAAGTCATATTTTGCCTGTTCTAAGGTTTTTTGCTGTTTTAATGTAAGTATTCTGCTTCTATATTCCGAAATACTCTGATTGGCTGCCAGGTTTTCAGGTGCATAAGGCTGCAATCGTGTGAAAAGCTGCTCGTCCTGAAATGCTTTGGCAAAATTGTTATAATCTCCTTGCAGCTCACCTAATTTAAAATGAGAAACCTGGTGCACAGGGAATGAATATAAATTATTGGGAGTTATGGAGTCTACCAACCCTTTAAGTTCTAAGATATCTTTATAGTTTGCAGCAGACTGCATAACCATTAATACCTGATTTTTTTTTACTTCCTGATGATCTTTTATAAAAATCTTTTCAATTTTCGAATTGGTTCGTGCTTCTAATTTTTCAGGTGGATTTTGCGATGTTACAATAATAGGTGCAGGAATAAACTCGGGATATTTGATAAGATAGCTCATGAATAGGATAAGCAGTAAAATAACAAAAATGATGGTATTACCCCAACGGATCATCCAGTGGGGAGGATGAGTAAGGATATCCTGAACGCTCTCAGAACGTAATTCTATATTTTCTAATAAGTCTTTTTTAGTTTCCAAGTTCTAACTGATTTTTTACAAGTCTATAATATTCACCTTTTAAATCTACCAATTCTGCATGGCTTCCTTCTTCAACCACTCTGCCTTTATCCAAAACAATGATTTTATCGGCATGTCTAACCGTTGACAGTCTGTGAGCTATGACGACAGCTGTTTTTCCTTTGAAAAATTGTTCTAAATTTTCCATAATTACTTTTTCATTATTGGCATCAAGCGCTGAAGTCGCTTCGTCGAAAAATATATATTCCGGAGATTTATAAACAGCTCTTGCTATGAAAAGCCTTTGTTTTTGTCCACCACTTACGCCCAAACCTTCATTACCAATCTGAGTGTTGTAGCTTAACGGTAAAGTTTCAACAAAATCTTTAATATTAGCAATGTCGACTGCTTTTCTCAGTTTTTGTTTATCGATATAATCTTCTCCGATGGCTATATTATTTGCAATCGTATCATTAAAAATATAACCTTCCTGCATAACAACACCACAATGATCTCTCCAGAACCTTGGGGAAACAGAGCTCAATTTTGTGCTGCCAATTTTAATTTCTCCTTCATTAGGTTCATAAAATTTCATTAGCATTTTTAAAAGAGTTGTCTTACCACTTCCGCTGGCACCCACAATCGCAGTCGTTTTTTGATAGGGGATCGTTAAGCTTAGATTTTCGAATACATAAGCATCAGAACCAATATATCTGAAAGACATATTTCTGATTTCGAGATCTTTTTCAGGTACTTCATGAACATATTGTTCTTCCTTATTCTCTTCGTCGTCTTTATCATGAATTTCTCCCAATCTTTCCAGTGAAATTTTAGCATCCTGAAATTGTTTGATGAAATCGATAAGCTGAAGAAGGGGACTGTTGAGCTGGCCAATGATATACTGAACAGAAAGCATCATCCCCAATGTAAGATCTCCACTCAGTACCAACTTGGCCGATAGAAAACTTACCAGAATATCTTTCATCTGATTAATAAAATTACCTCCCACAGATTGCCATTGTTCCAGTGACAGAGATTTTATTCGGATCTTAAATAATTTTACCTGAAGAAATTCCCAGTCCCAACGTTTTTGCTTTTCGGCATTATGCATTTTTATTTCCTGCATTCCGTTAATTAGCTCAATCACTTTACTTTGTTCCTGAGAAACCTGGGAAAATCTTTTATAATCAAGCTCTTTTCGTTTTTTAAGGAAGAAACTAATCCAACCGATATACAATATAGCACCAATGAAATAAACAATAAATAACTGATAATCGTAAAAAAGTAATACAATACTGAAAATGATGAGATTCACCAGTGAAAAAAGAGTATTCAGAGAAGAGCTTGTTAAAAGCTGCTCAATTCTGTGATGATCATTAATTCTCTGCATGATATCTCCGGTCATCCTGGTATCAAAGAAACTGATCGGCAGTTTCATTAATTTTATAAAAAAGTCTGATATAATAGAGATATTAATTCTGGCAGAAAGATGTAATAAAATCCAGCTTCTAATCGTCTCTATCCCAATTCTGCCAAAAAATAACATAATCTGAGCGGCAAGAATCAAATAAATAAAATTTAAATCCTGATTTTGAATTCCGACATCAACAATACTTTGGGTAAGAAACGGGAAAATTAATGATAATAAGCTTCCTGCCAGTAGCCCAACAGATAATTGAATGACTAAAGACTTATATTTCAGCAGATATTTTGATAAGAAAGAAAAACTGGCTTTACTTTCTTTATCATCAAACTCGGTTTGAAAAAATGCCGGCGTTGTTTCTAAAATCAAGGCTATACCTTCTTCTGTATGCTCATTTGCATTTTCTCCGATCCAGAAACTTATAAATTCTTCTCTGGTATAGGTTATAAGTCCATAACTGGGATCAGATACATAAACCTTATCATTTTTATCAATATTATAAACAACCACAAAGTGATTTTTATTCCAGTGAACGACACAAGGTAAAGGTACCTCATCCCGAAGAGTGGTAAAATCGATTTGTACACCTAAAGAACGAAATCCCAGATCTTCGGCAGCGTCGCTTAAGCCTAATAAACTGCTTCCTTCTCTGGTGGTCTCCGAAAGATTACGGATTTGCTGTAAAGAAATAGTTCTTTTATAATATTTGCTTACAATTCTCAGGCAGGTAGGTCCACAGTCTTTGGAATCTGGCTGGATATAATTAGGAAATTTCTTTTTCATTAACGCTCTTTAAAATTAGAGGTGATCTTACTCACCTCTAATTTATATATTAATTTGATTTAGTTTTAATTTTAATTATCGAAGTCTATATTTAAAAATCTTCATCATACAGTAGTTCATCAATAAAGAACCAGATATCATCGCGGTCGTACTTATCCGGAAACTGATGACCATTAATAATAAAAATAGGAGTAAAGTTTAATTGATTATTGCTGTTGTCTTTCGACATTTCAATCAGCGGCTGAAGATTTTGTTCGAGGTCTCCTCTTCCTGATAGGGTATGAATCTTTTCTTCATTTTTATTTTCAAACCATTCTTCCACAGTTTCCAGAAACTTTTTAGGAGATTGGTGGTTGTAGATATACGTAAAGTCTGAAATCAAACCGGTATATTTTTCCTGGCTCCTTTCCGGAAAATAATTGAATCTTAATTGAGCAACCACTTCGTTGGGATATTTTCTCAGGATATCTTCCAGGATCTTGTGGGCGTCTTTACAAAAACCACAATAGGGGTTGGATATTAGGGAAATTTCAAGTTTTGCTTCAGGGTTTCCCACCATAAATGTCTTATTATCCTGAAATTCTATCTTTTCGTTTTCTAATAACTGACTTTTAAACAAATCATAATTTCTTTTAAATCTCAGATTTTTAGCATTTGATTTCTGAAGCTTTTCCTTTTCTTCTAATGTATTGTTAAGGTATAAAACAGCAGTAAAAACAGCAATCCATAATACCACGCTTAATAAAATCGTTTGTATTTCTATTAATACATTGCTGAAAAACAGTCCGCTGATTAGTAGTTGAGCCACTAAAATAGAGATAATTAGTAGACAAACCCTACAAAAGGCTTTTTCAACAAGACCCTGTATATAAAGAGAATATACAATGGCCAAAACAGAAACGAACGATAAGCCTTTAATAATAGATGATGTTGACGGAAAAAATAACCCCAAAATGGCAATTCCGATAAAATAAATCAACGAAAAATCTGAAAACTTAAGCCCTAAAATACTTGTTTTGTCCTGAGTAATGATCTTATTACAAGAATTTACAGCCTGGTTTCCTCCTGTATCTCCACAAATACTACCGATAACAGTAGAGGTATTTCCGAATTTCTGATTAAAAATTTCAAGTGAAATATAAACTCCGGCCAAAGACAGGATATTAAAAATACTCTGATACCAGATTTGAGTAAGGATTGTAAACAAAGCAATCAGTGCCAAAGCAGTGTATAAGAGCGGCTTTATATTTTTTACCGATTTATTTTCCGCATTTTCCGTTTTTTCAAATAAAAGCACAAAGTCCGTGGAATTTTTATGAAGTTCAGCCTTATTGATTGTTTTCGTCTTCTCTGAATAAATAGAATAATTACTTCCTGATTTCTTTACCAGTGAAAAAGATTGGTCGACGATAGCGATAAATTCTTCAGGCAGTTCATCCCAGTATTGTTTTTCTAGTTCATAAGCGTCATTTTTTACACCCATGAAATTTAAGGTATCGCTAAATGCCAAAGCCGAAGGATAATTGGGATGAGAATTAAACTGAAATAAAAACTCCTGCTTATCTAATTTTAAATAGTGTATTAGTTTATCGAAAATCATGTTATTATTTTTGAACTAAAATACGGAGATGTTTTAAAAAAACAAGATTTTTTTCTTTTATAGGTGACTTAATTTAATTGAAAAATTAAAATCTCGTTATTTTATTCTCTAAAAAAATGAAAAAGGAGGAAAATGTCCTCCTTATTTACCTATTTCCAATCATAAAAATGAATAGAAATATAATCCACCTCATGTGGTTAATTTAAGTTTTCAAATTTTCTATATCGCAGAAAATAAAATTATTAGTTGTGTCTTTACCCATGACAAACATACACAACATGAATGGTTGAAAAAAGAAAAGCTTGTCTAGATTTATAAATCTAAGGTTATAACCTGGAATTCTATCGTGAGGGACTATTCATAATAAAAAGGAGTCATCCTATTCTTTATAATGTGTTTTTAAGATGTTTGATGATATTATAAGTCGGTTTTCTTCTCTATTTCTTTTAAATAAATACTAAGGGTGGTGCCTGTTTTTTTCTTAAAAGCAATCGCAAAAGCTTGTTCGTTATTATATCCGAGTTCTGTGGCGATAACAGATAATTTATAGGATCTGAATTTCTTGTCTCTAACCAACTTACTGAGTGCATAATCTATTCTTAAATCATTAAGATAAGAAGCAAAGTTTTTTCCTTTATAGGTATTGATAACCTCTGAGAGATAAGAAGAATTTGTCTTAATATCTTTGGCTAAGCTGCCAAGTGTCAATCCTTTTTTTAAGAAATTTTCTTTCGATTCAAAATTTTCCAGTTCATTTAAAATAAAGTCTACGGTATCTTCAGGCAGTGATTTTGTGGTTTTTTCAATCTTATTTTGATGAATAACCTGTGATGAAGAATCATTATCATTAAAAGTTTCTGAAACAATTAATCGATTAAGATTGTCTTCTTCAATAGAAAATATCAGATCCTGAGCAATTTTTCTCTGTTTCTTTTCTTCTTTTTTTGCCCGGATATATACCACAATTAATACGATGATAATGATTAAAAGCATTACAGTAAACACATACATATAAATTTTCCTGGTTTGAAGATGATCGATAATTTCTTCTTTTTCCTTTAATAACTGAGGAGCATCATATCTTCTGGGTAGTTCTCTCGAGACATATCGAAATTGCGAATCAAGGCTGCGATCTATTTTTAAAAAATTTTCAATATAATATAACTGCTTTTCCTTATCGCCTTGTTTTTTGTAATAATCAATTAAATACGTATATACAACTCTTAATTCAGGAAAATGATAATTTGTTTTCTGGGTTGTGGATTCCAGCTCGCTGAAAGTTTTAATGGCATTCTCTTCCTGATTAAGATCACGGTAGGCATATCCTAAATATAAAAGAGAGTAACTTCTGTTTCTTTCATCATCTGTTGTCAGGAAATATTGTTTACTTTTTAATAAAGTATTAAGTGCTGTGTTATAATTTTTAGATTGTAAATCGAGAAAACCAGACAAAAGTAAGTACCTGTTGTATTGATTCGTATTTTTATTTTTCAGGGAAGTCTCTAAACCCTCATTAATTAAAATTTTTGCAGAATCAAGTTTTTTAATTTCAATATAGGCATCAGCTAATCCCAGGCGGATATCATCAAGTTCGGACTCGTGGAAAAAATCAGAGTGAAGATAGCGTCTCAATGTTTTCACTGTTTCCGCATGCTTACCTATAAAATTGTGCAGATAAGCTATACTTATTTCTGCCTTCGCAATATGGCGAAGATTTTGTTTTGCGCGGGCATCTTTTAAGGCTAAAATATAGTTATTGAGTGCATTTTTTTTATCATCATACTTGAAATAAAGGTTGCCTTTCAATAAAAATATTCTCGAAGGTGGATATTCTTTCTGTCCGGTTGTATTGTTTTTTAAACTGTCAATATATTTTAAAGCATCAGGAAAGTCAGATGAAAAATGGAGCATCACATAGGCTTCAGATATTTGATTTTTATTGTTCTCCAGTTTTGCCTTTTCCAGATAATATTTTGCATAAATAGCAGATGCGCTACTATTGACCGCTGCCCCGTTATAAAATTTTTCTTCAAGCTTTTCGTAAGAGTATTTTTTTAAAGAATCATTCTGACCATACAAAAAAGTAGTGGTTAAAAGATAAAAGAAGTATTTAAATTTCATAACAGCTTGTTTCATTTTGTAATGCAAAATTATCGCTTTCTTTCTCAATATAAATGAAAAATAGATTCTTAAATATTTAAGTGTTTGATTTTTATTTATTTAGATTCTCTATTTTGGGATATAGATTTATCAATCTATAATTAAATTACATTTTAAATTGATGAAAATGTGTTTCCTTTGTACGATTAAAACGAATTATAATTTATGAAAAAGAAAATCTTACAAGAAGAAAAAAAACTATCTTTGAAAAAGAAACAGATGGTTAAAATACAAAACCTTAGTAATATTAGCGGGGGACAAATCAAAATTGGAGGTGGAATTGGAGTTAATCCAATTGATTTTAATACAGGGCCAGCCCCGGACTGTATGTTTCCAGATCAGGGAAGTAACCCTCCAGTTGGGTTCGATCCTACAAAGACAAGATAAAAAGTTAACTTAGTTATATTTTTAATGAGATTGAAATTTTTTACTATTCCTGCCATTCTTTTTTCATTAATATTTAAATCCCAAACAAGTAGTTTACCACCAAAACCTGTGGTGGATGAATATTTTGGAAACAAAGTCATAGACGAATTTAGAAATATTGAAAATTTAAATTCTAAAGAAGTTCTTTCGTGGATGAAAGAGCAATCCGATTTTACAAATTCTGTATTGCAAAATATACCCCAAAGAAGTTATTATGCTGATAAGAAAAAGGAACTCGATGCTTTGGAAGGATATTCTGTTTATGGATTGAAATTAACAGGAAATGGAAAATACTTTTATTTCAAGAAAGAAATAGCTGATAAAACTGAAAAAATTTATTACAAAAAGAGTAGTACTTCGGAAGAGGTACTACTCTTTGATCCTGCTGACTATAAAAAATCCGGCAAATATTCTGTTAATCTCATAAGTCCCAGCTGGGATGGTGAAAAGTTGGCCATTTCGATAGCTGAAAACGGAAAAGAACTTTCAGAGGTTATTATAATGGATGTTAAAAGTAAAAAAATATATCCTGATGCAATTACCCAAACAAACCCGTCATCTTTAGGGGGAATAAAATGGCTTCAGGATAATTCTGGCTTTTTTTATGTACGTTATCCTGTTTCGGATATAAAATCACAGCAGTTCGGCAGAAATACAGAAGTAAGACTGTATAAGATAAATGAAAAAGCAGATCAATCTAAGCATGTTTTTTCAAATCTTAATAATCCGGAATTAAAAATAGGAGATGATAAGTATCCCGCTGTTTTAACCTTTGATCCTGATGATCTGTATTATATTGGAATTATAATGGATTCTGATAGTAACAGGGAGACTTTTATTATTAAAAAAGAAGATCTTTTAAAAGGAAAAAAGAACTGGAAAGCTTTATATAAAAAAGAAGATAAAGTATATTATGTAAGACCCATCGGTCGAGAAATTATTTTTCTGTCGGGATATAATTCCCCGAATTTTAAATTATGTAAAACGGAGGCAGACCATCCTGATTTTAAAAATGCTGAAATTCTTATTCCAGAAAAAAAAGATGAGGTATTTAAAAGTTTTGTTATTACAAAAGAAGGCATATTCTATACCACGACCAAAAATGGAGTGGAAGCAAAGTTATACCTCTGGAAAGATGGGAATGAAACTGAGATCAGGCTGCCCGCTATTTCAGGAAGGATAGATTTGGAAGCCAAAGGGAAAGATTTTTCAGATTTATGGATCTATTGCTCTGGTTGGACAAATGATTATAAGCGTCTTAAGTTTGATCATAGAACACACACTTTTAAAACTGATGATTTATCTCCGGTAACCGATTATCAGGATTTTAAAAATATAGTGGCAAAAGAAATTGTGGTAAAAGCAAGAGATGGAGAAGAAATCCCGGTATCATTATTATATGATAAAAGTACGGTGAAAAGTGGAAATATTCCTACTTTAATCTATTCCTACGGAGCGTATGGCTATTCTCAATCTCCTTTTTTTGGAAAAAGCTTTTTGTTATGGGCTAAACAGGGGGGCCTGGTTGCATTTGCTCATGTAAGAGGGGGAGGAGAAAAAGGGAAAGACTGGCATCTGGCAGGGCAGAAAGGTAAAAAACCAAATACATGGAGAGATGTTATTGATTGTGCGGAGTACCTTATTAAAGAGGGGTATACCTCAAAAGATAAAATGGCGGTCTGGGGCACCAGTGCCGGGGGGATTACGGCCGGAAGAGCAATTACTGATAGGCCGGATCTATTCAAAGCGGCAGTTGTTGAAGTGGGAATGACCAATATGCTGAGATTTGAAAAAACGCCTAATGGAGCAGCAAATATCGCCGAATTCGGAAGCTCAGAGACGGAAGACGGTTTTAAAAATCTATTAGAAATGGATGCCTATCATCATATTGAAAACGGCAAAAAATATCCCGCCACCTTAGTTACGGGGGGAATGAATGATAATCGGGTTATTGTATGGCAACCCGCTAAATTTGCCGCTAAACTAATGGCTGATAATGCATCTGAGAATCCCATTCTCTTAAAAATAAATTATGAAGGAGGTCATGGAAGCATCAATATTACGGATGAGCAAAGAAATTCAGAATTAAGTGATATGTTTGCTTTTCTTTTCTGGCAATTAGGTCACCCCGATTACCAGCCAAAGAAAAAATAATATAACTATAAATGTCGCGATTTCCCTATCAGTTTTTCAAAAAATACATTGTACGCACTCCGTTATTCTCGCGTGAGGAATTTCAGAAGAAAATATACTGTGATACGGTTTCAGAAGATCATTTAAAGACGATTTGCATTGATTCCCGCTTTCAGGAAGCCATTTATCTGGCATCTCCCTATTTATATCTGGAAATAAATCATTGGTTGGCCGAAGAAAACAAGCTTTCGGAAAAACTTAAGCATACCATTCTGAAATATTACAGCCGGATGAGTACACGATCTACACCATTTGGCCTGTTTTCGCATATTGGATTAGGAGATTTTTGCCGAGAAAAGGTATCGTTCACTGATTTTGATGGGGTTCGGGATACAAAACTGGATATGCATTTTCTGGTGGCACTCTCAAAATCTCTTGAACAGAATCCTGCCATAAGAAATAAATTACTTTTCTTCCCCAACAATACAATTTATAGAGTAGGAAATAATATCCGTTTTGTTGAATACGAATTTTCTACAGGAAAAAGAGATTATATCATTTCATCAGCACCCATTTCTGAAGAGCTGGATAAAATTATTCAGAAATCTAAAAAGGGAAAAACGGTGGCTGAGCTTACAGGATTTCTTATCAATGAAGCAATTAGCAGCGACGATGCTGAATATTTCATTCAGGAACTTATCAATAATCAGGTATTGGTGAGTGAGCTGGAACCCAATGTTTCAGGAGCTGAGTTTTTAAGTGTTTTAATCGGAGTATTGGGAAAAATCAATGCCCGTGCTGAAGTCCGGAAATTAATTGAAATTCAGGAAAAATTAAATACTTTAGATCAAAATATAGGAAATAAAACGGCTTTATATCGCAATATTGAAGAAATAATTGCGTCTTTTGGAACCGATTATGATCAAAAATACTTGTTTCAGACAGATTTATACAATAATAAAGAATTCCAGATTCCGGAGGAATGGAAGAAAAAATTGAAAAAAGCGATCCTGTTTTTAAATAAAATAACGGTACCGAATACAGAAACGCCTCTTGAAAAATTTAAAAAAGCTTTTTCAGAACGATATGAAACCGAAGAGATTCCGTTGAGTATTGCCTTGGATTCTGAAATTGGGGTAGGTTACCGTCAGGATGTATTGTCCAAAGGCATTCATCCATATCTGGAAGATTTGGCAATTCCTTTTAGTAAAAATTCAGCATCTTCGAGCATTCACCTAAATGCCGTTCAGCAGATTTTAAATGAAAAACTACAGAACGCTATTCTCGAAAACGACTGTATCATTCAGTTATCAGATCATGATTTTAAAGATTTTGCTGAAAATCTAAATGACTTACCGGATACTATTTCTTTCATGGCAGAAATAATCTCAGAAAACCATGCGGAAAAACTGGTTTTAAACGGAGGTGGAGGAAACAGTGCTGCCGGTTTGCTGGGAAGATTCTGTTCAGATCAATCTCAAATACAGATCCTCACGAAATCCATCGCTGAAAAAGAGGAAGAACTTAACACAGACTCTATTCTGACCGAAATAATCCATCTGCCGGAAGCAAGAATCGGAAATATCATACGCCGTCCAACATTGAGAAAGTATGAAATCCCTTATTTGGCACAATCTCTTTTATCGGAAGAAAGACAAATTCCACTCGACGACTTGTTCATTTCCGTAAAAAATAATCGAATTTTTCTAAGATCAAAAAAAAGGAATCAGGAAGTGAAGCCTTATCTTACCAATGCCCATAATTATTCTTCAAATTCACTTCCGGTGTATCACTTTTTATGTGATCTTTTTTCTCAGAATAAAAGATCGGAACTCTATTTTAACTGGGGTGGACTGAAATATATCTATAAATTTCTTCCCAGAATAGAGTTTGAAGGTATTATTTTGTCAAAAGCTCAATGGAAAATTAATGAAAACGATGTTCAGTCTTTAATTTCTTTAATTCAAAATAAAGAAGAATTTTCAGACGAAATTAAGAGATGGAGAAAGAAAAGAAAATTACCTCAATGGATCCAATGGGTGAAATCTGATAATACCCTTGCCATAAATCTGGAAAACTATGATTTTGCAAAACTATTTGTGGAAACCGTTAAAAAAGAAAAAGTAGTCATCCTTGAAGAATTTCTATGGAATGAAAATGATGATTTTACAAGACAATTTGTATTTCCCATGTATAAAATAAAATAAATGAGTAACGTTAGGAAATTTATTCCGGGAAGTGAGTGGCTGTATTTTAAAATTTATACAGGAATTAAAGTGGCGGATGTTATTCTTGAAGAAGCCATTGAACCTCTCTTAAAGATTTTATCTGAAAAAAAACTGATTGAAAAATGGTTTTTTATTCGCTATCACGATCCGAAGCCTCATTTGAGAATTCGTTTTCAGATAAAAGATAACGCTCATTATGGGGAGACTCTGTTATTGGTAAAGGAAAGTATTAAAAACTACATCGATTCTGGCGAAGTAGCCGGTTTTGTCCAGGATATTTACAAACGCGAAATAGAAAGATATGGCGAGAAAACAATAGAGGAAGCCGAGTTTCTGTTCTGTAAAAGCAGTGATTTTATTATTAAACAATGCCTGAATCTTGAGGATGAAGAAAAAATAATAGCTGCCCTCTTTTATATGGACACATTTTTAGATCGTTTACATCTTTGTGTTGAAGAAAAACTTAGTTGGGTAAAAGAGTCTAATGAGGCATTTAAGATGGAATTCAATGCAGACAAAAAACTCAATAGTCAGCTCGATAAAAAGTACCGGATTTTTAAACCTGAATATGAAGAGTTTTTACGATCTGATGATTTTATAGATTTCAAAAATCTGATAAGACAAAATATAGAAGATAGCTTTTTTGAGCTGCAAAATTTTCCTTCAAAAACAGAAGCGCATAAAATTCAGCATATCGTTCAAAGTGTATTTCACATGCATATTAACAGAATGTTTATTTCTCAACAGAGATTGTTTGAAATGATCATTTATGATTATTTATATCGCTATTATAAAACTGTTTTTTTTCAGAATAAGCAAAACGATAATTTTTAATATTTAATTTTAAACAAAATTGAGTATAATTTTAATTGAATTAAGGATTTTTAGTTTAAAAATTTAATCACAATAATGTTGTTGTCGTTTTATAAGCCGTCCCGATTTGAGAGAATAAGAAAAAGCTGATTTCAAACAATCGTTTGATTCTATGGATTTTTTTAACTAAAATAGGGCATAATCTGTTTTTTATAGTATAAATAATATGATTTTATGAAAAATCATTATTTTGTGAATTTTTCAATAATTCATAGATCAGCTTAAAAAATCTTAAAGTTTTCATAAAGTTTTAAAAAAGGGGAGAAATGTTTTTGTAATTACGAAATATGTTGTACTTTTACAACGCCTTGAATGAGGGAACAAGTCAAGGTAATAAATTTTTTTTCATCATTTGTGTTTTTAGAATCGTATCGCCTGATACGATTCTTTTGTTTTTATAAGCCTATTCTTCATAATGAAGCAATAAGTCTATGAAATAAGAATAAGTAACGGAACCTTCTTGCTGATTGCTTTTCAGAAACAGATTATTCGTAAATCCGAAAAAGTCGTCTAACATGCCTTGGTGCCTGTAAATAAATGCTCTTTCGTACAGTCTGTCTTTTTTCATTTCGGGAGAATAATTTTTAAGAGCCGTTTTTACAAAGTTTTCATCTTCATAAGCAATTGAATTCAATATGCTTTTCAGCGTAAAATATTCTGTGCTGTATCTCAGTTCAGGATTTTCTGAATGGATACCGATAAGGTACCCTACAAAGTTAGCTTCCTGTTCTCTTGCAAAACCTAATTGGTGCGAACTTTCATGCGCCGAAGTAAAAGGCAGAAATGTGGCCGGCAGTTCCGAATTGTACTGCGCCTCTGCGGTGAATGGATTGTAATATCCCAGAATTCCCGTAAAACTCATTACATTTTTAAACAAACTGGGCTTAAAAGAGTTGATTTGAGGTGCTTTTTTATCAGAAATTAATACAGGAAGTTGAGATTGCTGGTATAAGATCTCTTTCTGTATCTTTTTAAGGTCTGTAACAATGAAAATTCCGTTTTTATCCTGGCTCACAAGTTTTCGGGTTGCTTTACATTTTTCGAGGTAATGTAAGGCTAATTCTTTCCTTCTTTCGAGCGAAGGGTCGGAAGTTCGGTCTTTTTTAAGCTTGGCCAGAATCGGCGTCTGAAAATAAAGCATTCCCCAAAAAATCTGATACATAAAATAGAACAGATTAATGCCTGCGAGTAATTTCAGAAGACTCTTTTTCCGGTTTTTCTTTTTAAAAGAGCCGGTAAGGCAATAAAGAATGAAGACTACCAGCAAAATATATAAAACATCGCCCATCGAAAACGGAAGCCACGAAAATAAAATCTGATGAAAACTCTTCTGAAATTCAAAAAAATATTCAAAAAAAGAAATCATGAATCTCAGCTTTGAGAAAACAAAAAATAAAAGAAATTGGGCAAGTAATAAACCTGCCCAAAATCTCTTTTTATATAATATTTCTTTATTTTTAGTGACCACTTCCTTTCGTGATTTTATCAAGATCAATTCCCTGAGATTTTAATATTCCGGTAACGCGGATCGCATAGAATGCAAGATAAGCAAAACAGATAACTCCAACGATATAACTTACATGAATCGTCGTTTGATCTGCTACATATCCCTGAACTAAACTTACAATTCCTCCTCCCATAATCATCATAATCAATAAGCCGGAACCTTGATTGGTGTGCTTTCCAAGACCGTTAATTGCCAACGCAAAAATACACGGCCAAAGGGTAGAGCAGAATAGGCCCACACTGGTGAAAGCATATACGGAAACCATTCCTTCGGTAGCCATACCTATTAATAAAGCAGTAATCCCCGCTACGGAGAAAATTAGCAGCATCCTCGCCGGATTTCCTTTACTCAAAATATCACAGATAATCATCGCAATAATAATCACTCCATAAATATAGAAAGGTTTCAAATCATGATGCGCAATGGCATTTACAAATAAAAATACAGCAAACGCCAGGTAAGGTGCTAAAAATCGTAAGATCTTTTTAAATCCTGCACTGAAATCGAAGGCATCAACCGCCCCTGTCCAACGCCCGATCATCATCGAGGCCCAATAGAGAGAGATATACGGAGCAACATCTTTGGTTTCGAATCCAAGACTTTTTTCCATATAAGCCGGCAGGTTACTTGCGGTAGACACTTCAACGCCTACATAAACAAAAATGGCGATCATTCCCATAATCAACTGGGGATAATGCAAAGCCGACTTTCTGTGATTTCCCGGAGTAGAATCGTCTGTATTTTCAACATTGGTAGGTGTTACAGACGGAAGAGAAGAAAATTTAAGCATGATAGCCACCAGAACAAAAGCAACGCCTAAAATGAGATAAGGTATTTTTACACTTTCCACACTCACATCTGTGCTGGCCGCGGTGGCAGAGCCAAAGATGGCAAAAGATACGATAAGTGGCCCAATGGTGGTTCCGAAGTTATTGATACCTCCCGCCATGGTCAGCCTCTGAGATCCCGTTTCTGCAGGTCCCACTTCTATCGCTAAAGGGTTGGCAACAATCTGCTGTAAAGAAAAACCAAGTCCTACAATGAAGAGTCCCGAGATCATTAATGGAAATGATTCCATATTGGCCGCCGGATAAAACAGTAATGTTCCCGCTGCGGAAATCAGAAGTCCTATGATCAGTCCGTTCTTATATCCGATTTTGTTAATCAAATCCTGTTTCAAACCTTTTGAAACCGCCATATAAATCAGAGAACCTACAGTATATGCCACGTAGAAGCATATCTGAACGAGCATACTTTCAGTTTGTGTTAAATTGAATGCCTTTTTGAAAACCGGGATCAGAATGTCATTACTTGCTGCAATAAAGCCCCAGAAAAAGAATACAGTAACTAATGGTATAAATTGCCCCCAATTAGTTTGCTTTGAATAATTTGACATATTTGTTAAAAATTTCTTAATAACAAATATATATTAATTCTTTTAATTACGGTGATTCACCAAAGTTTTTTTTATTTCGTCAAAAGCCTTTGTTTTCAGGTTTTTCGGAGAATCTGAAGCGGGTAAAACGCCATTGAAATACACTTTTACTCTCCCGGGATAGCCTTTTGAACTGTCAAACGGAAAAATTTCCTTTAATCCGACAAAAGTATGGATCGCAATAGGGGAGTTGTGTTTCGAAGAAAGCGTAAAGGCTCCATCTTTAAATTCATCCAATATTACAGAAGTATCGTCAGGAACTCCGCCTTCAGGAAAAATAACAATATTATTTCCTTCTTCCATTTTTTCGGCACATCGCCGGTATACATCGGCACGGCTTCTCGCACTGCTCCGGTCTACCATTACGCATATTCTTTTGTAGATGGTTCCGAAAATCGGGATTTTCACAAGTTCTTTCTTTCCCACAAAACAGACAGGATGGTGCGGATAGAGAATGCACGTAAGCATAATATCCATAATTGATGTATGGTTGGAAATAATAACGTATTGTGTATCCTTATCTATGGTATCCTCCGAAAGCCTGATAAGATCATATCGTAAACCCATCCCGTAGAACATTCCATAGCTCCAGAAACGGATACATTGATAAGCAAATCGGTAATGTTTCTTGTTAAACGATAAAATATAAACCGGTATCCCAAAAATAATTGTTAAAACAAACGCCAACAATATCAACCAGAATCTCCAAAGATAATTTAAAATTTTTACCACTCTTTATCCATTAAAAATTACTTTTTTCTTCACCGAATAATTCAGAACCGATACTAATAAAATGGCGGCGATCTTACTAATCATTTCCGGACTCAACGTATAAAAACCAAGATCAATATTCGCTTTAAATACCCAGCTGTAAAATATCTGAAAGAAACCAAGACTGAATAAGGTAGAAATAAAGGATACCATAATAAAATAAGCAAACTCTTTGCGTTTAGAATGCTTCCCTCTTTCAAAAACAAACCAGATGCTAAGAAAATAATTCGTAATAATCCCGCAGCATGTAGAAAAAATATTACTCAGAGGATAATGTATGCCATGATAGTCCGGTTCATGTGGGAATACCTGAGGAAGGAGGGTGCTGAAGGTTTTAAAACTTCCGATTTCTACCACTGCACTGAGTCCTCCTGCAATGATGAAGAATAAAATCTGTTTATGACGTAGTACTAATTCTTTCATCTACTATATATGATATGCAAATTTATAACTATATGTTAAACACTTAAAAAAAGATGTTAAATATTTTTGTGAATTAAAATTAATTTCTAAATTTAGTCTAACTAATACGGAACGATACTACCTGATAATAAATTCATTTTCAGCTCTTTGTGCTGTTGTTTTTTCTATCTTGTACGCCGGGACATCGTCCTGCAATAAAAAGTTTATTACCATATTTTACCCACTTAACGACCATTGTTTGTATGAAAAATCAGAATAAATACAGAAAATTCGTGCTTCAGCAAAAAAATATCGAAGCACTGGAAAAAGAAAGTTCACGTTTCAAACGCGTATACTCCGAGTACGAAAATATATCCAACGAGCTTTGGAATCTTGAAAACTCCGCCGGAGAACCTGTGCCGGACGATTTTATTAATGCAATGATCCTTCAGACCTCTTATTTAGAAGATGAAATCGAAGATTGGTTGGTACAGTTTAATGATAAAAAGACGGAAATAAAGCATTAACAGCATAATTGTGCATTAAAAATACGGGAGAAGCATTCATTTCAGGTGCTTCTCTTTGCATTTACAAGCATATTATTGAAATTTAGGGACTCAATAAGGAGCTATTTCCCGCTTTCCGCTCATACTCCTCACCCCGAAGCTTTCCCTTGCGCGCCATCCCTAAGCCCTCCGCTCCAAAACCCTCCGGCCCAGTTCCGGGGTATCCGCTGCAATCGGGGCTAGGTGGTAGTCATTTTCTCAAAATGGATCAAACACAAAACGTTTCCCATCATTATCTGTGAAAATCCGCGAAATCTGTGGGAAATAAAAAATTTAACCTTTAAAATTTTTCACCAACTTTTGTAAATGACTCCTCAAAATTGGTAAATAAATCAATAGAAAGCCAGGAGCAGGCAAAAAAAGAATACAAATCACAAAAGTTTGATCTTTAAAAAAAGAAAAAGTTACCTGATTTTTATTTTCCTGAGATTTCATTTTATGATCGTAATCAACACCCCAAAATTGACAAACCAAAACGTACTCTTTGAGCAAAAAAACACCATTTTATAAAATAAATCCGGCGCTCTTTGCCCGACAAATAACATATATGTCATGTAGAATATCCTACATCTTACAAGATAAATTCATAATTTAGCATCCTTAAACTAAAATGAAAGATATGGTTGCTATTGTTGATAGTGGTTCTACCAAAACAGATTGGGTGATACTCGATGATTTTAAGAAAGTTTTTCTGAAAACGGAGACCATTGGCTTTAACCCGAATTTTATCAGCAAAGAACTCATTGTTCCGGAAATTGAAAAAAATGCAAGCTTAACCTCGGTTAGAAATTCTATTACGAGAATCTTTTTCTATGGCTCGGGCTGTGGTGTACAGGAAAACTGTGATACCATTGTTTCTGAGCTCGGCAAAGTATTCTTAGGGGCAGAAATTACCGTAAGAGAAGATCTTCTGGCAGCAGCGTACGCAGCGTACAGAGGTCAGCCGGCCATCGTTTGTATTTTAGGAACCGGTTCCAATTCCTGCTATTTTGATGGTAAAGATTTAACCATAAAACTACCCTCACTAGGTTTCCTGATGGGAGACGAAGGTAGCGGAAGTTCTATCGGAAAACAATTGGTAAGAAGATTCTTTATGCAGAAACTTCCGGAAGACCTTCGGAATGATTTTCAGGAAACATACAATCTAACGATTGATGAAGCCCTGAAAAATATGTATCACATGACGAGACCCAATGCCTTTCTTGCCGATTTCAATAAATTTGTGGTCGAAAGGAAAGAACATCCTTACCTTCAGAAAATGGTACACGAAGAAATGTTGAACTTCTTCGATTATCAGGTTCTTCCGTATGAAGAATCTAAAAATGCGGAAATTAGTTTCATAGGCTCTATAGCCTATTACTACGAAAATATTCTACGTTCTGCGGCAGCAGAGCTTCACCTTAATGTGGGACAGATCGTACAAAAACCAATAGAAAGTTTAGTCGATTACCATATTAAATATATACTTTAATCAAAAAAAAAAATTCTATGTCAAATAAAACCCAACGCGACGAAAAGAACTTTAATCAGGCCGCATTAGATTACCATAAGGCGGAACCTAAAGGAAAAATCGAAGTTATCCCGTCAAAGCCACATTCTTCTCAGAGAGATTTGTCATTGGCATACTCTCCGGGGGTTGCTGTGCCTTGTATGGAAATCCATCACAAGCCGGAAACCGTTTATGATTACACGGGAAAAGGAAATCTGGTAGCTGTTATTTCCAATGGTACAGCCGTTCTCGGATTGGGAGATATCGGAGCGGAAGCTTCAAAACCGGTAATGGAAGGGAAAGGTCTTTTATTCAAAATATTTGCGGATATCAATGTGTTCGATATTGAGATCAACGAAAAAGATCCGGATAAATTCATTGATATTGTAAAAGGAATTGCGCCGACCTTCGGAGGGATTAACCTTGAAGATATTAAAGCTCCGGAAGCTTTTTATATCGAACAAAAATTAAAAGAGGAGTTGGATATTCCTTTGATGCACGACGACCAGCACGGAACGGCCATTATCTCCGCTGCAGCTTTAATTAACTCTTTGCAGATTGCCAATAAAAATATTGATGAGGTAAAAATGGTAGTCAACGGAGCAGGAGCTGCTGCCATTGCATGTACCAACCTTTATATTTCTTTAGGACTAAAGAGAGAAAATGTGTTGATGTGCGACAGTAAAGGAGTAATTAACCATAAAAGAGAAAATCTTACCCCGGAAAAATTAGACTTCATTATTGAAACAGATATTAATACATTGGAGGATGCCGTAAAAGGTTCTGATGTTTTTATTGGATTGTCTAAAGGAAACGTAATGACTCCTGAAATGCTGTTAAGCATGAATGATAATCCTATTGTTTTTGCATTGGCGAATCCGGATCCGGAAATTGCTTACGATCTTGCTCTTGAAACCCGCAAAGATGTCATCATGGCAACAGGAAGAAGCGACTATCCTAACCAGGTAAACAATGTCCTTGGTTTCCCGTATATCTTCCGTGGAGCATTGGATGTGCAGGCAAGAGGTATTAATGAAGCAATGAAATTGGCCGCCGTTCATGCTATTGCAGATTTGGCTAAAGAGCCTGTTCCCGAAGCTGTAATTCTAGCGTATAATATTCAGAATCTTCACTTTGGAAGAGAATATTTCATTCCGAAACCATTTGATAACAGACTGATCACTAAAGTATCAAGCGCTGTGGCAAGAGCGGCTATTGAAAGCGGTATTGCCGGAAAAACGATTGAGGATTTTGAAGAATACGAAAATCAGCTTCTTGACAGAATGGGAAGAGATGAGAAGCTGGTAAGAATGATGCAGAACCGTGCAAAATCTAACCCGAAAAGAATTACGCTGGGAAATGCCGAAGAATATAATGTCCTGAAGGCGGCTCAGATTCTGTATGAAGAAGGAATTGCTTATCCTAGCTTATTAGGAAACAAACAGTATATTCAGGAGCAAATGGAGCGTTTCGGAATTCATTTGGATGTTCCGATTATTGATCCTAGCGATGACGACCAGAAAGAAAACCGAAAAAGATACAGAGAAACACTTTGGAAACTTCGTCAGAGAAAAGGAATGAACGAGTACAAAGCGAAGAGATTCGTACGTCAGAGAGATTATTTCGGTCCGTTAATGCTGAAGCATGGAGATACCGACGGATTGATTGTTGGTTTCTCGAAAAACTACGCTTCTGTTTTACGCCCTGTATTGGAAATCATTGAAAAAGATAAAGGAGTTGATAAAGTGGCAGCCATGATGATGATCTTATCCGAGAAGAAACCGATCTTCTTTGCAGATACTTCTATCAACCAGAATCCGACAGCGGAAGATTTGGTAAATATTGCTAAAATGGCTGAACATACCGTGAAATCCTTTGCAATAGAACCAAGAATTGCAATGCTTGGTTTCGAAAATTTTGCGGCAATTTCTGATACTTCAAAAAAGGTAGCGAAAGCAGTGAGCATTCTTCACGAAAAATATCCAAAAATGATTGTTGATGGAGAAATTCAGCCTGATTTTGCAATGAATGCGGATCATTTAAGCGATTATCCTTTCTCAAAATTAGGAAATACTCCGGCCAACACCTTTGTATTCCCGAATCTTGAAGCAGCAAACTTGTCTTACAAGATCATCCGAGGAATGAAAGTAGCTCAGGTGATCGGACCTATCTTAATGGGTCTCAGCCAGCCGGTTCACGTTTTACAGATGCGCTCCAGCGTCGATGAGATTGTCAACTTAGCAACAGTGGCAGTTCTTGACGCTCAGCGAAGAGAGAAAAAAGAGAAATAATTTTATACAAAAACCTTCAGGACTTGAAAATCTTGAAGGTTTTTAATTTTAATATCAAATACAAATAGAAAAAAGATGATTTTAAATGCAAAGGCGATTATTTTTGATATGGATGGAACCCTCGTAGACAACATTCCATATCACGAAGAATCCTGGATCGTATTTTTAAAAGAATACGGAATTATAATAGAACCTGAGAATTTTTCAGCTCAAAATCACGGAACGCTGGATGAAATGATTATCCGTTTTTTCGGAAACGATATTTCAAAAGAAAGAATTCACGAATTGGGCTTAGCGAAAGAGCGTGCTTATCAGGATTTATACAGAAAAAATTTAAAAGGAATTGATGGTTTAACGCTATTTCTTAAGAAATTAAAACAAAATCATATCAAAACAGGTCTTGCCACGATGGGAATTCCCGCAAGTATTGATTTTATTCTGGACGGATTGAATATTAAAGGGTATTTCGATGAAATTACCGGAGGAATAGAAGTGATCAAAGGAAAACCAGATCCCGATATTTTCCTGAAAACTGTTGAAAAACTAAAGGTCGATGTAAAAGATACTATAGCCGTTGAAGATTCTATGGGTGGAGTAAAGGCTGCAAAAGATGCTGGCTTAAAAGTGGTGGGCATTACAACAACCCATTCCGAAGCAGAACTTATGGATAACGGATGCACCTTTATAATTCATGATTATACTGAAGTTGATTTAAGTGTAAATGACCAAAGTTAAAAAGCCTTGTCAAGGTTCAAAACCTTGACAAGGCTTTTTTTAATTTAAAAATAAAAGGATTCCAATATTTTGGAGTCTTTTGTTTTTTCGTAAATTCTTTAAAATCATCACCAAAAATTAAGTTAAAAAGCATTCCTGTGTTAAATGAAAATATTAATTGGTTTAATTTGCTATATTTGGGAGTTTTAAAAATTAATAATGATATTTTCACTTCAGGGCAACGTTCAGGAACTTACGCCTACTTACGCAGTGATCAACGTACAAGGAGTTGGTTACTATGTAGGTATTAGCCTTATGACCTCACAAATGCTTACTTTAAATAAGGAAACTTTCCTTTTTATTCAACAAATTATTCGCGAAGACGCCCATTTGCTGTTCGGGTTTAACACTCGTTCGGAAAAAGAAATGTTCAATCTGTTAATAAGTGTTAATGGAGTAGGAGCGGTTTCTGCGCTTATTCTGTTATCTACATTAAGCCTTGATGAGGTGGCTTCAGCGATTCTTTCAAAAAATAGTGCTGTAATTCAGAAAGCGAAAGGTATTGGTGCGAAAACAGCGGAAAGAATTATTGTAGACCTTAAAGATAAGGTACAGAAATTCAGCAATCCGGATGAAAATATTTCTGCCTTCACAGATAATAAAATCAAGGATGAATCGTTATCTGCATTAGAAGTTTTAGGCATTCCGAAACGTATGAGCGAGAAGCTTGCAGACCGAATCATAAAACAAAATCCAAGTATCTCTGTTGAGGAATTGGTAAAACAAATCTTAAAAACTATTTAACATTTGGTGGAAAATAATAAGTATCTGAAAATATTTTTGTTCCTGTCATTCTTATGTATGTCAGTAAGTGCCTTTGCGCAGGTGCCTGCTGAACCTCCGATCATTAAGAAAGACTATGAACTCGCGGATCCCACAACATACGAGGCTTTTTATGATATAAAAACCGGTATGTACTATGTATATCCCAAGGTAGGTAATACAATTACCGGGCCACCTACAGCAATGTCACCGGAAGATTATAAAGAATTTATGATGGCCTCGCAAACGAAGGCGTATTATAAAGAAAAATCGGACAAATACAGTTTGCTTTTCAGAAAAGATAAAGGGGATGCGGCAAAAAAAGGCCTCATTCCTTCTTTAATGATTAGAAATAAGCTTTTTGAGACAATTTTCGGAAGTAATAAGATTGAGATTATCCCGTCCGGATATGCTTCTTTTGATTTTGCAGGACTCTATCAGAAAATTGATAACCCGCTTATTCTACCTCAGAACAGAACCAGCTTTACTTTTGATATTAATCAAAGAATCCAGCTGGGATTGCTTGGGAAAGTAGGCGAAAATTTACAGCTAAAGGCTAACTATGACACGCAAAGCGGCTTTGCTTTTGAAAATAGAATGAATCTGGTCTGGCAATCCAAGGGAAGCTGGAAAGATCTCCAGCAGAAAGGACTGAATGATGTGAATTCACCAAGTGCCGGAGGAGAGGATAAGATCATCAAAAGAGTGGAATTCGGAAACGTCAATATGCCTCTTTCTACAAGTTTAATCCGTGGTTCTGAGTCTTTATTTGGAGTTAAAACTGAATTCCAGCTCGGTAAGACCTATGGTACTGTGGTTCTTTCTCAGCAAAGAGGGGAAGCCCGAAATATTGTCGTACAGGGAGGTGGAGTGATGAATACCTTTAAATTTAATGCCATAGATTACGAAGATAATCAGCATTACTTTTTAGATCACTACTTCTTAAGAAACTATGATAATGCATTAACTAATTATCCACAAATCAATTCAAAGATCAATATTACCAGAATTGAAGTCTGGGTTTTAGATCAGGGAAACAGCAGTCTTCAGAATCAGAAAAGTATTGTAGGGATTAGAGATTTGGGAGAAGCTGTTGCCGGTTTCCCGGATAACTCACAGAATGGGCTTTATACTGCGGTCTCAAACGCGATGGGGACAAGAGAGCAGGGTAATGACTATGCAGGAACTTTTCAGGGACAAACGTTTCCGGGAAGTACAGGTCCATACCAGAACGGGGAAAATTTTATTTACAATAAGAAAGCAAGAAGGCTAAATTCTAATGAATTTATTTTTCAGCCACAGTTAGGATACATTTCATTAAATCAGAGGCTGAATGACAGTCAGCTTTTGGCAGTTTCCTATTCCTACACCATGAGTGGCAGTGAAAAAGTATATAAAGTCGGAGAATTCTCTGAGGAAAGTCCGGTACTTGTTACCAAGGTATTAAGACCAAACTCTACAATCAATACCGCATCGCCGATGTGGGATTTGATGATGAAGAATATCTATTCTATGGATGCAAGCCAGGTGAATCCGGATGGATTTATTTTGAATGTTTTCTACAGAGATCCAAAAACGGGAGGCAAGGTAAATTATCTTCCTGATACGGTGGTAAAAGATATTAATTTACTTAAATTATTCAACTGGGACCGCTTGAATGTTAATGGTGACTTACAAAATAACGGGAGCACAACGGGAGACGGTATCTTCGACTTTGTAAACGGAATCACCATAAGACCGGAAAGCGGAAAGGTGATTTTTACGAAAGCCCAGCCTTTTGGTTCATATATGGGCCAAGTGTTAGGAAGTAATGATCCGCAGTATGTATTTTCAGACTTATACAGCCAACAGAAGCAATCGGCTCTGTCAAGCAACTTGTCACAGAGATATACCATCGAAGGTCGTTATAAAGGAACACAAGGGCAGGGGATTTCTCTGGGAGCGGTAAACGTACCTCAAGGTTCTGTAAAGGTTTCGGCAAACGGAGTACAGCTTACAGAAGGAGTAGACTATACGGTAGATTATATGCTTGGGACAGTTACCATTATTAATGAGCAGGTAAAACAGTCCGGACAGGCAATTAATATTTCATTAGAGAATCAATTAACATTTAATACACAAAGAAAAAGCTTCTTTGGAATCAATTTAGAAAGAAGATTCAACGAAAACTTTACATTGGGCGGAACGGTTGTAAGATATTCGGAACAACCACTTACTCAAAAAGTAAATTATGGACAGGAAGCGGTAAGCAATACCATGGCGGGAGTTAATATGATGTATAACAATCAGTTGCCTTTCCTTACCAGACTTACCAATAAGATTCCGATGGTGAAGACAGAAGCGCCATCTAACCTGAATTTTAAAATGGAAGCAGCCTATCTTCTTCCGGGATTGAATAAAGGAACCAATGACCAATCCTATATCGATGATTTTGAACAGACCACTTCTAAAATTTCATTAAAAGAACCTACGGCATGGAGCTTAGCCTCAAAACCGGAAAAATCTGGCGGGGTATTCGCGGGGGCCGGAAAAACAAATGATCTTACGGAAGGCTACGGAAGAGGTTTATTGTCTTGGTATAATATTGATTCAAGATTCTGGGGAGTAGCTGGAAGAGCACCGAATGGTATTACACCACAGTCGGTTTCAAACCACGCATCCAGAAGGGTAATGTATTCTGAAATCTACAACAACAGAGATTTCGTGGCAGGTGAGCAAACATATACCAATACATTTGATATCTCTTACTATCCACAAGAAAAAGGGCCATACAATGTCAATCCGAATAGTGAAACTACTCAGCAAAGATGGGCGGGTATTATGAGACCTATCAGTGTTTCCAACTTTATCAATTCCAATATTGAGTATGTTGAATTCTGGATGATGGATCCTTACGCGGATGGAGGAACTTTAGGAGCAGATCCTAAATTATTACTTCATTTAGGTAACGTATCTGAGGATGTGTTGAAAGATGGATATATGCAGTATGAAAATGGTTTACCAACAGGTTCTACACCATCTACTACTACAAGCTCAAATTGGGGAACCCAGCCAAAACAACCACCGATTCTATATGCCTTCTCTAGTGAAGGGGATGACAGAAGAATGCAGGATGTCGGGTACGACGGTCTTAGCTCCGATCAGGAAGCGATGAGGTTCGGAAATACTTTTGTAAATCCCGTAACTAATCTTGCCGACCCTGCGGTGGACGATTTTGTATTCTATCTTTCGGATAAATTTACAGGAAGCCAGGCTTCTTCATTGGTACAGCGATACAAATATTTCAGAGGTCCTGAAGGAAACTCTCAGGCAAATTCTCTTGAAGTATCAACACAAACTCCTGATGCGGAAGATATTAATAAAGATTATAACTTAGATCAAACGGAAAGTTATAATGAATATGAAATTAAACTGGATCAGACAAGTTTAGCATCGGGATTAGACAATAATATTGTAGATCAAAAAATAGTAAAAGCACAGTTCCAAAATGGTCAGTCTGCGGATGTTAAATGGTATTTATTCAGAATTCCGGTTCAGAATTACAGTAAGACAGCAGGGACTGCAGAAGATGCTGTTTTAAATAATGTAAGGTTTGCCAGAATGATGCTGACAGGTTTTGATCAAACTTCTACCTTGAGATTCGGAACAATGGATTTGGTAAGATCAGACTGGAGAAGATATCCTAAAAATATGGCTAAATATGGGACAGATACACAAGCAGATCCATCAACAGATGAAGGGACTATCAATGTGCCGGATCCCAATAATTTTGAGGTAGGAAGTGTAAATATCGAGGAGAATGCTCTAAATCAACCACCATATGTTTTGCCTCCTGGAATTGATAGACAGGTTTTAAGTGGAAATGCAGGCGCTCAAAGACAGAATGAATCTTCGCTATACATGAAAGCAAGTAATCTTCCTGTCGGAGAATCACGGGGAGTATTTAAAAATACTGCTCTTGATATGAGAAGGTATAAAAAATTGAAACTTTTCGTACATGCTCAGGATCTTAAAGACGGAAATTACAATGGAATTGATAAAAAAACTAAATTCTTTATTCGTTTTGGTAATGATGCTACCGATAATTACTATGAATATGAAGCGTCTTTAAGAATTACTCCTAAAAATGCAACCGCTCCTATGGATATTTGGCCGTTTGAAAATGAGGTTAATTTAGATATTCAGGACTTTGTAGATGCAAAAATCAGAAGAGATAAAAATTTCCCTGCCGATATTGCAAAAAGAATCATGGATAATCAGTTTGATGGTGGAGATAATTTTAAAAAAATCTATATAAAAGGTCGTCCAAGTTTAGGAAATGTAGCGACAATAGTATTAGGGATTAGAAATGATGGAGATAGTAGAAATCAAATTGACAGAGTTCTTTGGGTAAATGAGATTCGCCTTTCAGAAATCGAAAACGACGGCGGTTACGCAGGTAATGCAAGCTTAAATTTCAACTTGGGAGATTTTGCCGTAATCAATACAAGTGCTTCTTATACATCTGTAGGATTTGGAAATATTGATTCTAAACCGGCAGAGAGAAGTCAGTCTACCCAGTCCGCATTCAGTATCAACGCAGCGGTGAATGTAGATAAGCTTCTTCCTGAAAAAACAGGCGTAAAAATCCCGTTGAACTATTCTTATTCACAAACCATCGAAGATCCGAAATATAATCCTTTGGACACCGATGTAGAATTTAGCAAAGCGGCCAACAAAGAGCAGCTTAAAAAAGTGGCAAGAACATACACGCAACAAAGAAGTATTGGCGTGGTGAACATGCATAAGGAAAGAGTAAATACCAATAAAAAACCTAAATTCTATGATGTAGAGAACGTTTCGGTAACTGCGGTTTATAATGACGACTATTACAGAGATATTTATACAAAGAGAAATTACAGACAGTATCTGCGTGGATATGTAGATTATAATTATACCTTCAAACCTTGGGTTGTGAAGCCGTTCAATAAGATGATAAGCGATACCGCAAAATCTACAAAATATCTGAAATGGGTAAAGGAGTTTAATTTTAATCCAATTCCGACAAGATTATCATTCCGAACGGAAATCGACAGAAATTACAACGAACTTGAATTTAGAAATATCGAATCGATCTTAACCGGAAATGTTGCAGACGACTTCGGAGCCATCCGAAACAGAAATTTCTATTTTGGTTGGCAGTACGGTCTTGGGTTCAACTTTACAAAATCATTAAAACTAGAGATCAACTCGGCAACGAGAACCCTGAATGATAATGTGGACGTTAACACTATGGACAACAGTGCTATCTTTGGCAATGTGTTCAGATCGGGTAGACCGGTTCTTTACAATCACAGGGTACAGCTTAATTATAAATTGCCGTTCCAGTATTTGCCTTATTTAGATTTCATTGAGGCGGAAGTAGGTTATGGTTTCACTTATAACTGGAATGCAAGATCAACTTCTTTACTGAACTTTATTGATCCGGATACCAATCAGCCATCCAGTTTAGGATCCGTAGGACAGAATACCAATGTGATTCAGGCAACAGCGGCGGCCGACTTCCCTAAATTCTTTGGTCAGTTTAAATATTTCAAAAATATTACAACAACACTTCAGAAACGTAAGCAGGAAATGGACTCACTGAATAATGCTTACACGCAGCAATGGGAGAAAAGAAGATTTAAGTATAAAAGCTATAAATTTAAAAATAAACTTACTGTTTTACAGAGTATGGCCTTCTTGCTTACTTCATTCAAAACATTGGATGTAAGTTATTCTGAGAATAACGGAACGGTGCTTCCGGGCTTAATTTCTGCACCGAACTGGTATGGTTACGGACAGACTTTAGGAGGTCCCACCATAGGTTTCCTTTTGGGTTCACAGGCGGATATCAGAAGAACAGCTATCGAAAACGGGTGGTTAAGTAATTCAGCGTATATGACGGATCCTTACATCCAGATGTCTACCAAAGAATTGAGAGCAAACTTGCAAGTAATGCCACTCAATGATTTTAGAATTGATATTAATGTATTGCATAACTACAACCGAAACCTTACGCAGTCAGGATTCAATGTCGATGCTATTGCTGATGATCCGAACAGACCGGAATCCTTTGGATTTAACAGCTCTTTCGCCACGGATATGGTTACCTACTCCAATTCTGCAATGTTGTTGAAAACATCCTTCAAAGACGGAGCAGCGATTTATCAGGCGATCCGGGAAAATGCAAGGGCAATTTCTCAGCAAATGATCGGTATTCAGGGGAACGACGGTTTCAAACAGGGATATAGCGTTGCTAATGCATATGTATTGATACCTGCATTCAGAGCAGCGGTAGAAGGTAAATCTGCAAAACCGATCGGAAATGCTAAAAAAGCAGGATTACCGTTTCCGAACTGGAAGATTATTTATTCAGGATTAAAGAATATTCCGGTGATCAGTGGTCAGTTTTCGAAGTTTGATCTTTTACATTCATATAATGCAACCTATACCGCAACAGGTATTCAGTCGAGTGTGGATTATTACAATGCCACTTCTACGGGAGAGAGGTTAGATGTTAACGGTGATTTTATCAATCCATACACATTTTCTCAGGTTGGCTATGTTGAATCTTTTTCACCGCTGATCGGGGTGGATGTTACGATGAGAAATAATATGCAGTTTGGTATACAGTACAACAAAAACAGAATGCTGTTATTAGGATTAGTAAATCATACCCTAACGGAAGATGCCAATACAGAATATGTTGTAAGATTAGGATATATCATCCGTAACTTCAGATTAGGAATGACCAATGTAAGAGGAAGGGGCAGAGGAAAAGGAAGTGACCTGAACATCAGAGGAGACTTCTCGCTGAGAGACAGCCGAACAAGCATTACCAATATCCTTTTAGACGATTCTCAAATCACGGGAGGGCAGAGGTTAATGAATATCAAGGTATCTGCAGATTACAATGTTTCGGAAAATCTTAATTTAAGAGTATTCTACGAGCAGATGACCTCAAAATATAAGATTTCTACGGCATTCCCGTTATCAACAGTCAGAGCCGGAATCTCCGCAACATTCACATTTGGTGAGACCGGAGGAGGTTTCTAAAAAAATAAAAAAACAAGCACTTTTCAATTTTGAAAAGTGCTTGTTTTTTCAACAATATCCTGCAGGAGTATAATTTTCAACTTAATGGATATTAACGGTAAAATTTATCCATATAAAGTCATTAAAAAATAATATAAAAAATAGCTATCAAAGAAGCAATTTTTTATTTAGAGGTAAAATTTCATTAGCTCTTTGAACCTTATAGAATTTTGAATACATTTGTAAAAATAAAAATTTAAAAATGAACACACCATCAGAATTAAAGTACACTAAAGATCACGAATGGATTAAGATCGAAGGGAACGTTGCTACAATTGGTATTACAGATTTCGCTCAGGGAGAACTTGGTGACATTGTATACGTAGATGTAGATACTGTAGATGATGATTTAGAAGGAGGTGCGGTTTTCGGAAGTGTAGAAGCTGTAAAAACGGTTTCAGATCTGTTCTTGCCAATTGCGGGAAAAGTAATTGAGTTCAATTCAGAATTAGAAGATGCTCCCGAAACATTAAATTCAGATCCTTATGGAAACGGATGGATCATCAAATTAGAACTTGCTGAAGGTGCGGATCAATCAGAATTACTTTCTGCAGAAGAATACCAGGCAATCATTGGATAAGATTTCAAAAATATTTAGTAAGATACTGCCCATTTATTGGGCGTTTCTTACTTATATGCTATTAAAACCGGGACATGAAAACCAAGAGTATTGGTTCATGTTCAACGGTATCGACAAAGTTTTGCACCTTAGCATCTTTGCTGCCCTTGGATTTTGCTTTATCGCCACCTTTCCCAAAATCAGATTTTCCTATTTTTTTCAGATTATTCTTATCTATGCCTTTCTTACCGAGATCCTTCAGGAAGAAATGGGGCTGGGAAGATCCATGGAAACTCTAGACGTTGTCGCTGATACGATCGGCTGTCTTATAGGTTACTATACTTATAAAATATTTATCAAGAGATTTTTCTAATTCCCAAAAGACTCGTCAGTCGCATACCAAATCTCCGAAGCAAAAACCACCTGCCTCCTCAAAACCCCCACCCGAAAAAATTCTCCTCCTCTGGAGGAGTGTCAAAAATTCAAAGAATTTTAGACGAGGTGGTGCCCGCGAAGCCACACTCCTGTATATTATAACAAAACCATCTTCTCACAATCAAACCTCATAGGTTCTGAAAACCTATGAGGTTTCTCTTCCAACTCCAAAGCCCACCAGCCTTCCAACCCTCGTTATGCTTCAAATGTTCCCATTCCCATCATCTAAAGAAAAAAAATCATTTTAAAACAATCCCACCTCAATCAAAGCATCTCATTTTAGCCTATACTTATACTCCATCCCATCCACCAAAGCACCTACCTCCTTAAAAATCCCCACCCGAAAAAATTCTCCTCCTCTGGAGGAGTGTCAAAAATTCAAAGAATTTTAGACGAGGTGGTGCCCGCGAAGCCACACCCCTGTATATCATAACAAAACCATCTCCTCACAATCAAACCTCATAGGTTTTCAAAACCTATGAGGTTTCCCTTCTAACACCTTCAACACCCAAAACTCCCCCAAAGCTCCCCCAAAACTCCAAACCCTCAAAATTAATCCTCCACTCAATCAGAATCTTAAGTTCTAATATGAACCGATCATCAACATTATGTTAAATAAATTAGGATTATAAGGTGTGGTTGTATTATCTTTGCCCCACTGAAAACGAGAGTATGTCAGTAAGCGCAGAAGAGCTTTTAGATAAGCAATTAATTTAGAGATCACTTTAAGGGAAACAAATAAAAACGAGCGGGTTTTGGTTTAAAATAATTGTAAAATTAAATTAAATAAAAACTTGTGAGATTAGAAAAAGTTTGTATCTTTGCAGTCCGGTAAAACGGGGAGCAGGAGTGAGATTGTCGAATTGAAAACGGAGGGATTAAGGTCATCAAAAAACTTTA
>Ga0308171_1001054_pt1 | contig 42640 bp, 41 predicted proteins | sample PhyGR1_FD_202135 | JGI IMG/M metagenome (GOLD analysis project Ga0308171, IMG submission 202135) | Phyllosphere microbial communities from UC Gill Tract Community Farm, Albany, California, United States - DLSLSG.R1 | ecosystem: Host-associated > Plants > Phyllosphere > Unclassified | place: USA... | reverse complement strand
GCGGTCACGTTTGAAACCCGTGGTCGATACGTTGGCCAAGTTGTTGGAAATGGTAGTCAGGTTGGTGTCCTGGGCGGACAGACCGGTTTTGGCAACCCATAGAGCCGGAAGCATGCTGTTCTCCTTCGTGCGCCTGTTTGTTGGCGCTGCGCTGCGAAATTAGTAGTTCAGTGAAACCGCGATCAGCTCATCTGCATGACGCGTGTCATGGCCTGGTCGTCTTCCTTGGCGCTGTTCATCATTTTGATGTGCAGCTCGAACTGCTTGGAAAGCGCCAGCACCGCCGTCATTTCTTCCACGGCATTGACGTTGCTCGCCTGCAGGAACCCTGAGGTCAGCCTGACGCCTGCGTCGGCCTGAGCCGGCTGGCCATCCTTGGTGTGGATGGTGCCATCCAGGCCCTTATTCATGTTCTTCAGGTCCGGCTGAACCAGCTTGATGCGGTCCACTTCGGCCATCACCCGTGGGCCTTCGCCCATGGCACGGATGCTGATGGTGCCGTCGGCGCCCACTTCGATCTTCTGCTGCGGCGGCACCGCGATAGGGCCACCGTTGCCCATGATCGGCATACCGTTGCCGGCACGCAGCACGCCCAGGGCGTCCACGTTCATGCTGGCGCTGCGCACGTAGGCTTCGCCGCCATCCGGGGTTTGCACGGCCAGCCAGCCGTCGCCGTTGACAGCCACGTCCAGGTCGCGGCCGGTTTCGATCATCGCGCCAGGCGTGAAGTCGGTGGCGGGACGCTCAGTCATGGCGAAGGCCCGCGCCGGAAAGCTGTCACCGAACACCGGCATCGAACGCGCCTGTTCCAGGTCGCGTTGGAAACCGTTGGTGGAAATGTTCGCCAGGTTGTTGGCATGGGCCTTCTGCGCCAGCGCATTCTGGCTGGCGCCGGTCATTGCCACATAAAGGTACTTGTCCACGCTCTTTCCTCTTTATGACGGACGCTTGCCGCCCACCGCTGTACTGATGAGGCTTAAGCAATTAGCGAACCAACTTTCAAAAAGTCAGGAAAGTCCAGGCGGGACGGGGGTTTGCGGGCTGCCTTCACATTTTTCAGGAAAGGAGAGAGTCGAAAAAACGGCGGACTACTGCCGCTTACGGCAAGGGCCGTCTTACGGGTGACAGAGAACCCATCCGGGAGCGGGCAAGCCCTAATGCCAGTCAGTTCAGGACTCAGTTGATCCAGCCCAGGCAATGACTATCAAAAGTGGGAGGGGGCTTGCCCCCGATAGCGATGCGTCAGTGACAGTTGGGCTGACTGCCCTACTGCCATCGGGGGCAAGTCGAATTGTCGCACCGCCCCTCCCATATTTTTGCCACCGTTGTGTCAGTTGATTATTTATCGGTCTTGAGGATTTCGTAATCGCGCAATTTATTGGCGATGGTGGTGTGCGACACGCCCAGGCGCTTGCCCAGCTGTCGACTGCTGGGATGTTCGACATACAGGCTTTCCAACACCGCTTTCTCGAAGCGCCCGACAATCGCCTCCAAACCGCCGTCCAGGGAAAAATCGCCAAGGGGCTGACGCACGCCGTAATCCGGCAGACGAATATGCTCGACCTTCACCGTGCCGCCGTCGCACAAAGACACTGCCTGGAACAGCACGTTTTCCAACTGCCGCACATTCCCCGGCCAGTGATAATGGCTGAGGCGCTCCATCGCCGCCGGTGCCAACGTGGGCAACGGGCAGCCGATCTGTCGGCTGGCCTGGTCAAGAAAATGCTCCACCAGCGGCGCCAGGCCATCCAGGCATTCGCGCAGGGGTGGGATATGTAGGGACAGCACATTGAGGCGGTGATAGAGGTCCTGGCGGAATTCGCCGCGCGCGCAGAGTTCGGACAGATCCACCTGAGTCGCGCAAATCACCCGCACATCCAGGTACACCTCTTCGTCACTGCCGACGCGGCGGAAACAACCGTCCTGCAAGAAGCGCAGCAATTTCACCTGCAGGCGCGCGCTCATTTCGCCCACACCGTCGAGAAACAACGTACCGCCCGCAGTCAGCTCCAGCAGTCCCAACTTGCCTTCCGCCCGGGCGCCTTCGAACGCGCCGGGGCCGTAGCCGAACAGCTCGGTCTCGGCCATCGACTCCGGCAGGCCGGCGCAGTTGAGGGCCATCAGCGGCGACTGCCCGCGCGGACTGGCCAAGTGGCAGGCGCGCGCCAACAGTTCTTTGCCGGTGCCGGTCTCGCCTTCTATTAATAGCGGCGCGTCCAACGGGGCCATGCGCCGTGCTTCACGCACCACGGCGGCCATCACCTTGGAGCTTTGGAAGATGCTGTCAAAGCCGCGCAGTTCCTGCTTGCGCACGTTGTAGATGCGCTCGCCGACCCGGTCCGCACGATGCAACGTCAGCACGGCGCCGGCCATGGCTTCACTGTCATCGTGTTCGGAGGATTGCAGCGGCGCGATATCCGCCAGGAACACGTCGCCCTTGACCTTGACCCGCAGGCCGTTGATCCGCGACTTGCTGGCGCGCACCAGTTCCGGCAAATCGAAATCCTCGGCGTAGCGTGACAACGGAATGCCCGGCACCTCGTCCACCCGCACCCCCAGCAACTGCGCCGCCGCACGGTTGGCGGCGACGATGGAGCCACCCATGTCGATCGACAGCACCGGAAACTCCAGGGCGCCCAGCAAGGCATTGAGTTCCATGTGTCGCCGCTCGCTGGGCATCAGCCCTACCCGCTTGACCCCAAACACCCCGGCAATCGCCTCGAACTGCGGGCGCAACGCCTGGAATTGCATATTCACCAGGTTCGGACAAAACAGGTAGATAGCATTGCCGTGCTCACCGCCCACCTCGCCTTTGGCAACGTTGACGCCATACTCCACCAGCAGGTTGAGAATGTCCCGCAGGATGCCGATGCGGTTCTGGCAATGCACTTTGATACGCATGAATAAGGCCCGAAAAGAGGGAAGGCGCCGCGTCTTTTTGTCGCTGGGCGCAGAAAGTCGTCAAGATTATGTGACAGCTGGACTGCTTTTCCCAGCCCAACACTAAGAGCAGGTCGTCAATCGTAACGAATACTTTACAAAAAACGGTAAATTTTCCTACGTGGCACTGCCACAGGTGGCTGGCATCCGCACGCCATCGGGTTATCAATAGGCCTATCGCAGGACATAACAAGAACGAATGCCTAGCAGGAGAGCCGTATGAAGCAGACGCACTACGTGGCCCGCGAGCCCGATGCGCAAGGGTTTATCCACTATCCGCCGGAAGAACATGCGGTATGGAACACCCTGATCACGCGCCAGTTGAAAGTGATCGAAGGTCGCGCCTGCCAGGAATACCTGGACGGCATCGACAAGTTGGGCTTGCCCCTGGACCGCATCCCGCAACTGGGCGAGATCAACCAAGTGCTGGCCGAGACCACCGGTTGGCAAGTCGCTCGCGTGCCGGCGCTGATCCCCTTCCAGACCTTCTTTGAATTACTCGCCAGCAAGCAGTTTCCAGTGGCGACGTTTATCCGCACCCGCGAAGAACTGGACTACTTGCAAGAGCCGGATATTTTCCACGAGATCTTCGGCCACTGCCCGCTGCTGACCAACCCTTGGTTCGCTGAATTCACCCACACCTACGGCAAACTCGGGCTGGCGGCGACCAAGGAGCAACGGGTCTACTTGGCGCGGCTGTACTGGATGACCATCGAGTTCGGCCTGGTGGACACGCCGGCCGGTCGGCGCATCTACGGCGGCGGGATTCTGTCGTCGCCCAAGGAGACGGTATACAGCCTGTCCTCCGAGCCCGAACACCAAGCCTTCGACCCGCTGGAAGCGATGCGCACGCCGTACCGCATCGACATCCTGCAACCGCTGTACTTCGTGCTGCCCGACCTCAAGCGTCTGTTCGAGGTGGCGCAGGAAGACATCATGGGCATGGTCGAGCGTGGCATGCAGCTGGGTCTGCACGCGCCGAAATTCCCGCCCAAACCAAAGGCTGCTTGAACCGTGCCTTTTAAGGCCAGGTGAGTCTGTTCCCTGGCGCCGCGTTGCTTTAGGGTGACGCCACTGACCTTCACTTATTCGAATTCAGGACATTTCCACATGACCACCTTGAACCAAGCCCACTGCGAAGCCTGCCGCGCCGATGCCCCGCAAGTCAGCGATGAAGAACTGCCGGTACTGATCAAGCAGATCCCTGACTGGAACATCGAAGTGCGCGACGGCGTCATGCAGTTGGAAAAGGTTTTTCTGTTCAAGAATTTCAAATTCGCCTTGGCCTTCACCAATGCCGTGGGTGAGATTTCCGAAGCCGAAGGCCATCACCCGGGCCTGCTCACCGAATGGGGCAAAGTCACCGTGACCTGGTGGAGCCACTCCATCAAGGGTCTGCACCGCAACGACTTCATCATGGCCGCGCGCACCGATGAAGTAGCCAAGACCGCCGAGGGCCGCAAGTAATGCATTTCGATGCCATTGGCCGCGTGCCCGGCGACCCGATCCTCGGGTTGATGGACCTGTACGCCCAGGATGCAAACCCGCACAAGTTCGACCTGGGCGTAGGCGTCTACAAGGACGACCAGGGCCTGACGCCGATTCCGCCGTCGGTGAAGCTCGCCGAACAGCGCCTGGTAGACCAGCAAACCACCAAGACTTACATCGGCGGTCATGGCGACGCCGCGTTCGGCCAACTGATCAGCGAACTGGTGCTGGGCGCCGACTCCGCGCTGTTGCACGGGCGTCGTGCCGGCGCCACCCAGACCCCGGGCGGGACCGGCGCGCTGCGCTTGAGCGCCGATTTTATCGCTGCCAACTTGCCAGGCCGTGGTGTCTGGCTGAGCAACCCGACCTGGCCGATCCACGAAACCATCTTCGCCAAGGCCGGGCTGAAGGTCAGCCATTACCCCTACGTGGGTGCCGATAACCGCCTGGATGTGGCGGCGATGCTGGCGACCCTCGCCACCGTGCCGGAAGGCGATGTGGTGTTGCTGCATGCCTGCTGTCATAACCCGACCGGCTTCGATCTGTCCCACGACGATTGGCGCCAGGTGCTGCAGATCGTGCGCGAACGCCACCTGCTTCCGCTGATCGACTTCGCCTACCAGGGCTTCGGCGATGGCCTGGAACAGGACGCCTGGGCCGTACGCCTGTTTGCCGCCGAATTGCCGGAAGTACTGATCACCAGTTCGTGCTCGAAGAACTTCGGTTTATACCGCGACCGCGTCGGCGCATTGATCGTGTGCGCGGCGGATGCCGAGAAGCTGACGGATGTGCGTAGCCAATTGGCGAATGTGGCCCGCAACCTGTGGTCGACCCCGCCGGATCACGGCGCGGCCGTGGTGGCGACCATCCTCGGCGATGCCCAGCTCAAACAGCAGTGGAGCGCAGAAGTCGAAGCCATGCGTGGGCGCATCGCGCAGTTGCGTTCCGGGCTGGTGGAGGCCCTGGCGCCCCATGGCTTATCCGAGCGATTCGCACACATTGGCGTGCAACGTGGGATGTTCTCCTACACCGGCCTGAGTGCCGAGCAGGTCAAGCAACTGCGCGAGAAGCACAGTGTGTATATGGTCAGTTCGGGGCGGGCCAATGTGGCGGGGATTGATGCGACACGCTTGGCGTTGCTGGCCGAAGCTATTGCCGACGTCTGCAACTGAACACTGCATATCTAAGTCAGTCACTGGTTGACTGATACACCGCTATCGGGGGCAAGCCCCCTCCCACATTTGGTCGCATTCCAATGTGGGAGGGGGCTTGCCCCCGATGGCGATCTGAAGTTACAGAAGGTGTGCCTGAGCCACCTCGGCCTTCAGTTGCGCTTCTTTGGCCTGGGCATCCGCCAGCCGATACAACTCGATACTGCCATCCCAGTGCTCGATCAGCGCCGTGCAAGACTCCACCCAGTCCCCGCAGTTGAGGTAATCCACCTCGCCCACCTTGCGAATCTCCGCATGGTGAATATGCCCGCACACCACCCCATGCAATTCACGCCGGGTCACTTCGTGGGCGATCGCTTCTTCAAAATCGCTGATAAAACTGACCGCCGTCTTGACCTTGTGCTTGAGGTACGCCGACAGCGACCAGTAACCATAGCCATAGCGCGCACGCCAGTGGTTCAACCAGCGGTTCAAGGTCAGGGTGAACTCGTAGGCCGAGTCGCCAAGAAACGCCAGCCAGCGGTGATAACGGGTAATCACGTCAAACTGATCGCCGTGGATCACCAGCAGGTGGCGACCGTCAGCGGTCACATGCACGGCTTCGTCGACCAACTGGATATTGCCCAGGATCAGCTTGGAATAACGGCGCAGGAATTCATCGTGGTTGCCGGTGACATAGATCACCTCGGTGCCGCGCTTGGCCATGGTCAACAGGCGGCGGATCACGTTGGTGTGCGCCTGGGGCCAGTACATGCCGCCGCGCATTTTCCAGCCGTCGATAATGTCGCCCACCAGGTAGACCTTATCGGCGTGATAGCCCTTGAGGAACTGCGAAAGATGGTCGGCCTGGCAATCCCGGGTGCCCAGGTGCACATCGGAAATCCACAGGGTACGCACCCGTTGTTTGCGGCTGGGCTTGGCGAACTCGGCACTGGTCATGGGCATCCCTCGACGGTGTTTTCGCGAGCTTGCGCCATGGCGGTTAATGGCCCATGACAAGTGTGGGTCAGTCTGATGACAGCGACCGGCGCCCACGATGCGTTGTAGACTGGCGCCTCGCCGTCCAGGAGACCGTGATGAGACCGTCCCTCACCCTTCGCCACTACCTCGAAGCGCCCATCGCCCACAGCCATGCGCATGCGCAGTTGGTGTTCGGCCTGTCCGGGCATCTGGATCTGGAGGTCGATGGCCGTGGCAGCCAAGTGCGCGAAAGCAGCGTGATGGTACTGCCCTTCTCTGCCCATCACGCCTGCGGCAGTCGCGATGGCAGCCGCTGCCTGGTGCTGGACGTACCCACCGAACATTGGCTGCTGCAGTCCCTGGGCGAACATGCCGACGCGAGCCGACGCCTGCTCGACCAACCCGCGCGCCTGGCCCTGGATGCACGTCAGCACCAGTTGGTGCAGTGGCTGGCCCACAGCCCGGTGGACGACCCGCTGATCGTGCAGCAAGGTTCGGTGTTGCTGCTGGCCAGCCTCAATTCTGCGCAACCCCAGCCCGTGCCAGGTCGACGCTTGCCCTATCCGGCCTTCAATGCCCATATCGAACGGCACGTGGCGCACCCCTTGCAGGTGGCCGATCTGGCGCGCATCGCCGGGCTGTCGGTGGCGCGCCTGCACGCGCGGTTCGTCGTCGAGTGCGGACAGACGCCGATGGACTACATCCGCAGCCGACGCCTGCATAAAGCCCTGAGTCTGCTGCGCGATACCGCGCTGCCCATCGGTGAAGTCGCCGAGCGGGTCGGCTATAGCTCCCAGAGCGCGTTTGCCGCCGCTATGTCCCGTGAGTTCGGCGCGTCTCCCGGCGCGTTGCGGCGCTCGCCTTAGGGCGAGTCCTGCGCTAAAACGCGCGAGCCTCACGACAGACGCCAGCCATCCCAAGCCACTAGACTGCGAGCCTGTCACTCTCGTGGTTTGAAGGAACGCAATGACTCCCCGCACAGCCCTGGGCGCCCTGCATATCGGCGCATTGATGTTTGGCCTTACCGGCGTATTCGGCAAACTGGCGGCCGCTTCGCCGGCCATCATCGTGTTTGGTCGCGCCGTGTTTGCCGTGCTCGCCCTGGCGGTGTTCGCCCGGTTCGCCAGCCGCGCTCCGTGGAAGCACCTGGAGCGGCGCGACTGGCGTCGGCTGCTGGTCAGCGGCGTGTTGCTGGCGGCGCACTGGGTGACATTTTTTCTTGCGGTCAAGGTGGCCGGTGTGGCGGTCGCGACCCTGGGGTTCACGGCGTTCCCGGCGTTTACGGTCATTCTGGAAGGGCTGATATTCCGCGAGCGTATTCGCGCCAACGAAGTACTGCTGGTGGTACTGGTCACGGTCGGCCTGGTGCTGGTGACCCCCGACTTCAACCTGGCCAGTGAAGCCACCGGTGGCCTGCTCTGGGGCATCCTTTCGGGCTTGCTGTTTTCCCTGTTGTCCCTGAACAACCGCGCCGGCTCCGGGCGCATTCCGGCGGTGCAGGCGGCGCTGTGCCAGAACCTGGTAGTCGCGGCGTGCCTGTTGCCGGTGGCCGCACCGGGCCTGGCGCATGTGCGAGCGCTGGACTGGTTGTGGATCGGCCTGCTCGGCGTGTTCTGCACCGGCCTGGCCCACAGCCTGTTTGTCGCCAGCCTGGCGGTGATCAAGGCGCGTACGGCGTCGGTGGTGTTTGCCATGGAGCCGGTCTACGGCATCACCGTGGCGTGGCTGCTGTTTGCCGAAACGCCGACCCTGCGCATGCTGCTGGGGGGCGCCTTGATCATCGTCGCCATCGTGATTTCCGGCCTGATGAGCAGCGCCGGCCCGGCCAAACAACCGACCGCAACGGCCTGATCTATACTCCGGGCATCCGCAACAGTCTGTCGTCGTTCAACGGATAATGGCTCCTCGACGACAGCCAGAGCATTTTCCGCAGTTGCTGCAAGCGAGTGGTCACTCCCTTAACGCTATGCAGGACTTGATCATGGAAATGCTCATTAACGTGTTGGTTCAGATCATCAGCGGTGCCGTGGGCGGGAATGTAGCCGGCATGACCAAACAAAGCCTGGGTACCGGGCTTAACACACTGCTGGGCGGTGTCGGCGGGCTGGTTCTGGGCCAGCTTCTTTCAGCGCTGACCGGTACTCCAGGCGGCGAAGCGCTGGATGTGGCGGCCGTTGGCGGCAATATCCTCGGCGGCGGCGTGGGCGGTGCGGTGTTGACCTGGGTTGTCGGATTCATCAAACAGAAGTTGGACGCCAAGTAGCGCTCAGTTCACCGCACCTTGCACGGGGCGGTGACGTCATTGGGTACGGTCGTTGTGGCCCAGATCGCGCGCCGGGTCGATCTGGTCGCGCACCCGCTGCTTGAGCACCTTGGCCTCGGGGAAACCGCCGTCGGCCTTGCGCTCCCAAATCTGCACACCGTCACAGGTGATATGGAACGTGCCACCGGTAGCCGGCACCAGTGAGACCTTACCCAGGTCGTCGGCAAACGTGCTCAGCAGTTCCTGGGCCAGCCACGCGGCACGCAGCAGCCACTGGCATTGGGTGCAATAGGTGATGACGACCTCGGGTTTAATCGACGACATAATTTGACAGGTTCCTGGCATAACGGGCGCGGAGGATCGGGTGGCTATAATAGCGGCCTTTATCGTCCAGCTCCGAGATTCAAGATGCGCCGCCTGCTGTCCTGCCTGTTTTTGTGCCTGCTCCCCCTCCTTGCCCATGCCGTGGACGCTCCGCGCCCGAAGGTCGGCCTGGTGCTGTCTGGCGGCGCCGCCCGAGGCCTGGCCCATATCGGGGTGCTCAAGGCGTTGGAAGAGCAAGGCATCCAGATCGATGCGATCGCCGGCACCAGCATGGGCGCAGTGATTGGTGGGCTGTATGCCTCCGGCTACAAGATCGACGAGTTGGAAAAACTCGCATTGAACATCGATTGGCAACAGGCGCTCTCCGACGCACCGCCGCGCGAAGACGTGCCGTTTCGCCGCAAGCAGGATGACCGGGACTTCCTGGTCAAACAGAAGCTCAGTTTCCGCGATGACGGCAGCCTCGGCCTGCCGCTGGGGGTGATCCAGGGCCAGAACCTGGCGCTGCTGCTGGAAAGCATGTTCGCCCACAGCAGCAATACCCGCGATTTCGACAAACTGCCGATCCCTTTCCGCGCGGTGGCCACCGATATCACCACCGGTGAAAAAGTTGTGTTCCGCAAGGGCCACTTGCCCAAGGTGATCCGCGCGAGTATGTCGATCCCAGCCGTGTTCGCCCCGGTGGAACTGGACGGCCGGCTGCTGGTGGACGGCGGCATGACCGATAACATCCCGCTGGATGTCGCGCGGGAGATGGGCGTGGATATCGCCATCGTGGTGGACATCGGCACCCCGCTACGCTCGCGCAAACAACTGGCCACGGTGGTGGACGTACTCAACCAGTCCATCACCCTGATGACCCGGCGCAATTCCGAAGAGCAACTCAAAGCCCTGCAACCCAGAGATGTGCTGATCCAGCCGCCGCTGGCAGCCTATGGCGTGACCGATTTCGGCCGCGCCAAGGACATGATCGACGCCGGCTACCGCGCCACCCGCGCCCTCGACGTGCGCCTGGCGCACCTGCGTCCGGCTGAGCCGATCGACCCGCAGCTGGTGGCCGCGCGCACGCCGGGCGAGCGCACCCCAGTCATCACCGCCATCACCGTGGAGAACGACTCGAAAGTCAGCGACGACGTGATCCGCTACTACATCCGCCAACCCTTGGGCGAACCGCTCAATCTGGGTCGCCTGCAAACCGACATGGGCACCTTGTATGGCCTGGACTACTTCGATCAGGTGCAATACCGCGTGATCAAGAAAGGCCAGGACAACACCCTCGTAATCAGCGCCCGCGGCAAACGCAGCGGCACCGACTACCTGCGCCTGGGGCTGAACCTGTCGGATGACATGCGCGGCGACAGTGCCTTCAACCTGGGTGCCAGCTACCGCATCAACGGCATCAACCGCCTTGGCGCGGAATGGCTGACGCGCGTGCAGATCGGCGACCGCCAAGAGCTGTACAGCGAGTTCTACCAGCCGATGGACGCTGGTTCGCGTTACTTCGTCGCGCCCTATATCAGCGCCCAGGCACAGAACGTCGAGCTGATCCTGGATAACGACCCCATCTCCGAATACCGCCTGGAACGTTACGGCTTCGGCCTGAATGTGGGGCGGCAGATCGGCAATAGCGGCGAGATTCGCTTCGGTGTCGGCGAAGCCTGGGGCCAGGCGGACGTACGCATCGGCGACCGCGACCTGCCGAGCGTGAGCTTCAGCGAAGGCTTCTATGAGCTGAAATACTCCTTCGACTCTCTGGACAACGTGTACTTCCCCCACTCCGGTGAAGACATCGGCCTGGCTTATCGCGAATTCGAACCGGGGTTAGGCTCGGATCAACGCTACCGTCAATGGGAGTTCAAACTCGACAAAGCCATGAGCCACGGCCCGGACACTCTGGTGCTGGGCGGACGTTACGGGCGCACCCTGGATGATTCGGACGTGGTGATTTCCAGCTTCCTGCTCGGCGGTGCCAGACAGCTGTCAGGCTTTCGCCAGGACGCGATCTCGGGGCAAAACATCAGCCTGATGCGCGCCGTGTACTACCGCCGACTGACGCCGCGTTCGTACTTGCCGCTGGATTTCCCGCTGTACCTGGGCGCGTCTCTGGAACGTGGGCGGGCGTGGAACAACGACAATGAATTCGACAGCGGCTATATCAACGCCGCGAGTGTTTTCCTCGGGTTCGACACACCACTGGGGCCGCTGAATTTCAGTTATGGATTCAACGATGACAACCAGAAGGCGGTGTACCTGAACCTGGGGCAGACTTTCTAGGGAGCCTGCGCGCATAGGGTCAATGCGGCAGGTTTTCAAGATAGGGTGAGCCTGCCCATCACAACAGGCTCAGCCATCTGCGCAGCTCAGGACTTTTCCAGATTCGCCAGAATGTGCGCATGCACCCGCATGCACACACGCAGGTCCGCCTCGTTTACGCCGGCAAACAGCTCGTGACGCAACTCGGTGGCAATGGTTTCAATTTGATCGATCAGAGGACGGGCGCTGTCGCAGAGCAAGATGCGCTTGGCGCGACGGTCTTCGAGCACCGCCTGGCGTTGCACCAGGCCCTGGCCTTCAAGGCTGTCGAGCAGCCTTGCGAGGGTCGGCCCCTCTACCCCGACGCTCTGGGCCAGCTCACGCTGAGTAGGGGCTTCTTCGAAACGGGCCAGGTGCAACAGCACCAGCCAACGCGCCTGGGACAGGCCCAGCCCCGCCAAACGGCGGTCCAGCTCGGCGCGCCAACCTCGGGACATCTGCGCCAGTTGCATGCCAAAACGGTGTTGATCGGTTAACGGCATAAAAAACTCATGTTTTAGACTGAAAATAAAAAATTTGGCTAATTATTAGTCAGCTAAGCATGAGCCTTGCCCTTAGGCAAGCGCCGCTCAGTACTGATCTGTGACATTGTCGTAATTGACACATTAAATTTCGAATTCTGACTGCAACGCGGCTCGCACGCAGTACAGAACCCCCTCCGGCACACGCCCGGTAAACAACGGTGCGATCTCCGCAACAGCTGGCAATTCGCCTTCGCCGTCAAGGAAAGCGTCTTGGATCTCACCCAGCAAATCTTCCGGTAAATCCAGTGCTTGCTCCAGCGACAATTGTTGCTTGCCGATGGATTCGGCAAGCAAGGTGTAGACGTTTTTTTCCGAGCATTGCAGTTGGCCGGCGATCTGGATCGGGGTCATGCCGGCGCGGGCCAGGCTGATCAATTCGTGGCGAATGTCGGCCACTTCCCTGGGCGCCTCGGCCTGACCACCGAGCACTTCGAGAAAGGCCTGGCCATAGCGCTCCAGCTTGCGCGCGCCCACGCCGCTGACGCGGGCCATTTCCGCCAGGGTGGCGGGTTGCTCGCGCAACATCTCCAGCAAGGTGGAGTCCGGAAAGATAACGTACGGCGGCACACTGTGTTCCTGTGCCAGTTTACGCCGCAGGGCACGCAAGGCTTCCCACTGCTCGCGCTCTTCCCCGCGCACCAGTTGGCTGGCCTGGCTGGTGCTGCTTTTGGCGGTGGTCTGCGGCTTGAGATCGCGGCGCAGTTCCAGGCTCACTTCACCCTTGAGCAGTGGCCGGCAACTGTCGTTAAGGCGCAGCCCGCCGTACCCTTCAAGGTCGATGTCCACCAGGCCGCGAGCCACCATTTGCCGGAACAACGAGCGCCACTCGCCTTCGGCGCGGGCCTTGCCGACGCCGTAAACCGAGAGTTTTTCGTGACCAAAGCTGCGAACTTTTTCGTTGTCCTTGCCCAGCAACACATCCACCAGATGGCCCACGCCGTAACGCTGACCGGTTCGGTAGATCGCCGACAACCCCTGGCGCGCCGGTTCGGTGGCGTCCCAGGTCTGCACGCCGTCCACGCAGTTGTCGCAATGCCCGCAGGGCTCGGGCATGTCTTCGTCGAAATAGGCCAGCAGCGTCTGACGGCGGCAACGGGTCTCTTCGCACAGCGAGAGCATGGCATCGAGCTTGTGCTGTTCCAGGCGCTTGTGGCGCTCATCGCCTTCGGAGTTCTGCAGCATTTGCTTGAGCATCACCACGTCCTGCAGGCCGTAGACCATCCACGCATCCGCTGGCAGACCATCACGGCCGGCACGTCCGGTTTCCTGGTAATAAGCCTCCAACGACTTGGGCAGGTCCATGTGGGCGACAAAGCGCACGTTGGATTTGTCGATGCCCATACCAAACGCAATGGTCGCCACCATGATCAAGCCTTCCTCGTTGAGGAAACGCTTCTGGTGATAGGCGCGCAGGTCGTTCGGCAGGCCGGCGTGGTAAGGCAAGGCCGGGTAACCCTGTTCACACAGGAACGCGGCCACTTCGTCGACTTTCTTGCGCGACAGGCAATAGACAATGCCCGCATCGCTGCGCCGCTCGGACAGGAACGCCAACAGCTGCTTGCGCGGCTGCTCCTTGGGCACGATGCGGTAAAAAATATTCGGCCGGTCGAAGCTCGACAGGAAGCGCTCGGCGTTCTGCAAATGCAGGCGTTCGACGATTTCTTCGCGGGTACGTTTGTCGGCCGTGGCGGTCAGCGCAATGCGCGGCACGTCGGGAAACAGTTCCGCCAGTTGGCCCAGTTGCAGATATTCGCGCCGGAAATCGTGGCCCCATTGCGAGACGCAGTGCGCCTCATCAATCGCGAACAGGGCAATTTCCAGTCCCTGCAGGAACGCCAGCATGCGCGGCTGCACCAGCCGCTCCGGGGCGAGGTAGAGCATTTTGACTTCACCGCGTTTGATCCGCGCGGCCAGGTCGCGTTGCTGCTCGGCGCTGAGGGTGGAGTTCAGGGAAGCAGCGGCCACGCCGAGCTCCTCAAGGGTTGCCACCTGGTCGTCCATCAAAGCGATCAACGGCGATACCACCACCGCCAACCCGTTGCGCAACAGCGCCGGCACCTGGAAGCACAACGACTTGCCGCCGCCGGTAGGCATCAGCACCAGGGCATCGCCGCCACTGGCCACGCGCTCAATGATCGCACCCTGACGGCCACGAAAACTGTCGTAGCCGAAGATGTCCTTGAGGACGCGTTGAGCCTGCTCGAGCATGTAGAACTCCAAAAAAGTGCCGAAACCCTCCGTATAGGCTGGCCGAAAAAAAACGCGGCCTCGGAAAATAATCCGTAAGCGAAGTTTTCTCGGGCGGGCTCCTGGCCGGTAGGGGCATCACAAAACGCGGCAGTATACCCGAGCGTCATCCGGCAAAGGGCGCCACTGACGAATTGCAGCCCGTCTTTAAAACCGGGCAAATGTGCATGGCGGCTGGCCTGTGGGCGCAAGAACGCCTAGAATTCAGCATCGTTTATCCCCAAGGTAGTCCTTCATGTCCTTCGCTGAGCAACTAACCCGCCTGCAAGCCTTCCTCGACGCCGATGAGCTGCATGAGGAGGCGCTGGACTATGTGGCCGCCCACGGCTACCTGACCGCACTGTCCATCTGCTCCGAGGTCGTGCCCGACCGCGAATGGATCGACGCGCTGTTCGCCGAAGAACCCCACTACGCCGACGCCGCCCAGCGCGAAGAAATCGAGTCCACCCTGGTGGCCCTCAAGGCCCATATCGGTCGCCAACTGGCATCCGACGAGGAATTCGAGCTGCCGTGCGAGCTGGACTTGGGCGATGACCCGGACGACTCCGACCTGCGCGGCTGGTGCATCGGCTTTATGGAAGGCGTGTTCCTGCGTGAAGCGGCCTGGTTCGAAACCGCCGAGGAAGAAGTCAGCGAAATGCTGCTGCCGATCATGGTCGGTTCGGGCCTGTTCGAGGAAGAGGCGGAATTTTCCGACATCGCTTCCGACGCCAATCTGATGGACGACATGATCGTACAGATCCCGGAAGCCCTGACCGCCCTGTACCTGCTGTGCAACGCCCCTGATGAAAAACCGGCGATCCTCAAGCCACGTCACCACTGAGTCGCTCGCCCGTGACACCCATGGGCAAGCGTTCGCCGCTGCTGCGCTACGCACTGCTGGCCATCGGCTGGCTGAGCGTGGCCCTGGGCGTGATCGGTATTTTCCTACCGGTATTGCCCACCACCCCCTTCCTCTTGCTCGCCGCCGCCTGCTTCGCGCGAAGCTCCCCGCGGTTCTACCAGTGGCTGGTGGAACACCCGCGCCTGGGCCCGTGGATTCGTGACTATCTGGATGGCAATGGCATCCCGCTCAAGGGCAAGGTCTACGCCATCGGCCTGATGTGGCTGAGCATCGGTATTTCCTGCTATCTGGTGCCACTACCTTGGGCACGCGGGTTCATGCTGACCAGCGCCGTGCTGGTGACTGTCTATATCCTGCGCCAGAAAACCCTGCCGCCGCGCTGAACGCCGTGTGCGACATAAGATCCCACACGACCTTGGTCGACACTGACTAACCCCGGGCATCATGCGAGACTGTCCCACCGGGCCTGGAATGCCTGGGTGTTCTTTTGTTCGGAGTTCCCATGACGCTGTCCAGTGGGCTGATCGCCACCGTCGCCCTGGCCTATATGGCCATTATGTTTGCCATCGCTTTCTACGGCGACCGTCGCCATGCGCCACTGCCGCCGCGCATGCGTGCCTGGGTGTACAGCCTGTCGCTGGCAGTTTACTGCACCAGTTGGACCTTCTTCGGCGCTGTCGGCCAAGCCGCCGAACAGTTGTGGGCATTTATACCGATCTACCTGGGACCGGTGCTTTTGCTGGTACTGGCACCTTGGGTCCTGCAAAAGATGGTGCTGATCAGCAAGCAGGAAAACATCACTTCCATCGCCGACTTTATCGCCGCGCGGTATGGCAAATCCCAGTCCCTGGCGGTGGTGGTGGCGTTGATCTGCCTGGTGGGCGTGCTGCCGTATATCGCCCTGCAGCTCAAAGGCATTGTGCTGGGGGTCAACCTGTTGATCGGCGCCGGGGCCGACACCACCGGCACGCGCGCTCAGGACACCGCGCTGATCGTGTCGCTGGTACTGGCGCTGTTCACCATCGTGTTTGGTACGCGCAACCTCGATGCCACCGAACACCATCGCGGCATGGTGTTGGCCATTGCCTTTGAGTCCCTGGTCAAGCTGTTCGCTTTTCTCGCGGTGGGTGCGTTCGTGACCTACGGCCTGTACGACGGTTTCGGCGACCTGCTCGACCAAGCCATGCTCACCCCTCGCCTGGAGGAATATTGGCAAGAGACCGTTAACTGGCCATCCATGGTGGTGCAGACCGGGGTGGCCATGATGGCGATCATCTGCCTGCCCCGGCAGTTTCATGTGACCGTGGTGGAAAATATCGAGCCTCAGGACCTGCGCCTGGCCAAGTGGGTGTTTCCGGCCTATCTGGTGCTGGCCGCGCTGTTTGTGATCCCCATTGCCCTCGGCGGCAAGATGCTGCTGCCGGCATCGGTACTGCCGGACTCTTACGTGATCAGCCTGCCCATGGCCGAAGCCCATCCAGCGCTGGCGGTACTGGCGTTTATCGGTGGCGCGTCGGCGGCTACCGGCATGGTGATCGTGGCGAGCATCGCGTTATCCACCATGGTGTCCAACGACATGTTGCTGCCATGGCTGTTGCGCCGCTCCAGCGCCGAGCGGCCGTTCGAGGTGTTCCGCCACTGGATGCTGTCGGTGCGTCGGGTGAGCATCGTGATCATCCTGTTGCTGGCGTACGTCAGTTACCGCCTGCTGGGCTCCACGGCGAGCCTGGCGACCATCGGCCAGATCGCCTTCGCCGCCGTGACCCAATTGGCGCCGGCGATGCTCGGCGCGCTGTATTGGAAGCAGGCAAACCGGCGCGGAGTGTTTGCCGGTCTCGCTGCAGGCACGTTCCTGTGGTTCTACACCTTGGTCCTACCGGTTACCGCGAAAAGTCTGGGATGGTCGCTAAGCCTGTTCCCAGGGCTGACGTGGATGCATTCCCACCCGCTGGGGCTGTCCGTGACTTCGCTGACCCTGGGCACGGTGTTCTCCCTGGCGGGCAACTTCACGCTGTTCGTGTGGGTGTCGATGCTGTCGCGCACAAGGGTGTCCGAGCACTGGCAAGCCGGGCGCTTTATCGGCCAGGAAATCAGCCAACGCGCCAGCGCCCGTTCGATGCTGTCGGTGCAGATCAGCGACCTGCTCAGCCTGGCCGCGCGTTTTGTGGGTGAAGAGCGCGCGCAGCAAAGCTTTATCCGTTTTGCCTATCGCCAGGGCAAAGGCTTCAACCCCAACCAGAATGCCGACAACGACTGGATCGCCCACACCGAACGCCTGCTGGCCGGTGTGCTCGGCGCTTCTTCGACGCGCGCGGTGGTAAAAGCCGCGATTGAAGGTCGGGACATGCAACTGGAGGACGTAGTACGCATCGCCGACGAAGCCTCGGAAGTGCTGCAGTTCAACCGCGCCCTGCTGCAAGGCGCCATCGAGAACATCACCCAGGGCATCAGCGTGGTGGACCAGTCTCTCAAACTGGTGGCCTGGAACCGGCGTTATCTGGAGTTGTTCAATTACCCGGAGGGGCTGATCAGCGTGGGCCGGCCGATTGCCGACATCATCCGGTACAACGCCGAGCGTGGCCTGTGCGGGCCCGGCGAAGCCGAGGTGCATGTGGCGCGGCGCCTGCACTGGATGCGCCAGGGCCGTGCGCACACGTCCGAGCGCTTGTTTCCCAATGGCCGCGTGATCGAACTGATCGGCAACCCGATGCCTGGCGGTGGCTTTGTCATGAGCTTCACTGACATCACCGCGTTCCGTAAAGCCGAACAGGCCCTGACCGAGGCCAACGAGGGCCTGGAACAACGGGTTACCGAACGCACCCATGAACTGTCGCAGCTTAACCTGGCCCTCACCGACGCCAAGAGCGTGGCCGAAACCGCCAGCCAGTCGAAAACCCGCTTTCTGGCGGCGGTCAGCCATGACTTGATGCAGCCGTTGAACGCCGCGCGCCTGTTCTCCGCCGCCCTCTCCCACCAAAGCGACGGACTCTCCGACGAGGCACGGCAATTGGTGCAGCATCTGGACAGTTCGCTGCGCTCGGCCGAAGACCTGATCAGCGATCTGCTTGACATTTCTCGCCTGGAAAACGGCAAGATCAACCCGCAACGCCAGCCGTTCGCTCTCAACGAGCTGTTCGACACCCTGGGCGCCGAATTCAAGGCCCTGGCCCAGGAGCAAGGCTTGCGCTTCCGCCTGCGCGGCAGCCGTTTACGGGTGGACAGCGACATCAAGTTGCTAAGGCGCATCTTGCAGAATTTTCTCACCAATGCCTTCCGTTATGCCGACGGCCCGGTGCTGCTCGGCGTAAGGCGTCGCGGGGGCGAACTCTGCCTGGAAGTGTGGGACCGCGGCCCCGGTATCCCGCCGGATAAGCAAAAGGTGATCTTCGAAGAGTTCAAACGCCTGGACAGCCACCAGACCCGCGCGGAAAAGGGCCTGGGCCTGGGCTTGGCGATTGCCGACGGCCTATGCCGCGTGCTGGGTCACCGCCTGAGTGTGCGCTCATGGCCCGGCAAGGGCAGCGTGTTCAGCGTGAGTGTGCCGCTGGCGCGCAACCAGGCCAGCTCGCAACCCAAGCCAGCACAGGAAAACGGCTTGCCCCTCAGCGGCGCGCAGGTGCTGTGCGTGGATAACGAAGAGAGCATCCTGATCGGCATGCGCAGCCTATTAACCCGTTGGGGCTGCGAAGTGTGGACGGCCAGGGATCAAGCTGAATGCGCGGCGCTGCTGGCCGAGGGGGTACGCCCACAACTGGCGCTGGTGGATTACCACCTGGATCATGGCGAAACCGGCACGGAATTGATGGGCTGGCTGCGCACGCAGTTGGCCGAACCGATTCCCGGCGTAGTCATCAGCGCCGACGGGCGCCCGGAGAGCGTGGCCGAAGTGCATGCGGCGGGCTTGGATTATTTGGCCAAACCCGTCAAGCCGGCGGCGTTGCGGGCGCTGTTGAGTCGGCATCTGCCGTTGTAGGGCAAGTGTGTGCGGGGCGATTATTCAGGCAGATGCGCCACGCCGTCCGCATCGGTCATCGCCCGCTCCAACAGATCCGCCGGCAGGCTTTTGCTGGCACGCGCCCCGAGCAATCTGAGCTGCTCGGTGCGGCTGACCAGGTTGCCGCGTCCATCTGTCAGCTTGTTTCGCGCGGCGCTGTAAGCTTTATCCAATTGCTGTAGACGGTTGCCCACTTCATCCAGGTCTTGGATAAACAGCACGAACTTGTCGTACAGCCAGCCAGCACGTTCGGCGATTTCACGGGCATTCTGGCTTTGGCGCTCCTGCTTCCACAGGCTGTCGATCACCCGCAGCGTGGCCAATAACGTGGTGGGGCTGACGATGACGATATGCCGGTCGAAGGCCTCCTGAAACAGGTTCGGCTCAGCCTGCAGCGCGGCGGAAAAAGCCGCTTCGATCGGCACGAACAACAACACGAAATCCAGACTGTGCAGACCTTCCAGGCGCTTGTAGTCTTTGCTGGCCAAGCCTTTGACGTGATTGCGCAGGGACAGCACATGCTGTTTCAACGCCGCCTGGCCGATCACCTGATCTTCGGCCGCGACGAACTGCTGGTACGCGGTCAGGCTGACCTTGGAATCCACCACCACTTGCTTGTCACCGGGCAGCATGATCAGCACATCCGGCTGGAAGCGCTCGCCGTCCGGGCCTTTGAGGCTGACCTGGGTTTGGTATTCGCGGCCTTTCTCCAGGCCCGCGTGCTCCAGCACCCGCTCAAGAATCAGTTCGCCCCAGTTGCCCTGGGTTTTCTGGCCCTTCAGCGCACGGGTCAAGTTGGTGGCTTCGTCCGATAGACGTAGGTTCAGTTGCTGCAGGCGTTCGAGCTCCTTGGCCAGAGAGAAACGCTCGCGCGCTTCGTTCTGATAGCTTTCTTCCACACGTTTTTCGAAGGACTGAATGCGCTCTTTCAGCGGATCGAGCAACTGGCCCAGGCGTTCCTGGCTGGTCTCGGCGAAACGCTGCTCACGCTCATCGAAGATCTTGCCGGCCAACTCGGCGAACTGCGCACGCAACTCATCGCGCGAGCCTTGCAGATCGGCCAAGCGTTGCTGATGGCTGTCCTGTTGCTCGCGCAGTTCAGCGCTCAGCGCGGCCGCCAACGCATCGAGACGACGCAATTCGGCCTCCTTGGCGCTGCGGTCGAGGTTCCAGGCGTGGGCGGCATCGCGGGCATTGTCGCGGTCGATCTGCAACAGTTCGACTTCGCGGCGCAGCGCCGCCAGATCGGCCTGCTTGGCGGTGTTGGCCTGGCTCAGGTCGCTGATTTCATCGCGACTGGCATCCAGTTGCGCGGCGAGACCTTCCTGGGCCAACTGCGCGTTGGCCAAGCGTTCTTCGAGCACTTCCCAGCCGGCCATACGCGCGCTCAGTCGCCGCTGAAGCTGCCAGCACACTGCCAACAGCGGCACTGCGGCGCCTGCAAGGCCCAGGGCAATACTGGTCCAGTCAAAAGCCATCGCCATGTCTGCCATCACCGAAAAAGAGCAAGGTTAACCAAGCACAGGGTCAGAGGACAGCTCAGTCTTCGACCTGGCGCAATTCGCGCTGGGCCCGCACGTCCCCGGCACGGGCCGCCTGGCGCAGCAGATCATGGCCGATGCGACGGTCGCGGGCACTGCCGCACTCGCGGCACATCAATTGACCCAGACGGCTCTGAGCAGCGACTACACCTTCCCGGGCAGGCTGCTTGAGCAAGCGCCCGGCGAAATGTTTGACATTGGCGCTGTGCCCCAGGCGTGGGCTGTCGAGCAGCCACAGCGCGACTTTCAAGGAAAAACGCTTGGGTGCGGTAACAGTTTGGAGGGTATCGGTAACAGCAGGTGATACTGAGCGAAACTTCATAAAGCACTGTGGGACAGAACGGAAGGCGCGCCACTCTACTCTTTTTTTCGCACAGGTAAAGCTGAAAAAACCGTGCACGCCCGTGCTAGAGCAAGCGCTTGGGACAATCCACAGAAGCTGTGGATAACTCAGTGGACAACCCGCCCTCAACTGGCGCAAAGCCCCATGGAACGGGGCTCGCAGTCAAACTGACGATTTTTTCACCAATAAAAAAAAGCCAGATTTTTCATTGACTTAAATTTCCATTGCAGGCAAATGGCGGCTTTTGGCAGAAGTTGACAGCTTGGTTACACATGCCGCAACTAATGTGCACAAGTACCCAGGTGCCGGTTATATCGCCGCGACTTTTTAAGCGACAAGCGTCAGAAATGTTACCGTCCTATCCCATTAAGGACTTTTCAAATCTTCCCAGGCTGTCCACACTGCCGGACCTGCAATGCAACGCTGGGTGGGTCGATGAAGGGAATGCTGTTGTTCGCTGTGTTGTTACTGGCCATCTGCGCCATCTCCCTGGGCATCAATGCCGCCTTACCTTCTCCAGACGGAGCCTTGTTTGCCATCGCCATTCTGCTGTCAGCCACGTTCACTGCGGTTAGTCTGTGCATTGAGCTGGGGGAAGGACGCATCAACGACATGAGCGACCTGGTTACGGTGGTAGAAACCGGCCAATCCTTGCGTCTGACCCTGGCCGCCTACGCGTTGGGCTGCTCCTTGGCGGCGGCCGCCACGGTGCTGGTCTATCGCGGCCTGCTCGGAGGCTGACTGATTTTTTTGGCGAACACACTTCCCTTACCTGTTTCAATCCGTTACTATCCGCGGCGTTAGTACCAAGCTGAAAGTCAATTCTGGTCGAACAAATCCCCTGAAAACACGGGATCGACCACCTCGATGGTTTCCAGGTATCACTTGCGACGACACCGCCTTTGAACAAGCAAAGGGTGCCGCGAAGTCTCAATACTCTGACCGAACCAACCTGCAAATTGATCAGGATCTTCACCCCGGGCCCAGAACCTTTGCCCTTGTCGTGTTGCCTGCCCTCCTAAGTACCTACCTGCCAGCCCAAGCGCGCCTTATTGAATAGCGCTTCAAACTGGCTGCTTTGTTCCAGTCGGGTTCTTCGTTTGATCAATGGTGATCAACGTCACTGGAACGTTTTAACGTTGCACGGTTCTTAACCGTGTCATTTGTAGGAACACCAATAATATGTCCACTCAAATCCATACTCAGGATGCCATTCGCACCCTTACCAACGCTTTTGCTCCAATGAACTGCCTGATCATGGCCGCTCGCAAAGGCTGCTTCAGCTTCACCCTGGTCAACGAACATGGCATCGCCCGTCATAGCGAACGCCTGTACCCCGATCAATACTCCAGCGCAGAACCGCTGCAGGCCGTGATCGAGCGTACCCGCCAGGCACTGGTTGCCTGATCGACCCGAGTCGCTGAAACACAAAAAACCCTGTTTAACCCACAGGGTTTTTTATTGCCCGAAATAAATGTTCTACCGATTTCGGTTAAGTTCAATTAGATATAAACGATATAACTAAATGAATAAGATGTTTTAAAAACAGGCCTTTACATCACGAATATGACACTACACTTCAACTCAAGCGGCATGATCCGCTTCCGGCGAGCCTGAGATCCGATCCACCGCTGCCAAGCCCTTACTGTCTCAGGCCTCGCCTACCCCTTTTATGGATTGAGACGTTTATGGGTATCGCTGCCAGCGAATTGTGTCGATATGTGATTCGGCCGACCTTGATGTATCTCGGCCGTCACGACCCGAACGCGGAGTCCCTGCTGCTGGGTATCGCTGCCAGCCAATCCGAATTGGGCTCGGCGCTGCATGATCGGCGTGGTCACGGCCTGTACAGCATTACCGAGCCGTGCCATCGCGCCCTGTGGGACACCTATTTGGCGCTGGACCCGGACCGGGCCAGCCTGGTGCGCGGCCTGGCCAGCCAGCACGCGTTTCTCAGCGCTCCTCAGCTTGAACTCACCGTCAACCTGCGTTACGCCACTGCCATCGCTTGGCTTCTGGTGGAACAACATGCCGCCGCCCTGCCACCGCCCGGCGATGTTTTAGGCATGGCCCGCATCTGGAAAGAAATATTTCATCCTCAAGGACGACTGCGAGATTTCACCCAAGCCTGGCAAACCTGTGTTTCGCCCAAGAAACACATGGCCTGTTGACCGGGCAATTTGCAAGATTCGGCAAAAAACGCGAATTTTGGTCGGATTGTCCTACAAAACCGCTCTATCTCCAGCGTTACAGCCTGTAGCGCGTTGTGTAATTTATTGATACTTTCCGCAGCGGTGATCACCACGGAGTTCTAATAATGAAAAAAGTAATGCTCAAGACCACACTTAGCCTCGCCGTTGCCATGGCCTCCTCCCAACTGTTCGCAAGCGGTTTCGCACTCAACGAACAGAGTGTCAGCGGGATGGGTACGGGTTTCGCAGGTCGCTCGTCCACTGCCGATGATGCAAGCACTGTTTACGGCAACCCTGCCGGTATGGCTCGCCTGAATGGCCAGCAAATCACTGGCGGCGTAGCAGCCATTGATGCCTCCACCGATATCAGCGACGTCAGCGGCCGCTCTCGCGGCAGCAACAAAGGCGATATGGTGCCTTTTACTGCCGTGCCTTTCGGTTTCTACACCAATAAACTCAACGACCAGTGGGCTGTCGGTTTTGGCGTGTACGCACCGTTTGGCCTGGTGACCGACTACGAGAAAGGCTTCCAGGGCCGTAGCTTCGGCAGCAACAGCGAAGTGAAAGTCATCACTTTCCAACCGACTGTCAGCTACGCCTTCAATGATCGCGTTTCGGTCGGTTTCGGCCCGACCATCAACCGCATCGCCGGTACCCTGGAATCGGACCTGTCGTTCAACCCAGCGGCGCCCGACACCAACATCAAGATCAAAGGTGATGACACCGCGCTGGGCTTCAACGTCGGCGTACTGGTACAAGCCACCGACACCACTCGCGTGGGCCTGACCTACCACTCCAAAGTCAGCTACAAGCTGGACGGCCACACTGAGGTGAGCGCACCCGCCGCTACTTCGGGCCTGTTGCGTAGCAACCGCTACGACGCGTCGCTGAAGATCGACACCCCTGAGTCCTACGACCTGTCGGTGACTCAAGACCTGACCGACGCCTGGAAACTCTATGCCGGTGCCACCTGGACCCGCTGGAGCCGCCTGAAAGACATCACAGTCAAGAACGAAGGCGTCGTGGGTGGCGCAACGGGCGGCGCGCTGGCTCCCGCGCTGGTCGGCACCATCAAAGAAGAACAGAACTGGCATGATACCTGGGCCTACGCCCTGGGCACGTCGTATCAGTTGACCAAGCAGGTGGTACTGCGTACCGGCTTGACGTTCGACCAGTCGCCGACCAACAACACTGACCGTTCGCCGCGTATTCCTACCGGTGATCGCACCATCTTCAGCCTGGGCCTGGGTTACGAGGTCATGCCAAACATGACGGTCGACGTGGCCTACTCCTACCTGAAGGAAGAAGACGTCAAGATTGCGCGCTCCAACCAATTGGCCAGCTACAACGCCAAGTACGAAAACAGCGCCAATGGTTTCGGCCTGGGCATGACCTATCGCTTCTGATTTCACCGAGGCGTAAAAAAGCCCCGCTCTCCTGCAAAGGAGGCGGGGCTTTTCAATGGGTGTCGATCAAGGTTTGGAGGCCAGCGCCTGCTCCACCGCCTCGATCAGATCCGGACTGTCCGGCTTGGTCAGGCTGGAAAAATCGGCAATTACGTTGCCCTGACGGTCAACCACGTACTTGTAGAAATTCCACTTCGGCGCATTGCTCTGCTGCGCCAGCACTTTGAACAAATGCACCGCGTCCGGGCCTTTGACCTTCTGCGGTTCGGTCATGGTGAAGGTCACGCCGTAGTTGACGTAGCAGACCTTGGCCGTCTCTTCGCCGGTCTTGGCTTCCTGCTTGAAATCATCGGAGGGCACGCCGATCACTTCCAAGCCCTGGTCCTTGTAGCGTTGGTACAGTGCCTCAAGACCTTTGAACTGCGGGGCGAAACCACAGAAGCTCGCGGTATTGACGATCACCAGCGGCTTGCCGACAAAGCGCTGGCACAGATCGATGGTCTCCTTGGCGCGCAACTTCGGCAATTGCCCCTCCAGCAAGGGTGGGCAGTCGGCGGCCATCGCCACACCGCCAAAGGCCGCCATCAGCACGGGTACTGCAAACCAGCGCATCTGCATGGGGAAATATCCTTTTAAGAATTCAGGGATCGAACTTAACAGATCGACATGCCCAGTTGCATCAACGCCAGACCGCCGCGCTGCCAACCCCACCAGGCCAGCGCCAGCAGCAGCGCCGTGGCTGCTGCGCCGCCGAGCCAATACCAGGTCGAACTCATGCCACCTCCATCTGCGCCTGCAAACGCGCCACCGGCCGCTCGCGCACCGGCCAATTCAGGGCCGCGGCGAGCAGGCTCAATAGAATTGCCATCTGCCAGATCAAATCGTAGTTGCCGGTTCGATCATAGACCACCCCGCCCAGCCAGCCGCCGAGGAATGAACCGAGTTGGTGGAACAGAAACACGATGCCACCGAGCATGGACAGGTTTCGTACACCAAACAGCGTCGCGACGGTGCCGTTGGTCAGCGGCACGGTGGACAGCCATAAGAAGCCCATGGCCATGCCGAACAGGTACGCCGACATCTCTGTGACCGGCGCCCACAGAAACAGCACGATCACCACCGCCCGCAGCAGGTACAAAGCCGTCAGCAGGCGCGGCTTGGACATGCGCCCGCCAAGCCAACCGGCGGTATAGGTGCCGAAAATATTGAACAGACCAATCAGCGCCAGCACCGTGGTGCCGACGGTCGCCGGCAGATGCTGGTCCACCAGATAGGCCGGCAGGTGCACGCCGATAAATACCACTTGGAAACCGCACACAAAAAACCCAAAGGCCAGCAACCAGAACCCGGAGTGAGCGCAGGCTTCCTTGAGCGCTTCACCCAGGGTCTGCTGGCCGGCCATGACCGGCAGCGGCCGATCCTTGAGCATGCTGACCAGCGGCAGAATCAACGCCACCATCAAGCCCAGCGCCAACAATGCGGCGGACCAGCCCAACCAACCGATCAGGCCCAAGGTGCCCGGAACCATGGCGAACTGGCCGAACGACCCGGCAGCGCTGGCGATGCCCATGGCCATGCTGCGTTTTTCCGGAGCCACGGCGCGGCCCACCACCCCCAGGATCACCGAGAATGAAGTGCCCGACAGGCCCATTCCGATCAGCAAGCCCGCGCTTAACGACAGCGACCACGCTGAATCGGACATGCCCATCAGCACCAGGCCCGCCGCGTATAAAACACCGCCGACAAACACCGCTTTGGTGGCGCCGAAGCGGTCCGCCAACGCGCCGGTGAACGGCTGCGCCAGGCCCCAGATCAGGTTCTGCAAGGCGATGGCAAAGGCGAAGGTTTCACGGCCCCAGCCGAATTCGGTACTCATCGGCGCGAGAAACAGACCGAACCCGTGCCGCACGCCCAACGATAACGCCAGGATCAGCGCACTCCCCAAAAGAACCCAGCCACTGGTGCGCCACATCGAGGTCATTTCTTATTCTCCGTTCGCGGGTATATACCCGCTTATCATCGAACAAACCCGCGTTCAGGCGAGTTCATCCAGCAAGGCCAACAGGGTTTCGCGTTTTTGCGCGCCCAATTTGTCGATCAGTTTCTGCTGTGCCGCTTCCCAGGCCGGCAACGCGGCGGCCAGGCGTGCTTCACCGGTTGCGGTGAGCTGCACCAGGCGATTGCGCAAATCATCGCCTTCCACCAGTTTGACCAGCCCTTCACCCTCCAGCACCCGTAGGTTGCGGCCCAGGGTACTGCGATCCAGCCCCATCGCATCGGCCAGGCTGGAGATACTCGGTTGATCCAGGCGTTGCAGGTTGCTCAACAAAGAATACTGGGCAACGTTGATCCCGAAGCCATCGAGGGCGCCGTCGTAATGCCTGCTGACGCCACGGGCGGCACGTCGCAGGTTGGTGCATAAACATTGGGAGGCAAGCATGGAACGTGTATATACCCGCGATTGAGCAAATGCAAGAAAGTGTTACAGCGCCAAGCCGACCAATACCACGACTTCCAGCAGCTCCAGCAGCGCACCGGCGGTGTCGCCGGTGGTGCCGCCGAGGCGATTGATCATCAATTGGCGCAGGCCTACGAAGGCGATAGCCGCCAGCAGCACCGCAACCCCGCCGCCGAACCCACCGATTAGCAGGCACGCCAGACCGCTGAGGATCAGCACCTGTTGCCCCACAGCCCTTGGTAAATGCTCCGACAATGCCTGACCCAAGCCGCCGGCACGCACATAACGCGTACTCAGGAACAACGCGAGCATCGACGCCCGGCCGATCAACGGCGCGAGGATCAATGCCGCGGTGTTGTGCTGTTCGATCAAGGCAACCAACGCGCTGAATTTGAGCAGCAACACCAGGCCCAACGTCACCACGGCAATCGGCCCACTGCGCGGATCTTTCATGATAGTGAGGGTGCGTTCGCGATCACCGAAGCCACCCAGCCAGGCGTCAGCGCTGTCCGCCAGACCGTCCAGGTGCAAGCCGCCGCTGAGCAAGACCCAGGCCGTCAGCAGCAGCGCCGCGTGCAGCAGCAACGGCGCGCCCGTCAATGCGATACTCAGCCCCCACAACAGCACACCGAACACCCCACCGACCGCCGGGTAAAACAGCAACGAGCGTCCCATTTCCTGCGGCTGCGGCATGCCTGGCAGGCGAATCGGCAGGCTGCTCAGAAATTGCAAGGCGATCCAGAACGGCAACATCGTCAGCTTCCTTCCCACAACGCGCCATCGGCGGCGACACGCAGGCTGAACAACCCACCGTGGCCGACTTCGACATTCAATAAGTGCTCACGAGGCAACCCCCGCGCGCGGGCCAGCAACAGACGCATCACCCCGCCATGACTGATCAACAGGACGCGCTCACCGGCATACGCCTGATGCAGGCGTGCGACAGCACCTAGAACCCGCTGGGAAAAATCCTCAACCGGCTCGCCCTCGGGCGGCGTGAAGCGGTAGGGATCGGCCCAGAAGCGTCCCAACCCCTCGGCATCGGTTTGCATCAGCGCCGCTGCGCTCTGCCCTTCCCACGCACCGAAGTGCAATTCCTGCAAATCTTTTTCCAGACTCACCGGCACATTGAGCCGGGCCCCCAGCTCGTCGGCAAACCGCGCGCAGCGTTGCAGGGGCGAACTGATCAGCCGGTCCCACGGGCCTTGTTGCGCCACGGCGGCGCGCATCTGCGCCCAACCGTTGGCGGTAAGCGCGTCGTCCAGGCTGCCGCGCAGGCCGCCGCCCAGCTCGGTTTCACCGTGGCGCAGCAGGTCCAGGTGCAAGGTCATGCCGGGCGATCTGCCACGGCGGCTTCGGCGAAGGTCGCCATCTGCCCGTGCAGCGCACAGGCCAAGCGCAGCAACGGCACCGCCAGCGCCGCGCCGCTGCCTTCGCCCAGGCGCAGGCCCATGTCCAGCAACGGTTGCGCGTCCAGGTGTTGCAGCACATGACGGTGGCCCGGCTCGGCGCCGCGATGGCCAAACAGCAGCCACGGGCGACTGGCCGGATTCAAACGCGTGGCCACCAATGCGGCGACGCTGCAGATAAACCCGTCCACCAGCACCACGATGCCGGCCTGGGCGCAGGCGAGGTAGGCGCCCACCAACGCGGCGATTTCAAAGCCGCCCAGGTTGAACAGCGTCTGCAACACATCGCCGCGCTCGGCAGCATGCCGTGCCAATGCACGCTCAATCACCGCCACCTTGTGACTGACGCCCTGGGCATTCAAGCCGGTGCCAGGACCTGTGAGGTCGCTGACTCGGCAATCGAGCAAGGCACAAGCCAGCGCGCTCGCCGCCGTGGTGTTGCCGATGCCCATTTCGCCGCCGATGAACAGCTGCGTGCCATGTCCCAATGCGCGCTGCGCGCTGTCACGTCCGGCCTGCAACGCCAACCGCCCCTGAGCGACGCTCATCGCCGGGCCGTCGACGAAGTTGGCCGTACCCGCGCCGATATTCAGGTGACGCACACCCGGCAGGTCCAGGGACGGTGTCACCGTGCCCAGGTCGACCACTTCCAGACGCGCCTCCAGTTGCCGCGCCAGCACGCTGATGGCGGCCCCGCCACTGACAAAGTTGTGCAGCATCTGCCCGGTCACCGCCTGGGGAAACGCCGACACCCCTTCAGCCACCACGCCGTGATCGCCGGCAAAGATCGCGATCCACAGCTGATCCACCGCAGGCTTGACTCGCCCCTGCAAGCCGGCCAATTGCACCGCCAACGCTTCCAGCTGGCCGAGGGAGCCGGCGGGTTTGGTCAATTGCTGCTGGCGTGCCAAGGCGTTTTCGTACGCCTCGGTGTCGACAGGCTTACAGGGGTTGAGCCACCAGGTGTCAGTCATAACGCAGTACCTTTCAATGTCAGGGGCAGTCCGGCGACCGTCAGCACCACGCGCTGACACCGCTCGGCCAAGGCTTGATGCAGCCAACCGGCTTCATCCACGTAGCGGCGAGTCAATTCGCCCAGCGGCACGACACCCAGACCGGTCTCGTTGCTGACAAAAATAATCTCCCCCGGCAGCGTGGCCAGGGTCTCCAGCAAGTGGTCGCGCTCCAGCGCCAGACGCTGCGGATCTTCGAGCATCAGCAGGTTGGTCAGCCACAGGGTCAGGCAATCCACCAGCAGGCAGCGGTCGGCGGCGGCGTGTTCACGCAGCACCCGCGCCAGCTCGATCGGTTCTTCGATCAAGCCCCAGTGCCCCGGTCGACGCTGGCGATGCAAGGCCACCCGTGCGTTCATCTCGCCGTCCTGGGGTTGGCTGGTGGCGACATAAATGACCGGCAACGCCGTGTCCACCGCGAGCGTTTCCGCCAGGCGACTCTTGCCGGAGCGGGCGCCGCCGAGGATCAGTTGGTGCATGGGGCTACTCCACACAGGCTGCGCAATAAATCGGTATCCAAATGCTGCTCCACCAGATCCGCCAAACGCTCGATATCGCGCTCGCGCAGGGCGTGATAGTCCACCTCCTGCACATCCGCCAGCCCCGCCCAGCGCAACAGCGCGCTACATGCGGCCGGCGTTTCGAACAGGCCGTGCAGGTAGGTGCCGAGGATCTGCCCGTCGACACTGCGCGCGCCGTCATGGCGGCCGTCGTCCAGGCGCACGGCTGGGCTCGCCAGAGCCTGGCCGGACGTTACCCCCGCATGGATTTCATAACCGCTGACCTCGACGTCTTCCGGCAGCAAACGGCCGCACACATTGCGCAATTGCTTCTCTTCCTCCAGGGTCGTGCTGAAGGCCAGCAGCCCCAGGCCATCGCTGGAACCGGATGGCCCTTCCAGACCCAGGGGGTCGTGCACCTGCTCGCCGAGCATCTGCAGGCCGCCGCAAATACCCAGCACCTTGCCGCCGTAGCGCAAGTGCCGCGCCACGGCACTGTCCCAGCCATTGGCGCGCAGGTAGGCGAGGTCGCTGCGTACGCTTTTAGAGCCCGGCAGGATAATCAGGTCGGCGGCCGGGATCGCTTGGCCCGGGCCGATAAATTGCAAGTCCACCTGGGGGTGCAGGCGCAGCGGGTCGAAATCCGTATGGTTGCTGATGCGCGGCAGCACCGGCACCACCACCTTGAGGACCTGGGCGGCTTTGTCGATCTGGCGCCGGTCGATGCCGTCTTCGGCCTCCAGGTGCAAATCCATCACATAGGGCAGAACCCCCACCACCGGCTTACCGGTGCGTGCCTCAAGCCAATCCAGGCCTGGCTGCAACAGCGCAATATCGCCGCGAAAGCGGTTGATGATGAAGCCCTTGACCCGCGCCTGCTCGCTGGGCGAGAGCAATTCCAGAGTGCCCACCAAGTGAGCGAACACACCGCCGCGATTGATATCGGCGATCAGCAGCACTGGGCAGTCCACCGCTTCAGCAAAGCCCATGTTGGCGATGTCGTTGGCGCGCAGGTTGATCTCCGCCGGGGATCCCGCCCCTTCGACCATGACCACTGGGTAGGCCGCGCTCAGTCGCGCATGGGAGGCCAGCACGGCCTGCATGGCGATGGCTTTGTAATCGTGATAGGCCACGGCGTTCATGCTGGTCACGGCGCGGCCATGGATGATCACCTGGGAGCCGGTGTCACTGTTGGGTTTGAGCAGCACCGGGTTCATGTCGGTGTGGGGCGCCAGCCGCGCGGCTTGGGCCTGCACGGCCTGGGCGCGGCCGATCTCGCCGCCTTCGGCGGTCACGGCGCTGTTGAGCGCCATGTTCTGCGGTTTGAACGGTGCAACGGCAACGCCCTGACGAATCAGCCAACGGCACAGCGCGGTTACCAGGGTACTTTTGCCGGCGTCGGAGGTGGTGCCTTGCACCATCAGCGTGCTCATGTGGCGTCCTTATAGGCGACCAGGGCTTCGTCGAGGCGCAGCCAATCGGCCTCGGTGTCCGGCAGGCCGAAGCGCAGGCTGCTGTTGTGAACGAACAAGCGCAGCAGGATGCCGCGCTGGGCCATGAACTCATGCATGCGTTCGGCATGCGGCGTGATCAGCCATTGGAACAGCGCGCAGCCGCCTTGTGGCTGGAACCCCCGCTGTTCAAGCAACGCATACAAACGCGCGCCGGCCTCCAGGCAACGCGCACGCTGGCGTGCCTGCCCTTCGGCATCGCGCAGGCAGACTTGGCCCAACACCCGCGTCGGCCCGCTGACCGCCCATGGCCCGACCTGATCGGCGAGCAGCTTGAGCAACTTGCGGTCGGCCAGGACAAAGCCCAAGCGCACTCCAGCCAGGCCGAAAAACTTGCCGAACGAACGCAATACGATCAAGCCGACGAGATGGGCCTGACCCGCCAGGCTCAAATGCGGCGTGACATCCATAAAGGCTTCGTCCACCACCAGCCAGCCGCCCCGCTGGGCCAGGCGCGCGTGCCAGTCCAGCAAGCGTTGGGGGCTCAAGCTCAGGCCGGTGGGGTTGTTGGGGTTGACCACCACCAGCACGTCGAGGCCGTCGAGGAAAAAGTCCACTTCCTGCTCCTGGACCTCGCGCACCACATAACCGGCGCGGCGCCAGGCTTCGGCATGTTCGGCGTAGCACGGCGACACCACGCCGACTTTGCCGGCGCGGCGCAGACGCGGCAGCAACTGGATCGCGGCCTGGGAGCCAGGCACCGGCAACAGGTGGGGCGCGCCGTAATACTCGCTGGCGGCCTGCTCCAGGCCGTCGTCGTTTTCCGGCAGGCGTGCCCAGGCCCGTAGCGGTATCTCTGGGATCGGCCAGGGCCAGGGCGCGAGGCCGCTGGACAGGTCCAACCAATTGGCTTCGGCGATCCCGTATTGAATGGATGCCTTACGCAGTCGCCCGCCATGTTCAAGCATAGAATTGCGCCCCCGCGCATAGGATCAGCAGCCACAACCATACGCCGCGCTGCACCAGTTGCCAGCCCCGCTCGATGGCGTCCGCATCCGCCGCCGGGCCTTCGCCCAGTGGCGGACGTTGGTGCAGTTCACCGTGATAGATCGCTGCACCGCCCAACTCGACGCCCAAGGCACCGGCACCGGACGCCATGACCGGGCCGGCGTTGGGGCTGTCCCAAGTGGGGCCCTGGGTGCGCCAGCATTTGAGGGCCAGGCCGGTTTTGCCGAGTACGGCGTAGGTCAACGCCACCAGACGCGCGGGAATGTAGTTGAGTACATCGTCGATTTTTGCCGCCGCCCAGCCGAACCGTTCGAAGCGTTCGTTGCGATAGCCCCACATGGCGTCCAGCGTATTGCTCAGGCGGTACAGCACCACACCGGGCACACCGGCGATCACAAACCAGAACAGCGCGGCAAACACCGCGTCGCTGCCGTTTTCCAGGACCGACTCGGTGGCGGCGCGGGCAACTTCGGTGCGGTCCAGTTCGCTGGTCTGGCGGCTTACCAGATAACTCACGCGTTTGCGCGCCTCATCAAGATCATCCCCGCGCAATGCCTGGGCCACCGGCAACACATGCTCGCCGAGGCTGCGCATACCGAGGGCGCAGTACAGCGCGAGAATCTCCAGCACCCAACCGATATAGGGCGCCCACGATAAAGCGGTGGCCAGCAGCGTCAGCGGCACCACCGCGATAAACCAGGCGGTGACGCCATGGCTGCGCCAGCCGCGCCCGCCGCTGTTGAAACGCTGCTCGATGCGCCCGGCGAAATTGCCGAACGCCACCAGCGGATGCCAACGCTTGGGCTCGCCCAGCAGCGCATCCAGCGCCACGGCGGCGACACACAGCAAGGCCACACTCATCGACTCACTCCCCACACATTTTCATACAGCATGTCACTCAGCGGCCGAGGTTCGGCCCAGCCTTCGAGTTGCAACATCGGTGCCGGGTAAAACTCGGCCACCGGGCCCAGGCATAACACCGCCAGCGGCTTGGCACCGGCAGGCAACCCCAACAGGTCGGCCAGGGCCTGGGGTTCGAACAACGAGACCCAGCCCATGCCCAGCCCTTCGACGCGGGCCGCCAGCCACAGGTTCTGAATCGCACAGGACAGCGACGCCATGTCCATCTCCGGCAGCGTACGGCGCCCGAAAATATGCCGCTCGCGATCATCCATCAGCGCCGCCACCAGGACTTCGGCGCAGTCGTGGATACCTTCGACCTTGAGTTTCATAAACTCGTCAGAGCGCTCGCCAAGCGCTTCGGCGGTGCGCACGCGCTCCTCTTCCACCAGTTGTTGAATCTGCCCACGCAATACGCGGTCGCTGATGCGGATAAAGCGCCACGGCTGCATCAGGCCGACGCTCGGCGCCTGATGCGCAGCCTGGAGCAGGCGCTGCAACACCTCGCAAGCGACGCTGCCGCCGCTGAAGTGGCGCATATCGCGGCGTTCGGCGATGGCGCGGTAGACGGCGTCGCGGTCGGCCTGGGGGAAAGCGTTGTCGGTCATGGCCCTATCGGGGGCAAGCCCCCTCCCACAGTAGAGGGGGTTTCAGCTCGGTCCGGGGCAAACAAGGCGGCGACCGCCGTCGGATTCGATGGGAAATAGAAGTGTACGTAAGAGGCAGTCATCCGCCCCTGTCGGAAGACGGCCTCGGCACCGCGGCCACCATTGGGGCTTTGGCCACGGGCAATCGGCTGCCACTCGGTACTGGTCAGCGAATGATGGTAGGTATGGCCGCGCAGCACGCCTTCGGGCAATTCGACGCTTTGCAGGGCCAGGGCGGCGAGTTTCTTCTGCATCACCGCATCGCCCTGCAACAGGCCCACCAGTTCGGCACGGTTGCCGTCGACATCGGTGAGCGAGTCCAGCAGGTAGAGCATGCCGCCGCACTCGGCGAGCAACGGTTTGCCGGCCGCGTGATGGGCGCGGATGGCGGCCAGCATCGTAGTGTTTTGCGCCAGGGCCTGGTGATGCAGCTCCGGATAGCCGCCGGGCAGGTAGAGGCTGTCGGCGTCGGGCAGTTCGCGGTCGTGGATCGGTGAGAAGAAGTGCAACTCGGCGCCCATAGCCCGTAGGAGGTCGAGGCTGGCGCCGTAGGTAAACGCGAAGGCTTCGTCGCGGGCCACCGCGATGCGCACACCGGCCAGCAGCGGTTCGGCTTCGACGATCGTCGGCGCGGCGAACGTGACCGGCGGCGGCACCGCCACTTCGCAACTGCTGCCCAAGGCTTGGGCGGCGGCGTCCAGGCGCAGGTCCAGGTCATTCAGCTCACTGGCCTGCACCAGGCCCAGGTGGCGGCTGGGCAACTCGATCCCGGTTTCGCGGGACAGCGCGCCATACCAGCGCAGGCCCTCGGTGAGGCTGCCTTCGAGCAGTTGCGCATGACGCAGCGTACCGACACGGTTGGCCAGCACCCCGGCGAACGGCAGGTCCGGCTGGTAACGCGCCAGGCCCAAGGCCAGGGCACCGAAGGTTTGGGCCATGGCGGTGCCGTCGATCACGCCCAGCACCGGCACGCCGAAATGCCGCGCCAGGTCGGCGCTGGAAGGCGTGCCGTCGAACAGGCCCATTACGCCTTCGATCAGAATCAGATCGGCCTCGCCGGCAGCTTCCCACAATAGACGGCGACTCTCCTGCTCGCCCACCATCCACATGTCCAGTTGATACACCGGCGCACCGCTGGCGCGCTCGTGGATCATCGGGTCCAGAAAGTCCGGGCCGCATTTGAACACCCGCACCTTGCGCCCCAGGTTGCGATGCAAGCGGGCCAGCGCGGCGGTGACGGTGGTTTTGCCCTGGCCGGACGCCGGTGCGGCGATCAGGACGGCCGGGCAATGACGAGGCTGATTCAAAGTTCGACGCCTTTCTGTGCCTTGATACCGGCCTGGAAAGCGTGCTTTAGCATGCCCATTTCGGTGACGGTGTCGCCCATCTCGATCATTTCGGGCTTGGCGCCACGGCCGGTGACCACCACATGCTGCATAGGTGGGCGGGCTTGCAGGTCGCTGAGCACTTGATCCAGATCGAGGTAGCCGTGCTTGAGGGCGATATTCAGTTCGTCCAGCACCACCAGGCCGATAGTCGGGTCTTGCAGCATCGCGCGGGACACAGCCCAGGCGGCTTCGGCGGCGGCGATGTCGCGTTGGCGGTCCTGGGTTTCCCAGGTGAAGCCTTCGCCCATGACATGAAAGCGCACTTGTTCGGGGAAGCGCCGGAAGAACAGCTCTTCGCCGGTGCTGTGGCGGCCCTTGATGAACTGCACCACACCGCACTGCATCCCGTGGCCCATGGCCCGGGCCAGCATGCCGAAGGCCGAGCTGCTCTTGCCTTTGCCGTTGCCGGTCAGCACCAGCAGCAAACCGCACTGATTGGGGGAATTGGCGATGCGCTCGTCGATCACGGCTTTTTTGCGCAGCATACGCGCCAGGTGGCGTTCGTCGCGGTCGGGGGAATCGGTCATGGCAGCTCTCCGTTGGGGCTGGACAAAAACGGCGGGCAGGGAAAAACACAATCAGACAGCCAAGCATCGCCCACCGTGATGCTGTTGAATGATCCAGGCCGGTCTCCGGGCTCATAAGTGGACCGCTCCCGGCGAACCAGGAACAGACCGACGCTGCGCCTTCCCGTATCGCTGGGATACAGTGGCCAAAGGCAGCGTCTTGACTCATTTACCGTTGCGGGGGCAGCGCCGGGATCGCGGCCACACTGTGTACAAGTGCGCTCACTCACCGGCTTCCCTGTTTCACTCCGTCGACCCGTGGGTCACAGAGCACCTGAAACAAGCCGCGAAGGTTAGTGGGTTGGGGGTGGAGCGTCAATTAAAGCCGGCCTTGTTCTTGAACCATCGCACCCGCGCCCTCCTCTATCCCTACAGGTATCAAGGAGAACACCATGCATAAAACCAGACTCGCCTTACTGATCATGCTCGCCGGCAGCCTCGCCGCCTGCGGTGAAAGCTCCACGTTGCAGATCAGCGACGGCACGGGGCCATCGCCGCGCTTACCGCAACCGAACAAGACCCTGATCCCCACCGTCAACATCGCCCCGGCCATCGGCTGGCCCGACGGCGCCAAGCCCACGGCAGCACCAGGCTTGCAGGTGAGCGCTTTTGCCGAAGGCCTGGATCACCCGCGCTGGCTGTACGTTTTACCCAATGGCGACGTGCTGGTGGCGGAAACCAACGCGCCGCCCAAGCCGGATGACGCCAAAGGCATTCGTGGTTGGGTAATGGAAAAGGTCATGGACCGCGCCGGCGCCGGCGTACCCAGCCCGAACCGCATCACCCTGTTGCGCGATGCCGACCACGACGGTGTGGCGGAAACCCGCACGGTGTTCCTGGAAAATCTCAACTCGCCGTTCGGCATGACACTGGTGGGCAACGACCTCTATGTCGCCGATTCGGACAAGCTGCTGCGCTTTGCCTATCAACCGGGTGCCACTGCAATCAAGACCGCAGGCGCCACGGTGGTCGAGCTGCCGGGCGGACCGCTGAACCACCACTGGACCAAAAACGTGATCGCCAGCCCGGACGGCAGCAAGCTGTACGTGAGCGTCGGCTCCAACAGCAACGTCGGTGAAAATGGCCTGGAGGCCGAACAAGGCCGCGCTGCGATCTGGGAAGTGGACCGCGCCAGCGGCCAGCACCGCATCTTCGCCTCAGGCTTGCGCAACCCCAACGGTATGGCCTGGGAACCCCAGAGCGGCAAACTGTGGACCGCAGTGAACGAACGCGACGAGATCGGCAGCGATTTGGTGCCGGATTACATCACGTCGGTCAAAGACGGCGCTTTCTATGGATGGCCCTTTAGCTACTACGGCCAGCATGTGGATGAACGCGTCACGCCGCAGAACCCGGACCTGGTGGCCAAAGCCATTGCCCCGGACTATGCAGTGGGGCCCCATACCGCTTCACTGGGCTTGACGTTTGCGCAAGGGAGCAAATTGCCAACCGCCTTCAGCAACGGCGCGTTTATCGGCCAGCACGGCTCGTGGAACCGCAAGCCACACAGTGGCTACAAAGTGATCTTCGTACCGTTCGAAGGTGGCCAGCCGAAAGGGCAACCGGTGGATGTACTGACCGGATTCCTCGATCAAGATGAAAAAGCCATGGGCCGGCCGGTGGGCGTGGTGATTGATCAGCAAGGCGATTTGCTGGTGGCCGATGATGTGGGGAACAAGGTGTGGCGGGTATCGGCCGCTAAATAAACACCGCAAAAACCATGTGGGAGGGAATTGCTCCCTCCCACATTGGATTAAGGATTGCGCGCCAAATGCTCGGCCGGCAACACGCGTTTGGCGCTCAGGTAGGCATTCTGCCAATAGGCTTTGGACAAGGTGTCCAGCTTCACCGTACCGCCGGTTTGCGGTGCGTGTACAAAGCGGCCTTCACCCACGTAGATGCCGGCGTGACTGACTTGAGAGCCGCCGCCGGTGGCGAAGAACAACAGGTCGCCGGTCTGCAGGTTCTGCTCGCTCACATCTTGGGCACGCATCACGATCAGCTCACGGGTGGTGCGCGGCAACGAAATGCCGGCGGCATCGCGGAACACAAACCCGATCAGGCCACTGCAATCAAACCCAGAGTCCGGGGTGTTGCCGCCCCAGCGATAAGGCGTGCCGACCAGGCCGAGCGCACGAAACAGCACGTCTTCGGCGGCAGGCGAGAAACTTTGCGTGGAATAGTTGAACACCGGCTTAGGCTTGACCGCGACGGGCGCGGGCGGTGATCGGCTGGCGCAGGCGCTGATAAGCGCGGCGCAGAGAATAAGAAACAGGCGGGCCGAGGTCGACATGTGCAGAACAATCCTGGTCTGGATGCGGCTTTCGCTGCCGAACGCTGAAAACCAGAACGCGCAAGCAAAGCTCGCGCGTACCGATTACAACAATGTCCAGGGATTCTAGCGCTTACACGTCAAACTTCAAGTATCACTTTAACTTTACTTGCTGGCGGTAACGGTAGTCGGAGCCATCGCCAAGGCACGCTTGGCTTCGATGAAGGTTTTGCTCCAGTAGCTGTCGCCCAGATTGTCGACTCGAACACCGCCGCTGCGACGGCTGCTGGAGTGGATAAACTGGTTATCGCCCAAGTAGATACCGGCGTGGCTGACGCGCCCACGGCCACTGGTACTGAAGAAAAGCAGATCGCCGGGCTTGAGGTTGTTGCGCGCGACCAACGGTGCATTAACGTTGATCATTTCGCGCGTCGAACGCGGCAGGTTCATGCCGGCCTCTTCACGAAACAGGTAGCCGATAAAGCCGCTGCAATCGAAACCGGCCTCGGAGGTACCGCCGAAACGGTAACGGGTACCGATCAGGGACATGCCGCGTTCAAGAATGCTGTCGGCCAGCACTGGGAGTTGATAAGGCTTGCTGCCGGAGAAGTCGGCCAGCTCTTTTTCGGTCGCCACTTCTTCCTCATAAACAGTGGAAGATTGCGCCGCGACGAATTTTGCCTGGTTTTGAACCTGTGGTTTTTGCTGTTCTGCCACTTGTTGAGGGTGGGACGCGCAACCAAACAACAGGGTAACGAGTGCGAGAGGCACGAGGGGTGCGAAGCGATTTAGCATGGGCACGACCGTGGCTGATAGATTTAGAAGCCGCGACTATGCCCTCTATCACATCGATTTGCAAATTCAATCGTGCCTTTTGTGACTTCCCGATTCGACCCTGACATCTAAGCCGTAATTCCATTTATCGACAAAAATGCGTAGCTCGCCGGGCTCAAACGCAGGTTTTCTGGCGCCTGAAAAGTGTCGAAACATTGAAAATCAACGTGTTACCAGCCCAAAGTCTCTTTGAGAAAAGGGATCGTCAATTTTCTTTGCGCCTGCAAGGAAGCTTGGTCGAGCTGTTCAAGCAGATCGAACAATGCGCTCATGCTGCGAGTGCCACGGGTCAGGATGAAATGCCCGACCTCATCGGTGAGATGCAGGCCGCGCCGCGAGGCTCGTAACTGAAGGGCGCGCAATTTGTCTTCGTCGGACAAGGGGCGCATCTGGAAGATCAACGCCAGGGTCAGGCGCGATTTAAGGTCCGCCAGCTTGACCGGCAATTCCCGCGGCGAGGTGGAGGCCGCAATCAACAGGCGTCGGCCACTGTCACGCAGGCGGTTGAACAGATGGAACAGCGCTTCTTCCCAGTCAGCCTTGCCGGCGATGGCCTGCAGGTCGTCGAGGCAGACCAGTTCGTATTGCTCAAGATGGTCGAAAATGCCGATGCCGCGATCCATCAACTCAGCCAACGGCAGGTACACCGCCGGTTCGCCCATCTGTTCGAAGCGCAGGCACGCGGCCTGCAACAGGTGGGTACGCCCCACGCCATGCTTGCCCCACAGATAGATCAGGCTTTCAGTCCACCCGGCGTCGGCTTCGCAGAGCCGCTCGACATAGCCGAGTGCAGCGGCGTTGGCGCCTGGGTAGTAATTGATGAAGGTGGCGTCGTCACGCAGACGCACACCCAAGGGCAGCTGAATCGGTTTCATGCTGACTGAACGGCTCCCATCGAACCGTTAGTGGCCTCTGTGAAAAGTTTGCGAAGTTTATACCCGTGACGTCGGGCGCACAATGCAGCAGACCTCAAGCAAAATCAAAGGTTTGCGTTAACTTGTTGGTTTTACGCGAATTGTTTGACGCCACGCCTGAATAAACAACAAACCCGGCGTTGCGCCGGGCTTGTGACACTGCGATTACAGGTCGGGGTCTTCGACCCCGGTGTAGACATCCGAATCCTTGTACAGATCATGCACATGGCGCACCAGCACCATGATCACTGCAGCCACCGGCAGGGCCAGCAGGATGCCGGTAAAACCGAACAACTCCCCGCCCGCCAGGATCGCAAAGATCACGGCCACCGGGTGCAGACCGATGCGATCCCCCACCAGCAGCGGCGTGAGCACCATGCCTTCCAGCGCCTGGCCGACCATAAACACTGCAACGATACCCAGCATCGGGTAAAGATCGCCGCCGAACTGAAACAGCCCCGCCACCAACGCCGCGCCGATCCCGATCACAAACCCCATGTACGGCACGATCGCGGCCAAACCGGCAATCAGCCCGATCAACAGGCCCAGCTCCAGGCCGATGGCCATCAACCCGGCGGCATAGATAACGCCCAAGGCCAGCATCACCAGCAACTGGCCACGCACGAATGCGCCCAGCACTTCATGACACTCTTCGGCCAGGGACACAATGCGCTCTTCGCGGTCACGCGGCAGCAGGCTGCGGATCTTGGCCATCATGATGTCCCAGTCGCGCAGCAGGTAAAACGCCACCACCGGGATCAGCACCAAGTTGGTCAACCAACCGATCAGCGCGAGCCCGGAAGCGGTGGCCTGGCTAAGCACCACACCGACGATATCGGTGGTCTGGCCCATGTGCTCACTGATGGCCGCCTTAACTTTGTCGAACTTCCAGAAGCCATCCGACAACCCCAGTTTGGACTGAGCCCACGGCATCGCCGTGTGCTGCAGCCAGTCGAGCATTTGCGGCGCCAGCTCATACAATCGATACAACTGCTTGACCAGCATCGGCACCAGTACCAGGACCAGAGCCGTGACGATCAAGGTGAACAGCGCGAACACCGTTACCACGCCCAAGGTTCGCGAAAGTCCGGCCTTTTCCAGACGATCCACCACGGGATCGAATAGGTAGGCCAACAGCAACGCGACCAGGAACGGCGTCAGGATCGAATGCAGCAAGAACACAAAAACGCACAGCAGGACAATCCCGCCTAGCCACACCCAACGACGCGTATCCGCCATAAACCACTCCATCTGTTTGCTTCTATCTATATAAGGAAGAACGTTTACCAGCGAAAACGCAGTTGCGCCTGCGGTTCGGGGGCAGCGGCCGGTGGCGTTCCGTCGGTCACCGGCTGGGCTTCAGCCGCTGGAACCTCCTGCAACTTGGCCAGGTTCAACTGGGTACGCAATTGCTCGGCGCTGCCGTTCACGCGATACACAATGCGGTCGCCATCGACTAGCAGCGGTTGACCGCCAAACGGCTCAAGCAGATGCCCAAGCGTTGCGTAGCGCTCCAGATTCATGCCCTGCACTTCCAGCAACTGCTCGGTGCTGACGCCCGGCTTGACCGCAAAACGCGGCGCCAGCTTCTGGCTGACGGCCAACATCACCGCGTCCGCCAGCGCTGCGGTGTCGGCGCCCTCGGCGGTGCCTTGATCAGCCTTGTCGCCCATCCAAAGGCGCCATTTGGCCTGCCACTGATTACCTTCCTGACGCGCATGCACCGCCAGCAACGCGTCGGCGCCGTAGCGTTCGGACGCAGCCCGCAGCGGCGTGGCATCGGCGCTCTCCAGGTTCGGCGCGGTGGCCACCACTTGCTCTTCCAGATCGCCCAATGGCAGACGCAGCGGCAAGCCACGGTGTTGCGCCGCACGACGCAGCGCTTGGGCGACGGACTGGCCGTCGCCCACCAGGCTGCTGCCCTCGGTGGAATCGTTCAGCCACCAGCCCAGGATCGAGGGCCGATTGCTGCCCCAGATAGACAACCCCGCGTCACGCAATGCGCGATCGGTGCTCACCGGGTCGAAATCCACTTGCAGGCTTTCCGGCGGGCCGGCGTCGTAGCCATACTGGCTGATGATCTGCTGCGGGTCTTTGCGTACCGCCGCCAGGCCCGGACCTTCGGCGGCCTTGGCATCGCCGGTCAGGCGGATCACCAGGGTCTGCACCGCGCGCTGGGTGGCTTGGTCGCGCTCCTGGGGCGACTGGCTGCTGACCGGTTCAAGTACTTGATAAAGGCCGTTGAGGGTTTCGGCATGACTCGCCAGGCTGACCAACGACAAACAGCCCACAAAAAACACATTACACAGACGCATGAAAGATTCCCGAACGACAGATTTAGCGGCTGGAACAGACCGCGCGAACTCGGTTTCGCCTGGGCTGGGACCACGGCGACCGGTAAAACATTCACGGGGTCTCGGTAAGTTTTCGTACTGTCACAGTACTAGCGGGTTCAAGGCTATACCTTAATAGGCGCTGAAGCCGAGTCGATTAGCATTTTTTTAATCGCCTTTTTTAGCCGATATGGCCCTGCCCGTCGGCCCGAGGATGGCCGCTGCCCCTCAAGCCTGATAAAATCGCGCGCCTTCGCAGACCGTCAACGGCTGGGCCTTTTTACAAAAGCCCCCGCCCGCTCGGTCGTTACCCAGAAATCCCCCCTAAAGGCCTGGATCATGAGCAAGCAACCCTCCCTGAGCTACAAGGACGCCGGTGTAGACATCGACGCCGGT
>Ga0308171_1001053_pt1 | contig 42708 bp, 39 predicted proteins | sample PhyGR1_FD_202135 | JGI IMG/M metagenome (GOLD analysis project Ga0308171, IMG submission 202135) | Phyllosphere microbial communities from UC Gill Tract Community Farm, Albany, California, United States - DLSLSG.R1 | ecosystem: Host-associated > Plants > Phyllosphere > Unclassified | place: USA... | reverse complement strand
GGATCTCGAAAAAGGCAAATGGGTGAAGATCGAAGGCTGGGGCGACGCAGACGCCGCCCGCGCCGAAATCACCAAGTCGGTCGCCGCGTACAAAGGCTGATCCGTCGCTGTACCGAAAACCCCGGCCCAGGCCGGGGTTTTTCATGGGCGCAGCAAAGGCATTTGGCCTTGAGGGGAAAAAGAGATTTGCACAGGCACCCGCCCGTGCGTATTCTTTGGCCCTCACTAGCTCAGGCTGGTCAACAGTTTGCAGGCGGTTGCGGCTTACCAAAAGTAAGGCAAGATCGTCGACGAGAAGCCGGCCACAAGCCGGCTTTTTAATTGTCCAAAATAATCCTATCCCATCCAAGAATCTTCCTGATAGCTTAGCTATTCCGGGGGTTTTAGGCATACCCCTGTCCGATGGCGTTCAACGCCATTTGATCTCATCCGACGATGAAGTGGGGGGACAGGTGGGGGGACAAGACGGACTGCAAGGGGAAATCAATGAGTAAGCTGAATCCGAAACAAGTCGAAAACCTGACCGAGCCTGGCACTTACGAAGATGGTGATGGCCTCCGTTTGGTCGTCAAACCTACCGGACGTAAATCCTGGCTACTTCGCTTTCAATTGGCGGGGCGTCGCAGGGAGATGGGCTTGGGCTCATTCCCTGAAGTCAGCCTCAAGAAAGCCAGACAAGCAGCCAGCGCCAAACGCAGTCAATTGAACGATGGCATTGATCCCCTGGCAGCCAGAGACGTAGAGCGTGCAGCTCAGCGGGAAGCCCAGCGTGCAAGTGAAGCCAAGCAACTAAAATTCGAGACGCTCGCAACGCAGTACCGTGATGCTCACGGCGCGGCGTGGTCGGAAAAGTGGCGTAAAGGGTGGCTGCGGAAACTGGAGCTGTATGCGTTTGATCACATAGGCAAGCTGTCAGCCGAAGACATAGGCACTCCCGAAGTGCTTAAGGTGTTGCAACCCATCTGGGCCACCAAGACCAGAACCGCTGACGAGGTACGCGGGCAAATAGAACAAGTCCTGGACGCAGCCAAGGCACGCAACCTGCGACAAGGTGAGAACCCTGCTCGCTGGCGCGGGCACTTAGACAATCTGTTGAGCCGCTCTGAAAAGAGGAAAGCTCGGAAGCGTGAGCACTTTGAAGCTTTGCGCTGGCAAGAAGTGCCTGAGCTGATGATGAAGCTCAGGGCGAACTCCACACCTCCATCATGGGCCGCTCAACTGCTGATCATGACCAGCGCACGCGCCCACATGGTCAGGTTCGCTCGTTGGGATGAGTTTGATCTAGAAGCTAATACTTGGTCACTGCCAGATGAGAGAATGAAAATGCGGGTAGCTTTCGTCATTCCGCTTGCCGAGGAAGTCGTAAGGCTGGTGAAAAGTATTCCGCGAGATGAAGGAAGTCCTTTTCTGTTCCCAGGCCAAGGCAAGACTGGGGCAATGCATGCAAATGCTGTACGAACCCTACTGCATGACATGGGGTACAAGCACATCACTCGCCATGGCTTTCGATCTTCGTTTCGTGACTGGGCCGGTGAATGTACCCATTATCCTCGTGAAGTCTGTGAAATGGCGTTAGCACATGACGAGCGTGATCAGACCGAGGGAGCGTACTCTCGCTCGGACTTTCTTGATAAGAGGCGCTTACTCATGAATGACTGGAGCCTATTTGTAGCACCCCCACCCTCGTTAGCCTAAGCACCAATCAATCTATTGCTCAGTCTTAGAAAAAGCACACCTTCAGTAGGTGATTTCATCACCTCTCGCGCATGCGGAGCCTTGCGCGAGAGACCTTCAAATTTTGCACCATCGACGTATCGGTACGGTTTAGCATTATGTAGCTAAAAAGTAATCACTGAGCGATTCACATTGAGTGACGGAGAAATCCAACCACAACTTAAAAATCTTTGCAATCTCTACCGGGATTTAACAATTTTCTTGGCTTCAACATCATTTGCTAGCATATCTAGAATAAAACCATACAGATCATCTCGATTACGCTCAACCCCCTGACACTTAACGTTATGAAAAACCTCATCAATTATCTTATCAACAACAGATACATAAGTGGTGCGCGCACGGTAAGGAACGTGTACACGGAGAGCATCCAAAATGGTTTGACGAATGAGATCTTCACTTATACCAATTTTACGACTAACCTCTGCACTAGCCTTCGCCTTACCATTCCCGCCTTTAAATCCCCTCTCTCGCCGCGCCCGCCCCTCCCCCGGATATAATCGATCGTATATTTCGACATACTTCAGAACACTAAGATACGCTTCATTGTAACCAATATAGTCCCCACACAACAAAAAACCATACGCTTTCGTTGAACACATTGAAATAGCCTCTATCAAAGAGCGCTCATGCTCCTTAGACCTAGAGTTTCTACTAATAAGAGAAAGAACGCTTTCTTCATACTCAGAATCTATTTCCCCAAGAGTAATTCGCTTTTGAGTCTCATCCAACATCCCAACTACCAAATCCGAGCTTATTCCGCGCTTCCAAAACCCCCCAGTACCACCTGAAAAAATTCTTTCAATATCAACACAGATTTCTTTAAAGCTCTCAAATTCTGAATTTTCAATCACCCCCTTAAACCTGTCATCAACTATAGCGCCACTCTTTTCAACGATACTTGAGGCCACAGCCAAAACAGACATCTCCAACACAAATTCAACTTCATCTTTCAAACCATTTATAAGATTAGCCGCCTCCTCAATGCTGTACCAGCCAACCGAAAACCCATCCAACCCAACAGCTTCTTCAGAGCCAACTAATTTAACAACAAAATACCCACACCCCCCTCTCGCGCCAAAATAAAGACCTGTCCCGACATCGTCTACTATTACCTTCAACCCACTTTCACTAAATACCAAGTCTACAATCGCGCTTTCTGGTGACTTATCGACAGGTAACTCAACCCTCATAAATAACCCCCCAATCAGACCAGGTTCTTTGCGTAACAACACACGACCATTAGAGCCTACCAGGATCGCCAAATATTCCTTCGTTTGAGGCACTTCCATTCATCACCCACCAAAACTTATAAGATTCAATAAAAACAAAATCATATTATATCAACTCAATTTCTGCTACTCGCCCATACACGACTTCCTTTACACGCCCCTTTTCTACCAGATAATCAACTGCACGATTGAGCCGCGTAGCACGACGCAAGGCTGCAGGCCCCCTCTGCAAAACGTCATTTCTCTTAGTTCGCCTAAAGAGTGGGCTATCGCACCTAGCCTGCAACCAAGAGACTAGCGCATCAGCATCAGTAACAACTTGAGGCGAAAATGAGAAAAGTTTTTTATACATCACAGAGCAACCCATAACAATTTTCTCAGCCGACGACAACTCTGGCACGGAAATCTCAGTCCCGCCAGACTCAAAGAAGTGAAGCAAAGCGGCCACTCTAGAAATATTTTCTATTAACTTAGAAGCATGATCACGCGCCCGCTCGTAGCTTCCACCCACCCTCATTTCTTTCTCGACTTTATTGTGCAGCCATATCAATTTCTCGCTAGCCTCAGCTGAGAAAACAACCACTGACTTACTCGAATCTCGGGCATCAAACTTTCTCACATTTTCTTCGAGAAGTTCTTCTATCCTCTTTTCATATCGACTTAAATCGATCCGAACCTCACCGTCAATAAATCGAGTGCCCTGAGTAGACTCTGGATAAAAAATCAGCGACCTCGCAAAAAATCCTGATGCCTTACCAAGCTCGCCTTTTCTTTCTAAATATTCTTTGAACACCCTTGGCTGGACCCCAATGCCAATACTAAACCGCACATCTGCCAATGAGAAATCCCCAGAATAAGCCCGCCCAACTTCAAGGCCGGAGCCGCTCCATAAAGCGTTCATCATGCCTACCTGATTAACAACACCCCTTAAGGCTATATCACCCTCACTCGTAAATAATGCTGCGGACGGACAGTCTTGTGCCAAGGCTTTAGATAATGCAGCCGGAGTGACATCTTGATGAGTCATCTTAAACATCGGCGGGCGAGTAGGCTCTGATTTCGCGTGCACCAAAAGATCGCTCTCAAGCTGCTTATAACTGCTCAACGTTAAGCTTTCATCAAGCATTTTCTTTTGAATCTTCTTTTTCTGCCTTTCCCACAACTCCAACAAAACTGACCACTCTCTTATTTTCTGAGAATCCGACAATTTACGCTTCTTTTCAAACGCTCTTAGCGCTTTAACTGCAATATCTTCAATCGCGGTTTTTCTCTCACCTGAAAGCGCTATCGAAAAAATCATTAGTGATACCGGCCCAACACTTCCCCACGGCCTTCTTACATCAATTAAGTACTGACAAACCAACGAAACAACTGAAAGTACAACCGACAAAACCAGCTCAATCGGCGCCCGAGTCTGTTGAGCAATACTTATTACCACACCTTTAAAAATTGGGAATGAATCCATTTCTTCCACATCAACGGACGGACATCCAAACTCATTACCACCAAGCCTACTACCATCGAAAAAGCCCATCACTTCACACCTACTTATTCAACCTTAAATAATTATCTATTAGCTATTCAACTGGTTAAATTTTCATTTTCTGGTGCTGAGCCAACGCATAACGTCATCAAGAAACCAGCCAACCGCTACTCCCTTTGCAGACAAGCGTACCGGCCTCGGGAATTCTGAGTCATAACGGGGACTACTTGGATTTAGCCAGTCATACAGGGTTGATCTCGAAACCGAGAGCATCTCGCTTAGCCGCTTCATACGGATCACCCTCACCACAGGTCCACCTGCCACACACCCAGCCTCGATACCCTGAGTTCCATATTCACAATTCATGAGCCACCTCCAAATCGGTTGAGGCGTCATCGTATTGCGCGCATCCCGATACCTCATCTGCACTGCTTAAAAGTTATACGGACCCCCTAAGCACAGACCTTGACATCTAAAAAAAACAAGAACCAAAACCAAGGTAATTCCCAAATCTAATACCGCAGGCCTGCTATTCCTGCTACCGAGTAGCAGGAATAGCAGGCCTCGTAGTCCATTCGAAAAAATCTCAGTCATACATAACCACCTGACTACCCCACCAACGAGGTTCGCCCCATGTCATTGCAGTGCCCTCGCTGCCACTCTCCAAAATTCGACTCTTTCCATCACGCCATGAAAATCGGCGCCATCATCGGTACCGTGGGTGGTGCTACGCGTGGCGTCAGTGCTGCCCTCGCCGGCAGCCAGGCTGGCGCGATAATCGGAGCCATTGCCGGCCCATTAGGCATCACACTCGGCTCTATATCGGGCGCCATCCTCGGCGGACTGGCGGGTGGCATAGGTGGCTGCGCGCTCGGCGCTCAGCTCGGTGAGTCGCTCGACCGCCACGTCCTGGCCCACAACCTCTGCCTGCTTTGCGGTCATCGCTTCAATCTTCCTACCTAACCTTCTATGTATTACGTCCTTCTGGTGCTGCGCCTTGCGCAGCATTGATGCAGACGTGCACCCCAAGGAATCTGAACCATGGCTCACCTCATCGAAACAATGGCCTACGCTGGCGCTACGCCGTGGCATGGCCTGGGCAATCAGCTCACGCAGAATCAACCGATCGAAATCTGGCAACGCGAGGCTGGGATGGACTGGGAGATCCAGGAAAGCCCCGTGTTCTTCAAATCAGAGACCGTCGGCCACCTGGGCGCGATCCATTCCTTCCCGGAGCAGAAGGTGCTCTTCCGCTCGGACACAAAAGCACCGCTGTCGGTGGTTTCCCAGCGCTACCACACCGTGCAGCCGCGAGAGGTGCTTGAGTTTTATCGTGACCTCACCGAGGTCTCCGGCTACGAGCTGGAGACTGCGGGGGTACTCAAGGGCGGTCGCAAATTCTGGGCGCTGGCGCGTACCGGTCAATGTGATGCGCTTAAGGGTAACGATCAGGTCAACGGCTACTTGCTGCTTGCCACGTCCTGCGACGGCACCTTGGCCACGACGGCAACCCCCACCACCGTGCGCGTGGTCTGCAACAACACCTTGACCATCGCCTTAGACGGCACCAGCCGCGCCATCAAGGTGCCGCTCAACACCCGCTTCGACCCGAAGGCAGTAAAGAAGCAGCTCGGCATTGCCGCCTCGCAATGGGACGATTTTATGTACCGCATGCGTGCGCTGGCCGAACGCAAAGTGCAGTGGAGTGAGGCGCTGGGATTTTTCATGACGGTGCTGTGCGAGACCAGTCCGACCGGCGCATTACCGGAGGTACTGCCCAACGAACGCGCTCTGCGCAAGGTTCAGGAGCTGTACGAAGGTCGTGGTCGGGGCAGTCAGCTCGACTCAGCACGCGGCACCGCCTGGGGCTTGCTTAACTCCGTGACCGAGTTTGTCGATCACGAGCGTCGTGCACGCAGCAATGAATACCGCATGGACTCGGCTTGGTTCGGCCAAGGGGCGCAGATCAAGCAACGCGCCCTGGACACTGCCCTGCAACTGGTCGCCTGACCGCTTACTTCTTCCAACACATAACGCCCGATCAGCCTCATCACTGATCGGGTATTTCTATTTCCACAAGGTGAAGGCCTTGAAAGCTAATCCATTGAGCAATATCACCAAGACATGCCCGGCGCTGCGCCTGATCAACACCAAGAAAATGCCCCTGCGAAAATTGGTTGGCCGTAGGCAAGCAGGGTAGTGTCAGCCCAGATGCTGCCTCCATCAAAGGCCAGGCAAAGCATTGCCAGCCAATCCCAACTCACTAGACGGCAAGCTCCAAGTGCTCCCACTAAACCCACCGACCTAAAAGCTGCCTGCTTCCTGGCAGGCTTTGGAGATCTGAAATGACCCTATTGCGATTTCTGCTCTGCCTATTTGCGTTCATTGGTGCATTGGTGGCGGCCGGGGCGCTCGTCGCCAGCTTTGTGCTGATGTTGCGCTTCCCGCCACTCCTAGTTGCCGTGCTGCTGGCGTGCTGGATTCTGAATCGTCTGCTCAAGGTGCTAAGCACATCACCCATCCGGAACAATCCCACCAAAAACACAGCGACTTAACTGTCGCCTCTTCAGGTTTTAACGGTCGGACAGCGAATACTCAATCACGACCAAGCCGGTCAACAAGGCGTTCCACCATGTCCATGACGAGCGCCCGGTCATCCAGTGCCAGCGGGGACAGCAAATCGTAAAGCCTGCGCGCCTGATCTTTTGGACGTGAACTCACCTCGGTCAGTAAGTCGGCTGTCTCGCAGCCGAAAATCGTCGCGAGCTGAACCAGCCGCTCGACGTTGGGCATCACGACGCCGCGCTCTATGCGCGATACAGCCTCACTGCCAATCCCAAGCCTCTCGGCAATCTGCTCCTGACTCAACTGGCAGCGTACGCGCTGACGAGCAATCGCTTGCCCAACCAACTCTGCCAGTTGCTTCGATTCAGTTTTTGACATGCCACCCTCCAGTTCAACCCAGATGGTTGGGCATCAACCCGTTGACATGAAGGACCTTTCAGACCGAGACTCACCCCAGAAGGTTGATATTCGATTTCTTCTCCAACCCACCACCTCATGCAGGGAGCTCAGAAAAACCATGATCGTCGTAACAGGTCTGGATGAAGCACAGATTGAAGATCTCGTGAGACGCAAAGCGTCCTTCGAGATTCATGGCCTCAGAAGCAATTTCATGGCAGGCATCAAACTGGTTGAAACCAAGATTGAAAGCCAGGGACTGAAGTGTCGAGTCAAAAGTGATGTGAAAAGTGCAGTGGTACAAGGTGGCGCACTCGGCGCCGTATTCACCGTTCTGACAACACCTGCAACATTGACCATAGCGACATTAACAGCTGCAGCGGGGGTAGGTCATACGCTCGTTACGTACAACCCTGACTACGAAATCCTCAAGGACTACGTCAATAAAAAGCTCAGGATCACGTACAAGAAATAGCGCTCGGATAATTACCGTAAGCGACATTGATTGCCCCGCGACACGCCGGAGTTCGCCTTCATCATCGGCCCTTAAACAGCCTTTTCTTACTTTCGAACTAGACAAAACAACAAACTGGAGAACCTATGAAACGGATACTCAGCATCCTGCTGCTCGCTTTCTGCGCCAACGCCAACGCTGTCGTAGATCATTACGCATGGGGCAACATCGCCTTCCCAGACGAGACCTCTACAAACGGCCTTCCCGAAGCTATTCCGTGTATCGCCAAGAAATCCTTCAACGGCCAACCCATGATCAAATGCACTTGGCTGGAGACCTCCCGCGAGGTGCTCATCTGGGATGCCCAGCGCCAGCAGGACCGGCGCTATGTCAACCAAGTAAGTGGTACCTGTCTGCGCAGTAAGTGCCGCACAAACACTACCTTGGTAGGTGAATGGAATCAGGATGCCTTCTTCGCGCTGTCGATCTGGTACCGCATCGGCATCAGCACCGACGGCAAGCCAGTGGCCTACCGTGTCGATACCTCTCAGAAAGTGTCGTACGCCAAAGCCGGTTCTATCCTGTACCAGTTCTACTTGGATATTGGCGTACCTGATAATCAGCTCATTCCGACATTTGATGGGCGCTATGAAGGCGGCTACGCAGCTTGGCAAGCACAGATAGGAAGCACTCAAAAAGCGGCTGTACAGTCACCAGCTACCCAGCCCCAATCCGAATGGCCGGATGTTAAAAGTGCGTGGTGCAACCCGCGCATGGACGATGACTGCTACATCAACGAGAAGAAAGTACCGATTGCCGAGTTGGGCAAATATCTTCCAGCGATCAGTGAATCCAATGCCGATCAGCTAGGTGGTCACTGCGAAACCATCCTCTGCTTCGATAAGGATGACCAACCGATGGGTTACCTACTGCAATAACAACACTGAGTTCCTCAATACAGTGGGTGGCGGGGGCATACAACCGATGCCGGTGTTTGTCCCAGCACTGTTAAGCGAACCAATCTATGCTCAAGCGCTGCCAATGCGATTAAGCAGCAGGCACAACAGCACCTGACCTCAGAGCTTTCACGGCCCATTTTTCGGAGCAGTCATCCAGCTTGAGAGCTGAACTCCTTTTGCAGAGCTGCAAATTCCATTTTTGCAGCCTCTCTGTTGGCCGCCAGGTGCCGAATATGCGTCCACTGCCCCTCATGTAAGACCGCGCGAAAATCAGTGTTTTCAACCGCCTCGACTCTCATTGGAAGTTGAGAACGCTTGATGATGAGCACCACAAAGCTAGTCAGGATGACTTCCTGAGAATAACTATCTCCTAAAACACACTGGAGCAGGTGACGACGATCATCTTCCGTTCTCATTTCGTGATATGCGATGACGAAAATTGGCACGCCATAGCTCTGTGACTTCTGAATGGACTCATCGAGTGAATACGCAAGTCGGTCGCGCAAACTAAAACGCCCAGCAAACTCCTCCGGTAGCTTTATCGGATCTGTTTTTATCACTCGTAGAATATCATGCATCACTGATCGGTTGATGAATTCGTCCTTCGCGGTTTCACCTAGGGCAACATTAGTAGGGGCGCGAAACACCTCTCCTCTCACCGAATGCCAGACGAACTCGCTGCCAATAATCTCAACCCAAATGTGGGTGCAGACACGATAGGTTCCATTGACATCCCAGCGAATCCTGATATGCCCCGGGCTAGCGCCATTGCTGATATCGACCTGCTGCGCTAACACATTGCCATTTGTCTTTGTCTTAACGACCCCATAGCAGCTCATTGCCCATCCAAGCGCTTCTCCCAGCCGCATGGATACCTGCCCACGTACTTGGAATAGTGGATTTTCGAGAATATCCTGCAACTCACTCAAGTCATCGACCACATCCGGGTTGTAGATACGGTGTCGGATTTTCTGCAGAGCACTGCTTACTTCGTCTGCGGTTTGAAACCTGGCCGCTGGTTCAAATTGGAACGCACGATCAAAAAAGGAAAGCACACTATCTCTCTCTACTTCATTCATTTTTGATCGAATCCTCTCTCTCTGGTGAGGGAGGTTGCCTTCTCCATCCCTTGGGAGTACCGGATTGATTCCTGTGAGCAAGTAGAGAAAGATTCCTGAGACCATCGCCAAATCGGCAGTAGGGCTGCGTTTATTTCGACTAGATCCAGAAAGCTCCGGCAACCATAGGAAGCGGTTTCCAAGCTGACTACCGTCGCTGGTCAACGCTCTCCTCAGGATATGAAGGCGATTAAACGCTATACCAAAATCAACCAATACCGGACGCACTACATCAGCTTCGCGCATGATGATGTTTTCGGGCTTGATGTCTCGATGCACGATGCCCGCTTTATGAGCCCCCGCCACTGTACCGAGTAAATGCAAAGTAATGTCTATTGCGTCGGAAAGACTGACTTTTTTAACGCCGTCCCGCCATTTTCTGAGTGTCAATCCTTCAATGAACTCGGTCGCGATATAGAGCCGGACAGATTTATCGTCGTGCCTGTGAGCGTTCGACTCAATCAGTTTAGGTACATCAAGATCCGTTAGAGTCTCGTACGCGCGAGCCTCTATGAAGCTTCTGGAGCGTCGCTCTCCATTATCGCTATCCATCAGCTTGATAAACGCGACCTTCTGATCAGAACGTCTGACAGCGCGATGTCCAATGCCCTGTCCACCCTGGCCAACCCGCTCTCCTTGGATATCCCAGCGATCTTCGAACGAACAAGCGTCAACCCAGACATCTGATAGCGACACAGTCATGATTCCCTTCAGCCTCTTTGACGTGGAGGCCGGATTGTACTCGACACTACGTAAAGAGGCAGGCCCCGTCCCGCCAGATGCCGGCTAACTATCTGTCCTGTGGCTCGGCAGCATGCGAGATGATCGCTTCGTCTTCAGCATCGACTCCCTCCACAGCCATGCTGACCATCGCCATAGTGTTTGGTTGCTGCTTTGCATAGGTAGCTTGATCGACGAAAGAATTCATCCTGTCCACAGTAATCCGTACGAGTTAAATGGTGCGTAGTCCCCAGTGGAACATGAACCGCGCCGCGTACCTCTGCCACTTGCAATCGAAGAGCCCTAGCCCAAGCCAATTCAATACGGTTGTGCATGTTGCTACGCTCTGAGCCTATACCTCCCATCGAGCGATAAGCATCACGATTGAGAAACACAATACAATGATAATGAGGGCGTTCTCTCACCTTACCCAGCTCTCTTACCCAAAACATCCGAACCTTGGAATCATGGGCGGACCTATTGCGGTTTCGAGCACGTTGACGATCCCAGAGAATCTGCTCATCCAACGAGGCCTTGAATCTCCGAATCACCTGATTGGTTAGCACATCGGTAGGCAAAGGTTTTCCATGCGGTATTCTCAAATCAAATCTAAAAGCGAATACACGAGAATAGTCACCCAACGCGTATTGCATGGTCTGGTAGAGTTTTTCCAAATACTGCTCAACAAATGGACCGGCATCCACCATGAGCGGGTAACCATCATACGTGGCATCATACCAGTAACGAAGATTTGTGTTTCCGGGGATACGTTTTGATTTGAATGAAACGCTCATTGCAATATGTCCTGTTAATAGGTTCATACCGAGTGTGGGTTAAGTAATTTTTTAACCCTGAGCGCTTACTGGATAATTACCAGCAGACTTGTGAAAAATGGACATCAAAGTGATTGGAAGCGTAGCACCTATTACCCGAGGACTACTTTGCCAGCATTCGCATTACATATAAACAAAACCTCCAGAAAATACGGAGATTTCCGCCATCTCAATGAGAAAAATCACCCCAACAAATTATCAACAATTACGGAAACTTATCATTGCAATAAATGGCAATTTTTTATCGATATCTACATATCAGTGACCCAGCACTTCAAGATACCCATAACATCTATAACCACACATATTAAAGCCACACCCCGGACTAAAACCAAATGCGGAAACTCATTAATACATTCTATTTATAATATAAAATTACTCATGCCATACGGAGTAACCGACACTTCGATGACAAGTTGATCTTACAGATCAAGCTCGATGAAAAAAGTACGAGGGGAGCCAAGCTGCCTAACAGGTATATTCATTGAAAACTGAGAAATCAGGTTCGACATGGACGGTAGCCACTAGGATGAGTGGCATGCCAGACCTTCACCACTTACAAAACCGCCACCCGTCGAAATTGCATTCCAGGGCTTGATAACCCTGAAAAAAATACTGTATAAAAAAACAGTAGACCGATGGATATTGCGATAACGCTCTCACGAGCTAGGCGATTGAACGCTGGGTAGGAGTCCAGTGCTCAAGATCTACAGATACGTACCGACAGCCTATCCGATTGAGGTAATGGGCTGCGCTGTCTAGGGTTTTAAAACGGCGAATATGCCCTCGCTTTGCTTGCAAGGCACATTTCGTCAACCCCGAACCTACTAGTACCACAAAGGCGTCCCGTTCAGCCGAGATAGTGACATCAACCTGAGCGCCCACGCCAAGCATTTCCCTGAGGGATTCACATTTTATCATGCCTTCTATAGCCATAGCGCCAACCTCGCAGGTTGTCAGCTTATGCCATTCCCCCAAAAATACCAAGACGGGACCCCAAAAGCACGGAAACGGGATCCACTATTGCCGAAAACGAGCCCAACTGCTAATGTTAGCAGCATGAGTATTAATAGCAAAGCCTTTAGAATTCACTCTTCAGGCCAGGGGCAAAACGTATGACGCTACGAGTAGCTTCCTTTTTCGCAGGCATCGGTGGCTTCGATCTTGGTTTCGAACGCGCCGGCATGGAAGTCGTCTGGCAATGCGAGGTTGAACCGTTTTGCCAGAAAATCCTTTCGCAGCATTGGCCACACGTTCCGTTGGCAAAAGACATTACAAAGGTGACCCCAGATGAAATCCCAGATGCAGATGTTTGGGTGGGAGGATTCCCCTGCCAAGATGTCTCCCTCGCCCGAATGGGCCCCAGAAGCGGACTTAAAGGAAAAAAGTCTGGACTCTTCTACGACTATGCAAAGCTTATTGAAAGCCGCCGCCCCTCTGTTGTCGTTATCGAAAACGTATCAGGTCTCCTCTCTTCCCACGAAGGACGCGACTTCGGAATCGTCATTCAAACGCTGGCCGAACTCGGGTATGGCGTGGCATGGCGAGTGCTTAACAGCCGCTACTTCGGAGTCCCCCAGTCTCGCCAAAGAGTCTTTATTGTTGCCACTTATAGAGACCCAGGACTTGCCGGAGAAATACTTTTTGAGCCCCAATGCAGCGAAGGGAGCGATTCGGCGGGCAGACCAAATGGGCAGAAGCCTATTTCCCCCTTTAAGACAAGCTATGGAGATCCTGTCAACGGGCCCATCGTCCAAGGAATAGCCTACTGTTTGTATGCTTGTTCAGCACGCCATACAGGTACGGACTGGAGTCGTACCTATGTTTCCTATCCCGCAGGCCGTGTTAGGCGCCTTACGCCACTGGAATCAGAGCGAATTCAAGGCTTCCCCGACAACTGGACATTGCCGCTGGACAGCGACGATGACTCAGACCGGATTGAATCAAAGCGTTATCATGCAGCGGGCAATGCAGTAACAGTGAACGTAGTAGAATGGCTTGGTAACCGGGTGCGGAGCGCAATAGAAAGCAAACGAGCTTCAAACTTGAAGCCCGCCGCTAAACGCTCAAAAGTCGACGCGGACGTCCTCGTAGAGCTGACCTAGTAGTTTCGGACTAGGCCACTCTAATTTGTTAGCTGGTAGCCGGGTCAAGGGAATTGGACCGGCAACAGCTTCAAAACTCTGCATCACCACTGGAGAGTTAGCAAACGCAGTTTTTGCCAACTCTGTAATGACGACCTCGTAGCCAATCCCGTCAAACCTCAACGCTAATAAATACTGATCAAATGCCCAGTGGTGCAATTTACAAAGACATAAACCATTAACAACAACATCTGCCTCGTATTGCGACCAAGGGATAATGTGCGCAGCATCGACGCCAGCTATCCGAACACCTTCTGACGTCGGAAGTTTCAGGCCACAGAATAAGCAACCCGAATCATAAGCCCGCCTAACATCTCTTCTAAATTGCGTAGATGCAGGCCCACGATCTTTTTGAAGGCGCCATCGATCAGCAACCCGTCTACGGATTTCGATGTCCGCCGGATCGATTTCGTCAAGAGGAGGAGTTTCAATCATTGGCTGTGATCGAAGCATGTCAAGCAGCAACGGAACGGGATCTTCCCCCGGAATCAGGACTGCATCACTATCCTTGGCCGCCTCTTCAGTCGCCCTAATCACATCCAGCACTAGGCGCTCAGTAACGCTACTGATAACACTCCCTGTCTGAATATTTGCAAGATGCGCTCGCAAAGCTTGCGCTACACGAGGCGGAAGGCTTTCGACCTTCTGGTAAAGATGCATGAGCTGAGAGATTCGTTTTGAAAAATCGATCTCTTGAGTTACGCTGTCATTTACGCAGTCGATTCCACCAAGCTTGATAACTGCCTGGTCATCAAGGACTAATACCGACTTAATCTCAACGCTCGAAAGAATGTAACGCTCAGCAATAATTACCGGCTGGCCACCAAGTAACAGGCTCTCTTCTCGAATAGACTTTGGCATCAGTAGCAATGCTTCAAGCTGTCTCTGAATATGTATGCCTGTATTGCTGAGACGGCGTAATCGTGGCTTACCGCCTTGTTTTTTTAATGCAATATTTGTAGGTATCTTGCCAAGCTCGGGCCCTGCATCAATAACCAACTGTTTTTCTAATAACATAGTGGTTGTGTAGCCATCAACTGCACCAGCTAACTCGTACTCGCCACGACCATTACTGGAACGCTTGTGGATTTTCATTTAGCAATCTCATCAGCATCAGCGAATAAATCGCTTAAGCCAATTCCAAGCCCTTCCGAAAGCGCATGAAGAACTGTCACAGTGGGATTTCGCACTCCTCGCTCGATGCCGCTGATATAGGTGCGGTCCAGATTTGAACGCGCACCAAGCTCCTCTTGAGACCATCCTTTTGCTAAGCGAAGGGCTCTGACACGCGTACCAAGCGATATGCAAACTTCGTTATCATTCATCTCACGACTTTCATTGAAATCATGACAATCAGTCTACGGACTATGAGTCACACCACGAACGGACCGCCTTACTCCCCGTGTAAATAGCGCGACTTGCCAGGCTTCGGAGCCACAGAATGGTGGAGGGGGCGTTTAAAAAACTGCAGCCCCTCAACAAAACTCGATACTGCCTCCCCTGGAACACGCCGTCCCTAGCGGCGATAGGGATTAGCCGGACAGAAACTCCAACACAGCAGCCGTGACAATATTCATCATCTTTCTTGATCGAACCGGCCCTATATACGAGGCTCTCTGAAACGTAGCTTCGGACGAGGTCAAAGCTTGACCCACCGTCAATATCCCAACCGTGTGGAGCGCAGACTGTTGATGGTCTGTCAGATCAAGTGCCGAAACCGGCTTAGCGAGCAGACGTTCTAGCTCAGTTGAAAGATCGGCGTCAGCCATCGTGCCCACCCGATTTGCGACCTCTACAAACACAGGGAGGTTCTGGCCATACTCTGTGAAACGCTTGACAGTGAGCCCCTTTCGAATCTCCGTGATGTAGGCAACCGGGTTTGCCGATGGGGCTGCAAGACAGCCTATATTGATTGCATAACGAGAACCCACATTACCGCGAGTGGCGACGACACCTGAGTCTAATTTTGCGATTACACCGGTATACGCTAGGAGCCGAAGTGCCTCTTTCACAGCCTCAGGCGCATCACGATGAACCCAGAAATAACAGGTTCGCTCAGGTTTCCCTTCAGCTTTCCACGCATCATTTTTTTGTATTGCATCGGGGATTGCATGCTGCTCAACAAACCAGCGTCCCCAGTCGATCAACTCCTTATGACCAGGATATCGCTCCGCTAGCGCACTGTGCTCGGCCCAAATTGAGTTCCTGTAAAAGTCTTTAAGCACTCCCTGTACATCTGACGAGCGGAGACGACCAGCAAGTGATACCGTTTTTAGAAGCAGCCTTGGATTTCCGCTAACGGCAAGCGCTAGAGCGTCAAAATTCTCGCCATTTTTTTCAATATCAACCTGCAATTCTGCGCCAGACTGTTTAATCACGATTTCGCGCATTTGCTCGCGATAGGTCGCCTCGTGCACGTCACGATTCAGAGATTCAATCTGCGCATCATGCACTGCTTCAAACGAAGAGCCGTAGGAGGTTACACCAGGATATACCGCAGCGTTGCATGTCATATAGGGAGAACGAAGATCACGAAACAGGGTAAAAAACTGCCTTTGATGTTCGGGTCTAAAAATGTGAGCGGCCTCATCGAACAGCACATTAATTCGACGCAACCCAAGTTCCTTGCAAAGATCCTCTATGGCATCTTTGAAGGATTCAACGTCCGGCACAGGCCCGTCATCAACTATACTTCCGGGGGTCTTAAAGGAATCTTCAAAATGCTGTGCCACTTTTTCAAGCTGAGTCTCTTCCCCTACAACACCTAGCGCCCCACCTGCTAGCACAGCGGCGGATACGGAAGGTTTGGCGAGTAGCCCGAATTGGTAAAGTGTGCGGAGAATACGAGACGAAAGACGAGCAAGCATCCAGTGCTGAAATTGCTGGTCATTTCTTGTGCTAAGGAGCGAGCTTTTCTGAAATGAAACGTACACAGGCAAGACTTTCGTGGCCGAGTACTGCCTGACCTGCTGTTGCTCACACACCCGCAACAGGAATGATTTGCCAGTTCCTCGGCTACCTTCCAAAATCAGCGGACTAGCTGACTTTAAACCCGATACCAACTCCAGATCCCGCTCCGTTGGCACAAACAGATCTAGTACTTCCTCGGGGCGTAGGTCCTCAGTTCGAATTACGAAGCTTTTTGAATCATTCATGTTAGGCATCTAAAGTGCACTCCGTACGGATGGCCGCTATGTGGCCGAGCTGCTCTATCAATACAGGCTCTATTTCTAATCTATTCGGTTTCGGCAGAGCTCGCAGATAGCGCAACGTGAAGGCAAAATGGATGACGAGACGGACTGATGCAGCTTTTGCATGCCACAGCTCAAAAGTATCTTGGGAAAATTCCAAACTAGAAGGCAGCGGAATGTGGTTGGGTGTATTCCCATGGATACACTCAGAAAGCTCTCGGTACAACGTTTTTGCTAATTCCCTGTAATGACTCGTATGGTCAGACAGCTCAGCAAAAAAGGCTCGACAAAATCTCGAACTCAAAGGGCCGTCCTGGTGGTCTACCAAGACGGCCCAGATGGTGTCCTTTTCGCCTTTTATCCACTCTTCGCGCAGAACGAGATCCGCTGACAAATGGATGCTCTGCATGCAAAGCTCAAGCACCAGCCGCAATCCCTTGAACCCGTTCCTGTATTGCCCTTGGCAGACGTTGAGCATTGCCAAGACGTATTCGCTCGATGCGGTAGCGACCAGGCTAGACTCGGCGTAGCCGGAAATCGCCTTGCACCAGCTATCTAAGTCATTTGCGAACAGGTAGCTTTCACCAATACAAGCTTCGTTACTTTCATTTAAGGACAACTCTACGACGCTATGGCACTGTGAATGGAGTCGGCGCAGCACTTCTCTTGGGCCGAGAAGACCATGGAGCCCGGAGGCATTTTGGTTGGTTTGATTTGTCAAGGCCTTTCCCTAGGTAATGGCAAAAAAATGCTATCAGAGTGCCCAGCTTAACTGATCAGTTATCGCGACAGTAGAGTCAACCAATAACCTGTCGCATCTAGATATGCATGACTGCCCAAGCTCCGAACTGCAACGTACGAGCTAAAGTAGTCAAGAGCCCCCCCCGGACGCGCACGCGCTACGTTAGCTTCATGTGGGGGGACAAATGGGGGGGCAAAAACTAAAAACGCAGTTTACCCAAGTAAACACTGATTATAGAGCGCCAATAACGCCGGCCATAAGCCGGCTTTTTAATGCCCGCAAGAAACTGCGCAGCGCCTGTTTCGCTGCCACAGACCGCTCCTACGAAACACCGTACACCCCTGTAGGAGCGGTCATCGGCCGTGAAAGCGTCCTTCGGGTCGCCATCGAATCCAGCCTCTTCATGATAACTGGCTGCAGTTACAGGTCGTAGCCGCTGCCCGTCAGACTGCGCTTGACACTCTCCAGGTGCAGACGCGCGCTCTCGGCGTTGCCGACCAGCATCTGCCGGCACGCGGCGCTGGCGATGGCGTGGGGCACAGGCTTGAGCGGGCGGCCGCTGGCCATGGCCTTGAGTTGCACTTCGGCGGCGCGCTCCAGGTAGTACAGGTCATCCCACGCTTCGGCGATGCTGGGGCCGAGCACCAGCGGGCCGTGATTCTTGAGCATGACGATATCCGCCTCACCGGCCGCGCGCGAAATGCGCTCGCCCTCGGCATCGTCCAGGGCCAGGCCGTTGTAGTGCTCGTCCACCACCATCCGCTCATAGAACTTCAACGCTGTTTGCCCGGCCCACACGAAGGGGTCGCCTTCGAGCATGCACAGCGCCGTGGCGTTGGGCATATGGGTATGGAACGCGGCGGTGGCGCGCGGGTTGAGGCGATGCAACTGGGCGTGGATGAAAAACGCCGTCGCCTCCGGCTGGCCTTCACCGGCCAGGACCCGCCCCTGAAAATCGCAGATCAGCAATGAGGATGCGGTGACTTCGGCGAACGCCAGGCCGAACGGGTTGACCAGAAACAACTGCGGATGGCCGGGCAGCACAAAGGAAAAGTGGTTGCAGATCCCCTCGGCCATACCCAGTTTCGCCGCCATGCGAAAACAGGCCGCCAAGTCGATGCGCGCCTGACGGATCTCGGGGCTGTCGAGACTGGCTGTACGCGTCATAGGGCTGACAGCGGGGTGGATATCGAAACTGTGAGCCATGGTCACGGGTCCTGAAAAAGCTGGAGAGAGACTGCCAAGCGTAGCCAAAACCAGCCGCGGGCCAAGGGACAGTTACGCGGTTTGCCTGGGCCAGTCGAACTGCCTGACCCACTGTTTCAGCCCATCTGGCCCTACGGGCGCGGCAGCGTTTGTTCCTATCGTGGGCCACCGCCGTGCGCTCACGGCCCCGCCAGCAGCCTTGGCTGACTACGATCCTGCAGAGGTAGCCCATGAGCACGCCCGTTTCCAACGACTACGTGTACGCCCTGGACCGCGAATTCGTGTTCCATTCCTGGTCGACCCAGGGCGCGCTGAATCCGCTGGTGATCGCCGGCGGCCAGGGCTGCACGCTGTGGGACTACGAGGGGCGCGAGTATCTGGACTTCAGCAGTCAGTTGGTCAACACCAATATCGGCCATCAGCATCCGAGAGTGATCGCGGCCATCGTCGAGCAGGCCAGCAGCCTGGTCACGGTGGCTCCGGCCACGGCCAACCTGATGCGCGGTGAGGCGGCCAAACGCATCCTGGCGCGGGCGCCGAGCCACTTCAGCAAAGTGTTCTTCACCAATGCCGGCGCGGACGCCAACGAGAACGCCATGCGCATGGCGCGGCTGTTCACCGGGCGCGACAAGATTCTTTCCGCCTACCGCTCCTACCATGGCAGCACCGGCGCGGCCATCGTCGCCACGGGCGATCCACGGCGAGTGCCCAATGAATTCGCCCGCGGCCATGTGCATTTCTTCAATCCGTACCTGTTCCGCACCGAGTTTCATGCCACCAACGAGCAGGAAGAATGTGAACGCGCGCTGCAGCACCTGCGCCGGGTCATCGAATGCGAAGGCCCGGCTGCCGTTGCGGCCATCCTGCTGGAAAGCGTACCCGGCACGGCGGGTATCCTGGTGCCGCCCAAGGGCTACCTGGCCGGCGTGCGCGCGTTGGCCGACGAGTACGGCATTCTGGTGATTCTCGATGAAGTGATGGCCGGTTTCGGGCGCACCGGCAGCTGGCTGGCACTGGACCATTTCGACATCGTGCCGGACCTGATCTGCTTCGCCAAAGGGGTCAACTCCGGCTACGTGCCCGCCGGTGGGGTGATGATTTCCAAACCCATTGCCGAGTATTTCGATGACCATTTCTTCCCCGGCGGCCTGACCTATTCCGGGCATCCGCTGGCCATGGCGGCCATTGTGGCGACGCTGGATGTGATGGCCGAGGAAGGCATCGTCGACAACGCCCGGCAGATCGGCCATGAAGTGCTGGGGCCTGGCTTGCGGGCGCTGGCGGCGAAGTACCCGTTGATCGGCGAGGCCCGCGGGATCGGCCTGTTCTGGGCGCTGGAGTTCATCAGCGACAGAAAACTCAAGACGCCGCTGGCCGCTCCGGTGATGGGCCAGATGAAAGCGGCATTTCAGGCGCGCGGATTGCTGACGTTCATCGTCGAGAACCGCTTGCACGTGGTGCCGCCATGCATCGTCAATGCCGCCCAGGTGGAGGAAGCGCTGGGGATTTTCGATGAGGTGATCAGTGAGTTTTCAGGCAGGTATTCGCGGTGAATGGGCTAGCCTCTTCGCGGGCAGAGAGGCCAGCACAAGCACCACAAGACTCGAGCCCCTCACACCCCCTCCAGCACCCCGGCCAACTGCTCTATCCCTAACCGGATCTTGTCGGCGTCGATGGCATGAAACCCCAGCCGCATGAAATTCCCGGGCGGTGCGGGCTTGAAGAAGAACTGCGCTCCGGATTCGATCAGAATGCTCTTCTGCGCCGCCGCCCACGCCAGTTTCTGGGTATCCACGCCGGCCGGTGCCTTGAGCCAGAATGCGCTGGAACTGTCGCTGCCCAGATGCTGGCAACTGCTCAGACATCGACTTACAGCGTCCTGCATGAAGGCCCGTCGCCGCCCATGCTCCTCGCGAAAGCGGCGCAGGTGCGCATCGTAGTGACCTTGAGCGAGAAACTCGGCCAGCATGCGCTGGTTGTTCAACGGTGGGTGCCGGTACATCAAGCGGCGCAGGGCCCGCAGCTCGCTGATCAGTTCGGCATCGGCCACCATGTAACCCAGGCGCAGCCCCGGTGAAAAGGCTTTCGACAAGCTGCTCAGGTAGATCACCCGCCCACTGCTGTCGCTGGCCTTGAGCGCGGGCTGCGGATGATGGTCCAGGTTGAGTTCGGCGTCGTAGTCGTCCTCGATGAGGATCTGGTCGTGCTGGCGAATATGCTGCAGCAGACGGGTCCGTCGTGCGGCGCTCATGGCGATGCCGGTGGGCACCTGATGGCCCGGTGTCACATAGAGGTAGTCACAGTCGTCCAGGCGAGCATCCACCACCAGCCCTTGAGCGTCGATGTCCTGCTTGTGCACGTGAGCGCCTTGCAATTCGAAGATGCTCAGGGCGTCGCGAAAACCGGGGTTCTCGATGGCCACCTTGACGCCATGCGTCATCAGCAATGTAGCCAGCAGGTACAGCGCGTTCTGCGAGCCCAGGGTCAGCAGGATTTCGTCAGAGCTGGCCCAGATGCCCCGCTTGGGCAGCACGCGGGTGCGCAGCTGTTCGATGAGCATCTGATCGTCGCGGTCGAAACGATCGCACAACCAGCCTTGATCGCGTTCACTGCGCAGGGTGTTGCGCGACACTTCGCGCCAGCGTTCCAACGGGAACAAGTCCCGTATGGGCTGCCCGTAGATGAACGGGTAGCTGAAGCCACTCCAGTCACCGGGCCGCAGGACGCCGTGCTTCAAACTGGGGAGCATCTTCAGGCGCCCGGCCCAATCCGGAGCGCGCTCCGCATCGCAGGTATCGCTGTAGCCGACCGGACGGTGACGGCTGAACGACGGCCAGGCGTTGCTCGCATCGCCGCCGCAGTAGTCGGCATGCAGGTAGTAACCACTGCGAGGGCGGCTCACCAGATAGCCGTTGTCCAGCAGGCTTTCGTAGACCAACGCCACGGTATTGCGCGAGATACTCAGTTGCTGGGACAGCTTGCGGCACGACGGCAAAGGCTCATCGGGCGGAAAACCTCCGCCCAGAATCGCCGACACCAAGGACTCGCGCAGTTGCTCCTGCAAGCCGCGCTGCTGGTCGAAATCCAGGTAAAACACGTGATCGATCATGCTCTCGCTCCGCGATGGCCCGCCGCGGATTGATCCGCGTCGAAGCGCTTTCACCTGTCCTGGACCCGCCCGGTTTCCAGGGCGAGCCAACTTGTTGGCACCCGTGCCGATCGATGGACTTTGCAAATAGCGCGCCATGCTTTTTCGCGCACGCAACTGGCCAGTCGAATGCGCCCAACTGCCCCTATCGCTGTGCGCAGACGCCTCACTAAGGTTGGGGCCATGCCACTGAACGCCTTCGTTCAGCGAAACGATCAGGCCTATTTCAACCCTCGGGAGCAGCATCCATGAAGCAACCCCGCAAGCGTTCGATGACCGGCACATCCCTGGGCCTGCTGCGCACGTTGAGTCTGGCCACGCTGGTACTCTCGGCCTCGTTCGGCGCCCATGCCGACCTCGCCGAGGTGAAGAGCAAAGGTTTCCTGAGTGTCGCCACCGAGGATGACTACGCACCGTTCAACTACATCGTCGATGGCAAACCCGAAGGCTTCCACAAGGAGCTGCTGGAGGACCTCAAGGCCTACGCGAAAACCCAGAACATCGACGTCAAGCAGGACATCCTGCCTTGGACTGGGCTGCTCGCGTCGGTTTCTTCCGGTCAGTACGACGTGGCCTTCACCGGCGCCCTGGTCACCGATGAGCGCCTGCGCGTGTTCAACTTCGCCCCGCCTTTCGCGTCCGCCCAGCACTTCTACGTCAAGCGTGCCGATGACAAGCGCCTCAGCGATATCGCCAGCCTGTGCGGCAAGACCGTCGGTGTGCAGGCCGGCAGCGCATTGCTGGCACGCCTGCCCGAGCTCAAGAAAATGATGAAGGACAAGGGTTGCGAGATGGGCAAGGTGGTGGAGTATCCGTCGTACCCGGAAATCTACGCCGATTTGGCCAACGGTCGCCTGGACTACGCCGTGAACGCGCTGATCTCGGTGAACGACCTGGTCAAGACCCGCGGCGACACCTTCGCCAAGGGCATTGCCGTGTCGGGCGCCGGCTTCGCCGCCTGGCCCGTGCCGAAGAACAGTCCGGAGCTGCTCACGTTCCTCAGCGGCTTCATGGACCAGATCCGCGCCAACGGGCGTCTGGCCACGTTGCAGACCAAGTGGTTCGGCGAAGCCTTCCCGGACATGCCCAAGGAGCCGATCACCAACGTCGAGCAGTTCCACACGTTGGCGGGGATGAAGTGATCGCCTGAATGATCGGGTTGTGTCAGTGCGGGCCTCTTCGCGGGTAGAACCCGCTCCCACACGGATGGGTGATGAGCGGTGTAGCCCTGTGGGAGCGGGGTGGGCGGCGAGCCATCTGCCCGCGAAGAGGCCAAGACATACAACGCAAAAACCCCAGCCAAGGATGCCTGCCATGAACACACAAGCCTGGCTACTCTTGCTCGAAGGTGCCTGGACCACCCTGTGGCTGTGCGGCATCGCCATCGGCATCGGTGTCGTCCTGGGTCTGGTCATCGCTCTGATTCGCTTGGCCAAGGTCCCGTTCGTCGAGCAACTGCTGGTGCTCTATATCAGCCTGGCCAGGGCCACACCGCTGGTGACCCTGGTGCTGTTCCTGTTCCTCTCGGCGCCGGTGTTCGGCATCAACATGAACCGCAACACGGCCGCCATCGTGGCCATGACCCTGAACACCGCCGCATTCAATGCGGAAATCTGGCGTGCCGCCTTCCTCAGTTTCTCCCGCGACCAGCGCGAGGCCGCGCTGGCCTGCGGCATGACCGGTGGGGTGTTCTTTCGCCGCATCATGTTGCCGCAAATGATCACCACCAGCCTGCCCGGCCTGGTCAACGAGATGTCGTTTCTGATCAAGGGCAGCCCGGCCGTGGCCGTGATCGGCATCGTCGACCTGACCCGTGTCACCAACCGCATCTCGGCGGTGACCTACGATCCGCTGCCGCCCATCCTCGCCGCCGCCGTGCTGTACATGCTGATCATCGGCGTACTGCTCAAGCTGCAAGGGCTGGCGGAACGAAAAGCCAATCGACTGGCCATGTGAGGAATCATCGACATGACTGAATGGACCATTCTGTGGGAGGCACGGGCGCTGTTCCTGGATGGCCTGCTGGCCACTCTGGGACTGTTCGCGCTATCGATCCTCTGCGCCTTCGTACTGGGCTGCGCCTGGGTGTTCCTGCTCGAGGAGCGCAACCGGCTGTCCATAGTCGTGCGCGGTTGGATCAACCTGATGCGCACCCTGCCGTTCCTGATTCTCGCCTACCTGCTGTACTACGGCCTGCCGGAACTGGGTCTGCGCATGAGCGCCTGGACCGCCGGCCTGCTGGCCCTGGTGATCTACCATGCAGCGTATTTCGCCGAGATCCTGCGCGGCAGCCGCCTGGTATTGCCCGAAGGTTACATCGAAGCCGCCAAGGCGCACGGTTTCACCCCGCTGCGTCTGTACCTGCGCATCACCCTGCCGCAATTGCTGATCAAGACCCGTCCTTTGCTGGGCAACCAGTTGATCATTGCGCTGAAGGACACCGCTTTTCTGACCATCATCACCGTGCAGGAACTCACTGCCGCCGCCAACTCGGTGCAGTCCACCTATTTCATCCCGACCCAGGCGTTCGTGGTGGTGATCGTGATGTATTGGCTGATCAGCATCTGCCTGGAGCTGGCGCTCAAGCGCGCCGGCCGTTTCGGCGCCAGAAGAGGATTCGACCATGTCTGAACCCAGCATCGCCATCCCGGCGGTCAGTATCCGAAAGCTTTCCAAGAGTTTCGACGGCGTCGAGGTGTTGCGCGACATCGATCTGGTGGTGAACAAGGGCGAAGTGGTCAGCGTGCTGGGCTCCTCGGGCTCCGGCAAGTCGACCATGCTGCGCTGCATCAACTGGCTGGAGGAGCCGGATCGAGGCAGCATCCACATCGCTGGCCAGCGCATCGGCATCAATGAGCAGACGCGCCGCAAGATGACCAGCAAGGAGCTGGCCATGCTGCGCGCCCGTACCGGCATGGTGTTTCAGGGCTTCAACCTGTGGCCGCACCTGAACGTGATCCAGAACGTCATGGAGTCACCGATCTACGTCAAGCGCATGCCCAAGGATCAGGCGCGTGCGATCGCCGTGGAGCTGCTGGAAAAGGTTGGCCTGGCCGACAAGCACGAGGCCTACCCTTTCACCCTTTCCGGCGGTCAGAAGCAACGGGTGGCCATTGCCCGAGCGCTGGCCATGAGCCCGGAGGTGATCCTGTTCGACGAGCCCACCTCGGCGCTGGACCCCGAGCGGGTCGGCGAGGTGTTGCAGGTGATGAAGAACCTGTCCAGCGAGGGCTACACCATGATCGTGGTCACCCACGAAATGGAGTTCGCCCGCGCCGTGTCCGATCAAGTGGTGTTTCTGGACAAGGGCCGGATCATCGAAAAAGCCCCACCGTCGAAGTTCTTCAGCAACCCGGATACCGAACGGGTGCGCAGGTTTCTCGAAATCACGGCCTAGATCAGGCCGCTTTCACCCTTCGCAGAAGCGAATCCGGTTGCCGAACGGGTCATACACTTCCAATACCCTTCCCCACCCCTGATCGACGATCTGCGGGCGCCCATAGCCATAACGCTTGGCCAGCAGTTCGTCGCGCAACGCTTCCACACCCTGCATCGGCACGAACACGGTCGAGCCAGGCGAGCTATCGCCATGATGCTCGGATAGATGCAGGTGCAGACTCCCTCGTGCCACGCCCAGGTACAAAGGCAAATCAGCTTCGAAACGGTGCTCGAACTCGACCTCGAAGCCCAGAAAGTCCAGGTAGAACTCGCGGGCCTTGGCTTCGTCGAAAATTCGCAGGATGGGGATGGCCCGGTCGAAGCCGATCATTGCAGAAGCGGTGGGCGCCAGGCTGGCTGACGCGGTGTTCCAGTCCTTGTGCCCCAGTTGCCGGGCCACCATCTCCAAGGCGCTGGAATGGGATACTTCATGACCCTGCGCCTGCAGCCCGACGCGCAACGTCCTGGCCATCTGCTTGGCTTGCTCGATTGAAAACATGACAACTCCCGAGTCGATGCATGCTGGTGCTCGCGTTGCCAGACCTCGACGATCAAGAGAGGTATGAGGGCGGTACTCGAAGATGCTTTCACCTTTCCTTGCGGAGCGAGCGGCAGGCAGCATGGGCCGTCGCAGAGCCTAGCGCAAAACAGGACGGTGGTCATCCCGAAAAGTGCCGTGAATTCTGCTCTGTGAGCCACGATTAAATTGACGGCATGCCCGGCGAAAAAATCATGCATCGACCATTCGCGAGCGCGCGTGATGACAGACCGTAAAGGAATTTACAGCCCTCGCAGGGCGTGCTTTCGGGGTCCAGAGGCAGGCGCTCGACACCGACACAGGTACAACGGCCGGCAACCCCGCGAGGCCCCGCTGCGGCCGTAAATTTTCTTTCAAACCGGCGTCATTTCAGCTCGATTGACCCTGTCCGGCGGCGCTGCTAACTCTTACGACAGCTACCCCGCCCAACAGTTTTCCTTCGAGACTCAAACCATGGATGAAGCCACCACCCTCACCCCTTCGGACCTTGCGCCGCGGACCTCGAGCACTCGCTCGATCGCTGAGGCGCTGTCGCACCACAGCACGGATACTCTCAAGCACTATTACGATCACTGGGCGCGTCATTACGATGCCGATGTCGAAGCCGAGGCCTATTGCGGCCCGACCATGATCGTTGATCTGCTCGATGCCGTGGCGCAACGCACCGGTGTGCGCCATGACAGTCACATTTTCGATGCCTGCTGCGGTACCGGTCTGGTCGGGCGAACCCTGCATGCACGCGGTTATCGCCTGATCAGCGGCTGCGACCTGTCCGAGATCATGATCGACAAGGCCGGAGCCAGCCAGGTGTACAAGAGGTTGTACCCCAACACAGACCTGACCCAGCCACTGCCGGATGATCTGCCCCGCAACTTCGACGCGGTGGTGTGCTGTGGCGCCTTCATTCCCACTCATTTGCCGGCCACTGCACTGCGCAACCTGATCGCCATGACTCGACCCGGTGGTGTGGTGGTGGTGAGCATTCGCGAGGCCTACTACACCACGGACGGCTTCGAGGCTTTGCTGCAGACGCTGGTGCACGAGCAGGGGCTGAGCGTGCTGCAAACCAAACTGTCGGCCAGCTACCTGCAAAACGCACGGGCGCACTACCTGGCGTTGCAGGTCGCATGAACCGGGTCAATGGCACGCCGGTGCTTCCGGTCATTTCCCTCGCGCAACTGATCGCACGCAAACCGGAGGCGGTTGCGCAGTTGCACGACGCGTGTGTGCATGACGGCTTTTTCTATCTGGTGGAGCATGATCTTTCAGCCGAGCTGATCAAGCGATACCTGAGCGCTGCTCAGGCCTTTTTCGCCCTGCCCGAGTCGGTCAAACAGCGCTTCGGCCACCATCGGCAGCTCGGCTACCCGCGCACTGCGCGCGGTTACGTCGCAGCCTACGGCGAAACCCTGCACCCCGACGCGGGCCCGGACAACAAGCAGCACCTGGACTGGGGCATCGATCGGTGCGGTGGTGCCCCTTTCAGCGGCCCCAGCGTACTGCCCGACAAGCATGTCGCCCCGGACCTCAACGCCAGCGCCTACGCTTTGCAGGACGAGGTCATGGAACACCTGTTCCCGAACCTGCGCCGTGCGATCGCCACCACTCTGGCGCTAACGCCGCACGCCTTCGACGCGCATTTTCGCCGACCGACGCTGATCCAGCGCGCCTCCTATTACCCGGCCAACTCGGGAACGGCCGGCAAGCACACCGACAACGGCTTTCTCACCGTACTGATCCAGCAACCCCTGCCGCAGCCGTCGCTACGCGTCCATACCCGCGGTGAGTGGCGCGACGTGCCGTGCCTGGAAGGCGCCGTGCTGGTCAATCTGGGTGATCTGCTGCAACGCTGGACCAATGGACGTCTGGTCAGTACTGCTCATCAAGTCCTGCATCGCCAGCCCGACGCGCGGGTGTCCCTGGCCTTTTTCATCTATCCGGACATCGACGCGAGCATCTCGCCCATCGGTGGCGGGCAGAGCTTCTCCACCGCCGAGGTGATGCTGGATAACTTCGACTCGATCTGGGTACGCAAACAGGGCGCTGGAAGGGCCCGCCAACTGGTTTGAACACACAAGGAATCGTTCGATGACCCTTTCTATCGGCTTTATCGGGGCAGGCAACATGGGCCGCCCGTTCATTCGTGCACTGCTGGAAACCGGCTTCGGCGTGACCGTTCACGACCATGATTCTGGCTGCGAACGCTGGGTTCGCAGCCAAGGCGCGCAGTGGGCAGCCACGCCCGCCGCTGCGGCACAGGACAGTGACGTGTTGATCACGTGTCTGCCGCTGCCCAAGCATGTGCGCGAAACCATGCTCGGCAGCGACGGCGCCCTCGCGGCTCTGGGCAGGGGAGCAGTATGGATCGACACCTCGACTACCGATTACCACAACACGCTGGATATCGCCCGAATGGCCGCACTGCGCGACGTCATGAGCCTGGAAGCCCCCGTGAGTAACCTCTCGCACATGGGCGTAGACTTCAACAACGTCTGTTTCTATGTCGGTGGCGAAAAAAAGGCCTACGACACGGTCCGCGGGGTTCTCGACGCGATGGGCCAATACAGCTTCCATGTCGGCGCCATCGGTCACGGCCAGTCGGTCAAGCTACTGACCAACCTGTTGTTCTATTGCGCGACACTGGCGTGGGGCGAGTTGCTGCTGGTGGCACAGAACCAGGGCCTGGACCTGCGCTGGTTGTGGAACGTGGCAAAGAAGTCGCGGGCCAATTGCTTCGTCGTCGACCAGGTCACACCGATGCTGCTCGATGGCAGCTACGACCATTCCTGTACGCTGGAAATCACCGTCAAGGACATGGCCCTGACGGTGGCTCTGGCTAACGAACTTGGCGTGAAGTTGCCGCTGGGTCGCCGGGTCGCGAAGCGCTATTGCCTGGCCGGAAGGCGTTATCCCGCGCGTGCCAACCACCTAAAGGTAGTGGCATTGACGGAAGCCGAAAACCAGCGTCGCCTGTCGATCGACGGCTTCACCGCGCCCTCCCCTTATGGCGCCGACCGAGCCTATCGCCATCCCGACACCTTCGTGGTCGACGCACGCGGGCGTCGCAAGCCCAGCCTGCCGGAGCGCTTTGGCTATCCGCTCAGCCATCCCGCGTGCGGCCGCTATGCCCAGTGCCTGCTGGAAGCCATGGCCTGGACCAACCACGCCATCCTGGACGAAGCATTGCAGCTGGGACAGGCCATGGGCCTGGAGCCGTCTCTGCTCGATCAGGTGGTCAGCCGCAGTTGCGGCGCCAGCTGGGTGGATGACCATCGCGACAGCTATGTACCTCATGGGGCGGTGCTGCAGGATTTGCCAAGGCTGATGGACTCGCTGCACCTGCCTATCTTGAGAGCCTTGGACCTCGACGCCCAGGTCACCGACCAGCCTGTGAGGCAGGCATCATGAAAATCAGCCGCCTGCGCATCTATCAAGTGAACATGCCGCTGGACAAGCCCTATTCGCTGTCCGGCGGGCGCCTGCACTACAGCGCGCTGGACAGCACCATCGTGGTGATCGAGACCGATCAGGGGTTGTCCGGGATCGGCGAAAGCTGCCCGTGGGGCGCATCCTACCTGCCCGCCTTCGCGCTCGGCGTACGTGCCGGACTGGCCGAATTGGCGCCTCACCTGCTTGGATGCAACCCGCTGAACCTGAATGCGATCAACCAGCTCATGGACCTGGCATTGCCGGGCCACCCCTACGTCAAGACTGCAGTGGACATGGCCTGCTGGGACATTCTAGGGCGCTACTGCAACCTGCCAATACACACGCTGCTCGGCGGGCGCCTGAACACCGAACTGACCTTGCAGAGCAGCATCCCCACGTCGACGCCCCGGCAGATGGTCGCCGATATGCATCTGGCGCATGCCGAAGGCTACCGAACCCATTCGTGCAAGGTCGGCTCGGGAGTACCGGCTGATTTGTCGCGAATCCAGAGCTTGCTGGCCGAGCGCGTGCGCGGCGACCACCTGACGTTCGACGCCAATCGCGCTTGGCTACCGGCCCAGGCTGTGGCCGTGATGAACGCCGTCAAGGACTACGAGGTTCACTTCGAGCAGCCCTGCGAAACGCTGGAACAGTGCCAGCATGTGCGCAACCTGACGCGCCAGCCGCTCATCCTGGACGAGTGCATTCACGGTGCCGCCGATCTGTACCGCGCCTGTGCCCTGAATACCGCCCAGGTCATTGGCTTGAAGATCGCCCGGGTCGGCGGGCTGACGAAGGCCCGACACCTGCGCGACTACTGCATCCAACACGGTATCCAGATGAACATCGAAGACGTCGGCGGTAGCCAGATCGCCGACACGGCGGCCATGCACCTGGCCATGGCCACCCCCCACCAATACCTGCGCGCCAGCTGGAATGCCTGCCGTCATCACAGCATCGTCACCGCCTTGGGTGGCGTGCACGCAAGCCGCGGCATCGCGCGCCTGGATGACACACCAGGGCTTGGCCTGACCCTGTGCCCTGACGCCCTCGGCGACGCGGTGGCCATGTATGAATGAGCCCTGTGCAAGCCCCGTTTCGCGGGCCCTCGACAGTGGTGACTTTCACTCCGACGCCGAGCATTCGTACACCTTGCCGGGGCCGTTCTACTTCGATCCCGAGCACTACGCGCAGGAGCTGCAGCATATTTTCCAGCGTACCTGGCAGTACGTTTGTCACACCTCCACACTGGCCATCGAAGGGGCCTATCAGGTCTGCGATATCGGCGAGCAGAGCGTGCTGGTGCTGCACGGCCAGGACGGCCAGCTCAGGGCCTTCCACAATGTCTGCCAGCATCGTGCGCATCGCTTGCTCGAAGGGTGCGGGCAACTGCGCGGGGCAATCACCTGCCCCTACCACGCATGGCGCTACGATCAAGCGGGCGGCTTGCTGAGCGCCCGGCACAGCTGCGAGGTGGCAGGCTTCGATCCTGATCGGGCTCACCTTTCCGGGGTGCGGCTGGAGGTATTGTGCGGACTGGTCTTTGTCAATCTGGACCCCGGTGCTGTGCCTCTGGCCAATCAGCTCGCCGGACTTGAAGCACAACTGCGTAGCTTTTCGCCCGCGCCCGAGGCGCTCTACCACAGCTACAGCCATACCTATGCGTTGCAGGCGAACTGGAAAGTCTCGGTGGAAAACTATTCGGAGTGCTATCACTGTCCCGGCTGTCACCCCAGCCTGTCGCAGCAGACACTGGATTTGAACAGCTACCGCATCGACCTGCACCCAGGCTTTCACGCCCACCTGAGTGCCGATCAGGGTGAACAACAAGGTTACGCAACGAACCCTGACGCGCCGCGCACCGGCGAGTTCGGTGCCTGGTACATCTGGCCGAGCCTGTGCATCGAGGTCTACCCGGGGGGCTACATGAACCTGCTACACCACGTACCCCTGGGCCCGCAACGTTGCGAGCAGCGTGTACAGTGGTTCACCCAGGGTCCGCGCCCCGATCCCGAAGAGCAGGCAGTCATCGACTTCGTCGCGGTGGTACGTGAAGAGGACCTGCCCCTGTGCGAAAGTGTGCAAAAAGGTCTGCACAGCCAAGGCTACAAGGGTGGCCGGTTGATGGTGGATGTACCACGCAGCGGTTTCAGCGAACATGCTGTACACGATATCCAGAGAAGGGTACTGGCAGCACTGGCCCACCATGGAGCACGCGATGCCTAGATACCCTCACGGTACCTTTCGACTGCCGAACCGGCAGTTGGTCAGCACCCGCCCTACGGTGCTGTGGCTGACCGGCCTGCCCGCTGCCGGCAAAACCACCATCGCCCGGGCCACGCAGGTGGAGCTCGAGGCGCTGGGTTACTCGTGCGTGGTACTCGATGGCGACGAACTGCGGCGCGGGCTCTGCCGGGACCTGGGTCTCAGCGATAAGGATCGCTTGGAACATGTACGCCGAACCGCTGAAGTCGCGCGTCTGTTCTGTCTCCAGGGCAGCATCGTACTGACCGCGCTGATCTCGCCACGCCTGACGCACCGTGCGCTGGCGCAGCGGATCATCGGCAGCGATGCCTTCGTCGAAGTCTTCGTTGACACCCCCTTGGCAGTGGCCGAAGCGCGCGATCCCAAGGGACTGTATCGGCAGGCGCGCAGCGGGGCTTTGAGCGGTTTTACCGGTATCGACGCCGCATACGAGTCGCCACCGGCGCCGCAGGTCAGGCTGACCACCGCAAGCATGAGTTGCGAGCGCTCGGTACAAGCGTTACTTGGCTGCCTGTCGTTGAGAAATGCACTGACCTGAACCAAAGGCCGATACCAGTTCCAGTTCCACGACGGGCTTGGAGTCCAGTAAAAGCTGCTGCAGCCACTGCACCAGTAGCCGGGCGGCCGGCGAAAGCGGATTGGCATGCCATTTGTAGACGCCCAGCGCGTCGGCCATGCAGAAGCGTTTGTCCAGCATGCGCACCAGCCTGCCGTCTGCGAGCATCTGGCGAGTGGTCATGCCCCATCCCAAAGCAACGCCGTGGCCCTCCACGGCCGCCTGCATCATGACCGGGAAACTGTTGAAACTCATGCCCTGACGGCCGACACGAAACGGGGCACCGACACTTTGCAGCCACTGGTCCCAGACCACGAAGTCTTGCGAGGGTGCCTCATAATGCAAAAGACGACATTTAGGCAGATCGTCCAGCATCATCCGTTTACCGATGGTCTTGAAGTAGCCAGGACTGCAAACGGGAAATACGTCATCGGGTGCGCTGAACAGCAGCACATGGTCGGCACTGGCCCGGCCCAGTGTCTGCACGGCGACATCGAAGCGCTCCGAATCCTCACCAATGGCAACCAGCGTGGAATGCAGCTTGAGCTCGATGTGTGGATGCTGCTGGTGAAAGCCCGCCAGCGCAGGCATGAACAAGTAGAACGCCTCCACCAGTTGCGAGGACAGCACCACCCGCGACGGCGCCGCCTGATGCTCGCGCAGCTTCTCTGCCTGACGCGCGATGTCGAACAACGCTTGAGTGACCGTCAGGCGAAAGCTTTCGCCTGAGTCGGTCAGAAAGACCCCGCGACTTTTGCGATCGAACAGCTGCACACCCAAATTGTCCTCGAGCGAACGGATCTGGCGGCTGATGGCCGTCTGGGTAAGATGTAGTTCTTGCGCCGCACGAGAAAAGCTTTGCAGCCGAGCAGCGGCTTCAAAGGGAATCAGACTGGAGAGCGGCGGTAATTTACGGCGGAGGTTTTCCATAACCTGAAGTTGCCCTGGCCGACGAAATGGTCGTTTCAAACCATGTCACCTTTCGGCGCATCATGTAAAGCCTCACCGTAGAGTAGAGAGCATGGAACATCGACCGCATCTCCACGACACACGGACGGGCGCGGCGTTGATTACCGGATCGGTCTTTCTGGTTTCGGCTTCCGATGCCTTGGTCAAGCTGGGCAGCACCCAGTTCACGATATGGCAGCTGTACCTGATCCGCTCTTCGATCGCCATTGCTTTGCTGCTGTTGTGGCTAGGCGTTTCGCAGCCTGACAGCCCTTGGCGTGGTCTGGTCTGTGACCGCTGGACGCTGCTGCGCAGTGCGTCCCTGACCCTGATGTGGATCGCCTTCTATGCCGCGCTTCCCCACATGAGCCTCAGCCTGGCAGCACTGGCACTCTACACCGCGCCGTCATTCATTGCCCTGCTATCGGCACTGGTGCTTCGAGAACCCGTCAGCCCCCGCCGATGGCTGGCCATCACCCTGGGTTTCATCGGCGTTCTGGTCATCTTGCGCCCGACAGCTACGGGCTTTTCTGCCATGACGTTGCTACCGGTGCTCGCAGCCTTGCTCTACGCCGTGGCCGCCGTCGTGACCCGCGCCAAGTGCGGCAGTCGCTGCGCCCTGTCGCTGGCGCTCAATCTCAACCTGTGCCTGGGCGTGGTCGGTGCACTGGTACTGCTGGGCTATCGACTGCTGGACCCGGCATGGCAGTCAGCGCCAGATGGTTTCCTGGCCTTGCACTGGGTAGCGATGGGGCCGCCGCAATGGCTTCTGATGGGTGTACTTGCAGTACTGATGGTGCTGATGAGCATGGGCGTTGCCAAGGCCTACCAGATAGGCCCGTGCGCGGTAGTAGGCACCTTCGATTACAGCTATCTGCCATTTGCGATGTTCTGGAGTTTTGTTCTTTTCAATGAGGTCCTCGATACCGGCATGGTTTTGGGCATGGGCCTGATTGCGGCATCTGGAGTCTGTGTGCTGCGCAGTTAACCAAGGAGTTCGACATGTTGATGCGACCGCTGCGAGTGATCATCTGGGCCGTGTCCAGAAGTCGCTCCACCGCGTTGGAACGCTGTGTGATGGAACACCCTGCCGTGCATGTATTGCATGAGCGGCTGAGCGAGCCGTTTTTGATGCGACACTGACCGCAGAAATATCGCCACGTACTCGACACTCGGCGCAGGAATGGTAATCGGGAGCCTGTGCCAACCTACGGCCAGACGCTGGAGGCTCTCGCCCATGCCCCGCTGCCTGCCGACAAATCTGTGTTGCTGAGCAAGGAAATTGCCTGGTTCTGTGATTTTTCCCAGATCGGCGATGACTGGCTGCAGCAGTTCAAGCATGTGTTTCTGGTCCGTGAACCGCAGGCGGTCATGCGCTCGCTGTATCGCGTCGGTACTCAGGGCGAAGGCACCTGGTTCGATCCCGACGAGTCGGGGTTCGAGGAACTACTGGCGCTGTATTGGCGCGTGCAACGGGTGTGCCCGGCCAACAGCCTGCTGGCTCTGGAGAGCGATCATGACCTGATGCAGGACAGCACGGGCGGTTTGAGCAGGCTGTGCGATTTTTTGGGCGTACCCTTCAGCGCGAGCATGCTGCAATGGCAGGCACGAGAGGTACCCGCCTGGCAGTTTTTCAAGGGCTGGCACGAAGAAGCCCAGCGCTCGACCGGTTTCGCGCCGGTGCACCATCCCGACCAGACCTACCCAGCCGTGGTCGACGAATGCGCTGTCCGTGCCCAGCCCGCGTATCGATTCTTCGCGCTGCTGGCCGCACGACAGCGACCAAGCGCCGCAGTCGGCATGCTGCGTAGCCTGTACCACACGCCCTCGGCGACTTTGGACATCGTGCTGTTGCACCACGGTGACGAGGATCTGAGCCATCTGCTGTGGAGTGTTGCTCAATTCACCGACGCGAACTGCCACGCCCTCGATACGTCGAACTTCACCTCCATAGACGCCCAAAGTCTGCCCGAACTGCGAGGGCTCGGTGGCCAGCCACTGCTGCTGGCCAGTTGTGAAACCAGCGCAGTCGCGCAGCGGCCAGCCATCGACACGCTGGTAGCGCAAACCTGCGTGATCGGCTTGTTGAGCGAAACCGGCTTCCACCTGCTGGATGCACAAGGCCGCACAGGCCCCTCGCCCCTGCCCGCTGCACAGGCCTGTTCCCTGCAATTGCAGCGCCTGCGCGAGCGCAGTCGTGATGACTGGGTCACCTTCAATCATTACAACCAGGCCACGGCGGCCACTCCCGATTGGCTGGACACGTTCAGCGCAGCCGTGGCAGCCGATCCGGATCACATCGCAGTCAGCGACGGGCACCACAGCCTCACCCTGCGCCAGCTGCACGATCAGGCGCAGCAACTGGCAGGGGTCTTGCGGGCCAGCTTGGCGCCCGATGCCTGGACGGTGCTGTTCAAACGCAAGAACGCCCACACGGTGGTTGCCATGACGGCCTCCGCCCTGGCCGGCCGTCCTTATCTGGAAGTGCCGAGCTGGTACAGCGCTCACCATTGTCAGCAGCTATTGGCGCGACTGGGTGATTGCCTGGTGCTGTGCGATCAGGATACCGCTCGACAACTGCCAACCGCTCAGCCGCGCTTGCTGGAAGGCCGGTTCACCCGGCTAGCCGCAGTCGACAGTCCAGCCTGGACGCCCACGCGCCCAATGGTCGCCTACGGCCTGTTGACCTCGGGCACCAGCGGTCCGGCCAAGGTGGCGCTGATGGCGCCGTCGGCCATGCTCGACTCTCTGAACCTGTGGCAGACCTACCTGCAACCGGGTCAGCGCGTGGGTTTCAACGCCTGGCTCACCAGCTACCTGTATTACCCGCTACTGAGCCGCTGTACCACGGTGGTCATTGCCGATGAAGTGGTGCTGGACCCCATCCGCCTGCTGGACTTCATTGCCGATAACAACCTGCAGCAGATCATGATCACGCCATCGCTGCTGCAGGGGTTGGTGCGTGACGAAATCGGCTTCGTGGCCCGCTGCGCAGGCCTGCAGGTACTCTGGAGCAGCGGCGAACACCTGTCGACGACCTTGCGCGCCAAGGTCCAGACGTTGCTGCCCGACTGCCACCTGATCGACCTGTACGGTTCCAACGAAGCCGGCGACGTCGCGCTCAAGCACGACGACGGCACCCTGCAGTTGATCAAGGGCGTGGAGGCCCAGGTGCTTGACCGGGACGGGCAGGCAGTGCCCTTGCGCGCTGCGGGCCATCTGCACCTGCGTACGCCGGGGCTGTTCAGTGGCTATCTCGGCCAGCCAGACAGCGTTGCGCACCCCGCCGGCAGACTGTTCGACACTGGAGATCGTATGGTCTGGCTGGGCAACGGCCGCCTGCGGCTGGTTGGCCGCGACAGCGCCCACCTCAAGATACGCGGGTACAAGGTGCATCCGGAAAAAGTCGAGCAGGTCTTGAACAGCCACCCGCTGATCGCCCAGACCCACCTGGGCAGCCGCCACGAAGGCGCCGCCCGCCAGTTGTTGGCCTACGTGGTACCCGCCAACCCCACTCAGATACCCACAGCCACCGACCTGCGTGCCTGGGCCGCGCTGCACCTGCCGTTCTTCGCCGTACCTAGTGCCTACTATGCCGTGACCCATCTGGATGTCGGCCATAACCAGAAACGCGAGCCTTTGAGCCCCGCCCACTTGGACAAGGCCGTGCCTCTACCCGAAGACCCGGTACCACTCACCGACACCCAGGCTCGGGTTGCAAGGGTGTGGCAAGGGGTACTGGGCAATGACATTCCCGCCCTGCACGCAGATGATGATTTCTTCGACCGCGGCGGCAGCCTGCAACTGAGCGAGTTGCTGTTCGATCTCAACCATACGTTCGATGTGCAACTCTCGCTCGCCGCGCTGCTCGACGACACCCGCTTGCAGGGCATGGCGCTGGCCATCGAGCGCGCCCAAGCCGGGCTGCCTGTGGCTTCGAACCTGCGTGAAGTCGCTGTAGAGGCAGCGCGATATGCCTTCGTCTGCGGCCCGCAGCGCGGTGAAGACAGGCTCCACGACTACCGTGCCAAATCGCACAAACGCATCCTGCTGACCGGCGCCACAGGTTTTTTCGGTGCGTTCATCCTGGCCGCTCTCGCCCGGCAGCCCGAGGTCGAGCAGGTCGTCTGTCTGGTTCGTGCAAAGGACCGGTCGCAGGCGCAGCGACGTTGCCTGGGTAACCTGCAGCGCCACGGCCTCGTCCCGCCCGGCGCTCCCCTGAACTGGCTGGGCAAGCTACAGGTGGAATGTGGCGATCTGGTAACCGAGCATCTAGGCCTTTCACAAGCCGCCTACCGAGGCCTGACGGACACGGTCGATTGTGTGGTTCACGCCGCAGCCGAAGTCAACTGGGTAAAGCCCTATGCGAATCTGGTGCCGTGCAATGTCGAAGGCACCGCTCGGATCGTGCAACTGGCTCTCGATGGAGCGATGCCGCTCCTGCTGGTGTCTACCCTCGCTGGTGGCGGCAGCGCGCGGACCGGGTACGAGGAGACCAAGCAGGTGGCCGAAGCCATGGCGCTGAACGCCGCACGCGAACATGGCCTTCCTGTCATCCTCGCCCGTTGCAGTGACCTGGCCACGCCCCTCGGCGTTGAACACAGCAGTGTCAATGATCGGGACTACGTGTGCCTTCTTCTGGGCACGTGCATATTGCTCGGGTGTTGGCCAGCCGACCTCGAAGGCGGTGTCAATCTGACGCCTGTCGACGTTGCCGCAGAGATCATGGCGCAGGTGGCGCTGCAAGCGCCGGCCAACACCTTGGGCCGCGCCTCGAACCTGTGTCACCCCCACGGCCCCTTGCCTTGGCAAATTTTATGCGGATGGGTGGCCGACAACCTCGCGCCAGGCAGTTTCACACCGCTGCCTCTGGCTCGCTGGCGGCTTCGCCTGGACAACGACTCTGGACAGCACCCGATCATCGCCAGGACCCGCCTGATCCTGCCGATGATCCTTGCCGACATGGCCGCTCCAATGGTCCACAACGATCTGGAGTTCCCTCGTGCTTCACCGATTCGCCTCAATCCGCAGTGGGCAGCTGAGCTGACCCGCCAACTGCTGCATGCCCTTGGACAGGTCGATCAATGAAGGGACGTATAGTCACCGCTTGGGCGGCCGCGCAACGCCAGCGCGAATTGATGACGTTGAGTTATCTCAGCCCTCCACTGAGGCCAATGGACGTGGAAATCCAGGTTACGCATTGTGGGTTGTGCAGCAGCGATCTGCACCTGATCGATGGCAATTGGGGTGATGCCAGCGTCTACCCACAGGTGTGCGGGCACGAAGTGATTGGCTACGTCAGTGCCGTCGGTGAAAACGTCGCCAGCCTGCAACCGGGCCATCGGGTCGGGGTCGGCTGGTACCGCAGCGCTTGCCTGGCCTGTGAGTTCTGCCTGCGCGGCGAAGAGCAGCATTGTCCATGCCTGATCGCCACCTGCACCCATGGTGAGCGTGGTGGTCTGGCCGATTACATGCACTGCGACAGCCGCTTCGTGTTTCCCATACCGGACCAATTGAGCAGCGAACACGCAGCGCCCCTGCTCTGCGCAGGCGTCACCGTACATACGGCACTCAAGCGCGCCACGTGGCCCGGCATGGCCGTCGGCATCGTGGGTATCGGTGGCCTGGGCCACCTCGCTGTCCAGTTTGCGGCCAAGCGCGGCTGTCGAGTCACCGCGCTGTCGAGCAGTCCGCACAAGAAACGCGATGCCCTGACCCTGGGCGCCAACCGCTTCGTCGACCTGAGCACACCCGCCGAGTGCAATCAGGTGCGCAATACCCTGGACTACATCCTGGTGACCAGCGCAGTCGCCTGTGACTGGTCGGCCATCGTCGGTATGCTCCGGCCTTTCGGGACACTGTGTTTCGCCGGCATGCCACCACCGGTGACCTTCGATATCGCCTCCATGATGTACAAGACCTTGAGCATCACCACCGCCAATGTCGGCGGACGACGGGACATCCTGGACACCCTGGACTTCGCCGCAGCGCGCGGGGTGCGGCCCTGGGTGCAGTCCTGGCCACTGGAAGACGTCAACCAGGCCATACGGCAGTTGCGAAAAGGACGCGTGCACTATCGCGCCGTGATGCATGTCGGCAAGGAGCACGACCCGGCACAGTAGCCACGGCGCTCCCATTTGCCCCGCAGCCGCCTGTCTGCTAACGTCGCCCGGTTTCAATCCTTCTCGCCGAGACCGCTGCCATGGCCCGCAAAAAAGCCTCCCTGGATTTCGAACAATCCCTTGCCGACCTGCAGACGCTGGTCGAACGCCTGGAGAACGGCGAGCTTTCGCTGGAAGACTCGCTCAGCGCTTTCGAGAACGGCATCCGCCTCACCCGCGACTGCCAGAGCGCGCTCGCCCAGGCCGAGCAGAAAGTCCAGGTCCTGCTGGAAAAGGACGGCGAGCTCACCGAAGAACCTTTCGACACGGAACAGCCTGAATGATCGCTGCCTACCAGGCTCTCTGCCAACAACGCGTGGATGGCGCGCTGCAAGGTCTGTTCATCCCTTCGTCGACGGAGCTGACACGGCTTTACCAGGCCATGCGCTACAGCGTCATGAACGGTGGCAAGCGGGTCCGTCCGCTGTTGGCCTATGCCGCCTGCGAAGCCTTGGGTGGCGACGCAAGCCAAGCCAATGGCGCGGCCTGTGCGGTCGAACTGATCCACGCCTACTCCCTGGTGCACGACGACCTGCCGGCCATGGACGACGACGACCTGCGCCGTGGCCAGCCGACCACTCACAAGGCGTTCGACGAAGCCTGCGCGATCCTCGCCGGTGATGGCCTGCAGAGCCTGGCTTTCACTGCCCTGCTCGACCCGAGCCTGAGCCCGCAAAGCGATGCCATCCGGCTGAGCATGGTCCAGGTCCTGGCCCAGGCCGCAGGCCCGGCCGGCATGGTCGGCGGCCAGGCCATCGACCTCGGCTCGGTGGGTCTGCAGCTTGATCGGCACGCCCTGGAATTCATGCATCGGCACAAGACCGGCGCCTTGATCGAGGCCAGCGTACGCCTCGGCGCGCTGGCCAGCGCGCGTGCCGAATCCGCGCAGCTCGAATCGCTGCAAGCCTATGCCCAAGCGGTAGGACTGGCCTTTCAGGTGCAGGACGACATCCTCGACGTCGAAAGCGATACCGCCACCCTGGGCAAGCGCCAAGGTGCCGACATCGCCTTGAACAAACCGACCTATCCGGCCCTGCTCGGTCTGGAAGCCGCCAAGGCCTACGCCCTGGATCTGCGCGACCAGGCCTTGCTCGCGTTGCAGCCTTTCGATGCCGCGGCCGAGCCGCTGCGCGAGCTGGCACGCTACATTGTGACGCGACGCAACTGACGAGCGCGTGCGCAGCCGCCGCCGCATCAGGTAAACTGCTTCATTCTTAAAACTCATAACGATTCGCCTGATGCCCACGACGTTTCAAGAGATCCCCCGCGAACGCCCGGCGACGCCTCTGCTCGACCGTGCTGACACTCCTGCCGGCCTGCGCCGTCTGGGCGAAGCCGAGCTCGAAACACTGGCCGACGAACTGCGCCAGGAGCTGCTCTACACGGTCGGCCAGACCGGCGGGCATTTCGGTGCCGGCCTGGGCGTCATCGAGCTGACCATCGCCCTGCACTACGTCTTCGACACGCCTGACGATCGTCTGGTCTGGGATGTGGGCCACCAGGCCTACCCGCACAAGATCCTCACCGGTCGCCGCGAACGCATGGCCAGCCTGCGCCAGAAGGACGGCATCGCCGCCTTTCCGCGACGCAGCGAAAGCGAATACGACACCTTCGGCGTCGGGCACTCCAGCACGTCCATCAGCGCCGCGCTGGGCATGGCCATCGGCGCACGCCTGCAGAACAGCGGGCGCAAGGCCATTGCCGTGATCGGCGATGGCGCACTGACCGCAGGCATGGCCTTCGAAGCGCTCAACCATGCGCCGGAAGTCAACGCCGACATGCTGGTGATCCTCAACGACAACGACATGTCGATCTCGCGTAATGTCGGCGGCCTGTCCAACTACCTGGCCAAGATTCTCTCCAGCCGCACCTACACCAGCATGCGCGAGGGCAGCAAGAAGGTCCTGTCGCGCCTGCCCGGCGCCTGGGAAATCGCCCGCCGCACCGAGGAATACGCCAAGGGCATGCTGGTTCCCGGGACCCTGTTCGAAGAACTGGGCTGGAACTACATCGGCCCGATCGACGGCCATGACCTGCCGACCCTCGTCGCCACCCTGCGCAACATGCGCGACCTCAAGGGTCCGCAGTTCCTGCACGTGGTCACCAAGAAGGGCAAGGGGTTCGCCCCGGCCGAGGTCGACCCGATCGGCTACCACGCCATCACCAAGCTCGATCCGCTCGACGCGCCGGTCGCCGCTCCCGCCAAGGCCAGCGGGCCGAAATACTCGGGCGTATTCGGGCAATGGCTGTGCGACATGGCAGAAGCCGATCCTCGCCTGGTCGGCATCACCCCGGCCATGAAGGAAGGTTCGGACCTGGTGGCGTTCAGCGAGCGCTTCCCCGAGCGGTATTTCGACGTGGCCATCGCCGAGCAGCATGCGGTGACCCTCGCTGCCGGCATGGCCTGTGAAGGCACCAAGCCGGTGGTCGCGATCTATTCCACGTTCCTGCAACGCGGTTACGATCAACTGATCCACGACGTGGCGGTGCAGAACCTCGATGTCCTGTTCGCCATCGACCGCGCCGGCCTGGTGGGCGAGGACGGCCCGACCCACGCCGGCAGCTACGACCTGTCGTACCTGCGCTGCATCCCCGGCATACTGGTGATGACGCCCAGCGACGAAAACGAGCTGCGCCTGATGCTCAGCACCGGTCACCACTACCCAGGTCCGGCAGCCGTGCGCTACCCACGCGGCAACGGTCCGGGCGCGGCGATCCACCAAGGTCTGGACAGCATCGAGATCGGCAAGGGCGTGGTCCGTCGGCAAGGGCGTGGCGTTGCCATTCTGGTGTTCGGCGTGCAACTGGCCGAAGCACTGAAGGTGGCGCAGAAGCTGGATGCCACCGTCGCCGACATGCGCTTCGTCAAACCGCTGGACGAGCAACTGGTGCGCGAACTGGCCGAGAGTCACGATCTGCTGGTCACGCTGGAAGAAAACGCCATCATGGGCGGTGCCGGTTCGGCGGTCAGCGAGTTCCTGGCCCGCGAAGGCGTGCTCAAGCCTGTATTGCACCTGGGCTTGCCGGACACCTACGTGGAACACGCCAAGCCGGCGCAGATGCTGGCCGAGTGCGGCCTGGATGCCGCCGGCATCGAAGCCGCCATCACCCTGCGTCAGCGCCTGCTGCAGCGCTGACGACATCGCAATGCCGGGCCAACGTCGTCGGCCCGGCATTGCACACTAAAGCCCTTCGCTACCCTTGCGGATCGTGCCGACGACTTCGCCCTGATGCTCGTTGCCCATCATGTGGCCAAGCTTGCCGGCCTTGGTCGCCAGGTAGTATTTGTTGTGCGGATTGTGCCCGGTGTGCAGTGGCACTCGCTCGGCAACGTTGATGCCCATGTCGGTCAACGCTTTGACCTTGCGCGGGTTGTTGGTCATCAAGCGCAAGGCTTTGACACCCAGGTGTTCGAGCATCGGTTCGCACATGCCGTAGTCGCGTTGAT
>Ga0308171_1001052_pt1 | contig 42733 bp, 38 predicted proteins | sample PhyGR1_FD_202135 | JGI IMG/M metagenome (GOLD analysis project Ga0308171, IMG submission 202135) | Phyllosphere microbial communities from UC Gill Tract Community Farm, Albany, California, United States - DLSLSG.R1 | ecosystem: Host-associated > Plants > Phyllosphere > Unclassified | place: USA... | reverse complement strand
GCGATGGTCAGCATCGGCACCAGCGACAGGATGGTGGTGAAGGTCAGGCTGCCGGCCACTTGCGGCAGGCGATCCTCGCGCAGCCGCCGGCCGGCGAAGCGCAACAGGTCGCTGAACTGCTCACGGGTGAGACCACGCATACGGGACAAGGAAAAACGCAAAGAAGACATCCGTTCGACTTCATCGGAGACGCCGCACCCGCAGATGCGCCGCCCCATCGGGGTTGAATCAGGCCGCATGGCGGCGCGCAGGCTTGCTGCCGGCCAGACGACAAGTTTGGCGATTATCGCCCAAGCGGGCAGCAAAATCCCGCAAAAAGGCAGAGCAGGCCCAAAGTTTCTGCTTCCTCATGGTGCAGATGAAGAAAAAGCGGGGACACTCAGGCTTTTCCTGCTGTCTGGGAGCAAAAAAACGGAAATATAATAAGTCACATGATGACCTCTTCGACCGCTACTTCCGTGCAGACCTCCTCCAACACCACCATCCTGGTGCTCTACTATTCGCGCCATGGTGCCACCCGCAAGCTGGCCGAGCTGATCGCCCAGGGCGTGGAAAGCGTGCCCGGCTGCGATGCCCGCCTGCGCACCGTGCCGGCGGTTTCCACCGTGACCGAAGCGGTGGAACCGGACGTGCCAAGCTCCGGCGCGCCGTACGTGGAAGCCAGCGACCTGGCGGAATGCGATGGCCTGGCCCTGGGTTCGCCCACGCGTTTCGGCAACATGGCAGCGGCCATGAAGTATTTCTGGGATGGCACCTCGCCGCAGTGGCTCTCCGGCGCTCTGGCGGGCAAGCCGGCCTGCGTCTTCACCTCCACCGGCAGCCTGCATGGCGGCCAGGAATCGACGCTGTTGAGCATGATGCTGCCCCTGCTGCACCATGGCATGCTGATTGTCGGCCTGCCCTATTCGCATCCCGAGCTGATGAATACTTCCAGCGGCGGCACGCCCTACGGTGCCAGCCATTGGGCGGGCGTCAACGGCAATCAGCCGCTGTCGGACGACTCGCGCACCCTGGCCATCGCGCTGGGCAAACGGCTGGCAGAAAACGCCATCAAATTACGGAGACCATCATGAACAGCAGTGCGCGCTACTTCCACCTCGGAGCCAGTTCCAGCCTGATCGCCCTGATCCTGCTCTGTCTGGCGTGGGAACTGGTGCTGGCCCCGCTGCGACCGGGCGGTTCGTGGATGGTGCTCAAGGTCGTGCCCTTGCTGCTGCCGCTGCGCGGGGTATTGAAGCGCGACGTCTACACGCTGCAATGGTCGTCCATGCTGATCCTGGTGTACCTGGCGGAAGGGCTGGTGCGCGCCACCAGCGACAGCGTCCATGCCTCGGTGCTGCTGGCCTGGGTCGAAGTGGCGCTGACCACGTTGTATTTCGTCTGCGCACTGGCGTATTTGCATCCGTTCAAGAAGGCCGCCAAGGAAATTGCCCGCCAGGCGATCCAGAAGGCCTCCCAGTAATACGCACCGCTTCCCCACATCGATAGGGCGCGCCACTGCACGTGGCGCGTTTCGCTTTCATGACCGACTTTCTCGCTGCCTGCCGTACCGCCATCGGTGCTGCCCATGTCCTCACCGATGCCGCCGACACCGCCGGCTATCTGACCGACCAGCGTGGCCGCTACACCGGCCGTGCCCTGGCCGTATTACGCCCGGCTGATACGGCCGAAGTGGCGGCGCTGGTGCAACTGTGCGCGCACCATGGCATCCCGCTGGTGCCGCAAGGGGGCAACACCGGCCTGGTACTGGGCAGCGTGCCCGACCAGCAAGGCAATGCCGTGGTGCTCTCGCTGCGTCGCCTGAACCGCATCCGCGCGGTGGACCCGCTCAACAATACGATGACGGTGGAAGCCGGCTGCGTGCTGCAGCACCTGCAGGAGCAGGCGGCGGCGGTGGACCGCCTGTTCCCGCTGTCGCTGGCGGCCGAAGGCAGCTGCACCATCGGCGGCAATCTTTCCACCAATGCCGGCGGCACCGGCGTGCTGCGCTATGGCAATACGCGCGAGCTGTGCCTGGGGCTGGAAGTGGTGACGGCCGCGGGCGAGATCATGAGCAGCCTCAAGGGCTTGCGCAAGGACAATACCGGCTACGACCTGCGCGATCTTTTCATCGGCGCGGAAGGCACGCTGGGTATCATCACTGCGGCAGTGGTCAAACTGTTCCCGCAACCGCGCGCGCAACTGACTGCTCTGGTAGCGCTGCAATCCCCGGCGCAAGCGCTGCAACTGCTGCAGCAGGCGCAAGCGCGCTGTGGTTCGGCCTTGACCGGTTTCGAGCTGATGTCGCACTTCTGCCTGCAGCTGGTCTGCAAGCACTTCCCCGACCAACGCCTGCCCTTCAGCCAGCCGCATCCGCAATACGTGCTGCTGGAACTGTCGGACAACGAATCCGAAGACCACGCCCGGGCGATTTTTGAAACCCTGATTGGCGAGGCCCTTGAACAGGGCTTGGTGGACGATGCCGTGATCGCCGCCTCGCTGGCCCAGTCCAAGGCCTTGTGGCGACTGCGTGAAAGCATCTCGATGGCACAGGCGCACGAAGGCAAGAACATCAAGCACGACATCTCGGTGCCGATCTCGCGCATCGCCGAATTCATGGAAGTGACCGATACCCTGGTGCAGCAGGCCGCACCGGGTTGCCGCATGGTCAGTTTCGGCCACCTGGGCGATGGCAACCTGCACTACAACGTCTCGCCGCCGGCAGGTGTACCGGATGCCGATTTCCTGGCACGCCAGGGCGACATCAACCGCGTGGTCCATGACAGCGTGGACCGCTTCGGCGGCTCGATCTCGGCCGAGCATGGATTGGGCGCATTGAAGCGCGAAGAGATCCTGCGCTACAAGTCACCGGTGGAACTGCGCCTGATGCGCGCCATCAAGCAGGCGCTGGATCCGCAGCAATTGATGAATCCGGGCAAGGTGCTGTGACGCCACTTTGAAGCAGGTATCAACAAAAAGGGACGGACGCCAATACGAGCCGTCCGCCCCAACCTCCCCCTCAGGAGCCTGCCTGAAACGCTCACTTTGCTTGCGTTTCCCTATGTCGTGATCTTTGCATCAAGCGCGCTTCTCCAATTCGAGGAATAGCAGGCGATGCCACAGCCAATTTGTGAATTCAGGCCGCCGTCTTGTGCTCGGCGGCATGGTCGCGCATGGTCTGCAGGAACAGGTCCGGCGCCATCGGCCGTCCCAGCAGATAGCCCTGCATGGCGTCGCATCCGATCTGGTGCAGGAACTCCTGCTGGCGCTCGGTCTCCACGCCTTCGGCGACGATGCGCAGATTCAGCGTGCGGCCCAGGGCCACGATGGCCGATACGATGGCGGCATCCTCGGTGCCTTCGCTGAGGTCGCGCACGAAGCCGCGATCGATCTTCAGTTCGTTGGCCGGCAGGCGCTTCAGGTACAGCAGGCTGGAATAGCCGGTGCCGAAATCGTCGATGGAGATCTCCACGCCCAGGTCGGCAATCTGCTGCAGCGTCTGCAGGCTCTGCTCGGTATTGTTCATGGCAGTCGACTCGGTCACCTCCAGCGTCAGGCAGGACGGCGGCAGCTGGTGTTTCTCCAGGGCAGCACGCACCACGTCCAGCAGGTGCGGATCGGCAAACTGCACCGGCGAAAGATTCACCGCAATCTTCCAGTCGGCATAGCCCAGGGTCAGCCACTCATGCATCTGGCGACAGGCTTCATCCAGCACCCAGGCCCCGATCGGGATGATCAGGCCGGAACGCTCGGCCAGGCCGATGAACTCATCCGGCCCCACCAGCCCGCGTTGCGGATGCTGCCAGCGCAGCAGCGCCTCGGCCCCCAGCACCGGACCATCAAGCAGGCTGAACTTGGGCTGGTAGACCAGCCGGAATTGCTTGCGCTCCAACGCCACCCGCAGGTCCTGCAGCCACTGCAGCTGATGATGCGCATTGGCATTCATGGACGGTTCGAAGAAGTTGTAGCCGTTGCGGCCGGCGCGCTTGGTGTGATACATGGCGGCGTCGGCGTTGATGACCAGGTCGTGGCGCGTGGCCCCGTCCTCCGGGTAGATGGCGATGCCCACGCTGGCTGACACGCGCAGGTCCTGCTCGGCCAGGCGGAACGGCAGGTTGACCACTTCCACCAGCTTCTCGGCCACCGGCATGGCGTCTTCCGGCTGCGCCAGTTCCACCAGGATCACGAATTCGTCGCCACCCAGCCGCGCCACCGTATCGTGTGCGCGCATGGCACCGGTCAGGCGCTGCGCCACCTCCACCAGCATGCGGTCGCCCACATGGTGGCCGAGCGAGTCGTTGATGGCCTTGAAGCCATCCAGATCCATGAACATCAGCGCGAAATGTCCCTGGCTGCGTGCGGCCTTGTTGATGGCCTGGCTCAGGCGGTCTTCCAGCAGGGTGCGGTTGGGCAGCTTGGTGAGATGGTCGTGCAGCACCATCTGCGTCAATTCTTCATTGGCTTCGGCCAGCGAGCGTGCCAGCTTGGCGGTACGCGACTCCAGCCGCGCATCCAGCACCGAGGTCAGCAAGGCGATGCTCAGCACCGCCAGCGTGACCACGATGACCAGGATCGCCAGCCAGCCGGTCCCCACGCCCTCGCGTGCCGACAGGCACACCGAACCATTGGGGAAAGTGGCGGCCGCCATGCCGGTGTAATGCATGCCGACGATGGCCACGCCCATCACCACCGACGCGCCGGCGCGCGCGGCTTTCACGTAAGGGGTATTGCGGCGCAGGCTGAAGGCGATCCACAGCGCTGCCGCCGACGCCGCTACGGCGATCAGGATGGAAGCGATGAACAGCACCAGGTCGTAATCGATGCCCGGCGTCATGCGCATGGCGGCCATGCCGGTGTAATGCATGCCGGCAATGCCGGTCCCCATCAGCAAGGCGCTGCCGAACAGCCGCCGCAGCGGCAATTCGCTGCGGGTGACGATCCACAGCGCATAGCCCGAGGTGGCGATGGCGATGAGCAGCGAGAGCGTAGTGATCCAGACATCGTAGCCCAGCGCGATGGGCAGCCGGAAAGCCAGCATGCCGATGAAATGCATCGACCAGATCCCCAGTCCCATGGCCACTGCACCGCCGGCAAGCCAGAAGCGTGCGGCACGCGAATGCAGATGGCTGGTGGTGTTGATGCGTTCGGCCATGTCCAGCGCCGTATAGGAGGCGAGGATGGCCACCAGCAGGGAAACGACCACCAGCGGCTTGTCGTAGTTGGCGATGAGCATGGCGAAGAGTGATGCCTTTGAAAAACGGCGATTGAGCGAAGGTCGCTGGAAGGCAGGTGATTCGGTGCGCGCACGCACCGACTCGTCCCGCCCCGGCAAACAGCTTGGCAACATGAATGACTTGTCATCAAGCTTAGGGGGCGGCGCATTGTCACACAATCAGGAAATACCCGTTGTCACAATGGAATTTTCCGTCGACCAAACGTTGCCCGAACGAGGCAAACAAACAACATTTCGTGACCAACCGCATGCCAAATTGATCATTTGCTCAGGATTGCGCCTCCCAAAGGCATACGGAGGTCAGAAGATATCGATGAAATGGCAACTTTATGGAGCGCCGCTGATCTCTTGTCACGGCAGTCCGCGCATCGCCGCCCGACGTGCGCCCGGCCCCTCCCGGCCGCCCTTCGCGCCTGCACGCCACCGAACAAGCTGCAAAACGACAACAAAACACAACAAATCGACAACAAGGACAACAAGGACAACATGCTGAACCTATTCCAATCCCATCTGCATCCGCACCAGGACGGCCTGCCGGCCCGTACCCGTCTGTCGCGCCGCGTGGCGCTGGCCTTGTGCGGTGTGGCCGCACCGCTGTGGCTGGCCGCTCCGGCGCATGCCGGCATTTCGATGGTGCAACCACCCAAGCGCATCGATGCCACCAAGCCACTGGAGCTGACGCTGCTGGTGTCCGAGGACGAGCAGGCCCAGCGCACTTATCAGTTGCCCGCCACGCTGCTGGTGGCGGCCTCGGCCGACATGATTCCGCCGCAGCAGATCGCCCTGCAGCGCGTCGATGGCGAAGACAGCCTGACCCTGAAGCAAGGTGAGTTCCGCAAGGTGCGCTATCGCGGCGAGTTGCCGCGCCGCCTGCGCGGCATGGTGCGTATCGAACCGATCGGCATGGATGCTTCGCCGGTGCTGGTGGCGGTGGTACGCCCGGATCCGTCGCTGGGGCCCTTGCCGGAATCGCCCGACCTGATCAACACGCCGCTGGCCGATTCGACCAGCAAGGTCGCGCCGGTGGCCCCTTCGGCCACGGTATTTACGCCGGGTGCCAATGCCTCGCCCATCGACAGTGCACCGGCAGCTGAGGACATCCTCTCCAACAATCGCCGGCTGTCCTTCAATGAGCCGATGTATTTCACGGTGGGGCACAACAATGGTGATACCAATGCGCGCTTCCAGCTGAGCTTCAAGTTCCGCGTGTTCGTGCCGGACGATCCGCGCTCGCGCGGCCTGCTGGACAATCTCTACCTGGGCTACACGCAGTTCTCGCTGTGGGACCTGTCGGCCCCCTCGGCCCCCTTCCGCGATACCAGCTATCGCCCCAGCCTGTATTACTACCTGCCGGACGTGGGCATACAGAACCGCGTCTTCAGCCGCATCGGCATCGCCACCGGCCTGGAGCACGAGTCCAATGGACGCGACGGCACGGCCTCGCGCAGCATCAATACCTACTTCATCGAGCCGACCTTCAACTTCGGCAATCTCAACGACTATCACTTCAAGGTCGCGCCCAAGGTCTATGCCTATCTCGGCGCGACCCGCGACAACCCGGACATCGCCGACTATCGCGGCCACCTGGACCTGAAGCTGGCCTATGGCAAACCCGACGGTCTGGAAGTGGCGACCATGCTGCGCAAGGGCAAACTGGGCGGCAAGTACAGCGCCGAAACCCAGGTCACCTACCCGCTCTCGCGCCTGCTGCCCGGTACCGCCGGCTATCTGATGGCCAGCTACTTCTACGGCTATGGCGAGAGCCTGCTGACCTACAACCAGAAGGATCATCCGCAACTGCGCATCGGTTATGCGCTGTGGCGATGAACATCGTGTGAGCGTGCTTCGCGGGGCATGATGCAAGCAAAACGGGGATGCCTTGGCATCCCCGTTTTGCTTCCGTTCTTTGGGTACCGCTTGCAGAAGACGACGGCCTCAGGCCACCGGCGTGCGCATCGTCACGAACTCTTCGGCGGAGGTCGGATGAATGCCGATGGTGGCATCGAACTGCGCCTTGGTGGCACCGCATTGCAGGGCTACGGCAAAGCCCTGGATGACTTCACCGGCATCGCCGCCGACCATGTGCACGCCGAGCACCTTGTCGGTCTGCGCATCGACCACAAGCTTCATGAAGGTGCGCTCGGTATTGCGCGAGAGGGTGTTCTTGAGCGGCTTGAAGTCGGTCTTGAAGATTTTTACTTCACCATGGGTCTTGCGCGCCTGTTCTTCGGTCAGTCCCACGGTGCCCACATTGGGATGACTGAACACCGCTGTCGGAATGTTCTGGTAGGACATCACGCGTTCGCCCTTGCCGAACAGGCGCGCTACCACCACCATCGCTTCGGCGAGCGCCACCGGCGTCAGGGCCACGCGGTCGATTACGTCGCCCACGGCGAGAATCGATGGCACGTTGCTCTCGAAGTTCTCATTGACCACCACGGCGCCGTTTTCCTTCAAGACGACACCGGCCTGCTCCAGCCCCAGGCCGCGTGTATTGGGCGTACGCCCGGTGGCAAACAGCACGCACTCCGCCGCCACGGTTTCGCCATTGGTCAGGCGCACCTGCTTGACGCTGTCTTCGCCCGCATGAGGCGCTTCGATGGCGGCGATGCTGGCATCGAAGACCAGCCGGATGCCCTTCTTGGCCATTTCATCGGCGAGGTGGATGCCCAGGTCGGCATCCATGTTGCGCAACAGGCGCTCGCGGCGATACACCAGCGTCACATCGCTGCCCAGGCCATTGAGGATGGATGCCAGTTCCACGGCGATATAGCCGCCGCCCAGCACCACCGCACGTTTCGGCAGACTCTTCAGGTGGAAAAAATCATCCGAGGTGATGCCCAGCTCGCTGCCCGGGATCTGCGGCTTGTCGGGATGGCCGCCGGTGGCCACCAGGATGTGGCGCGCCGTGAAGCGCTTGCCCTCCACGCTCACCGTATGCGCATCTTCCACCGTGGCGAAGCCGCGATGCAGGCTCACGTTGGCGCCATCGAGCAGACGCTGGTAGATGCCGTTCAGGTGCGTGATCTCGCGGTCCTTGTTGGCGATCAGGGCCGACCAGTCGAAGGTGGGTTCGCTGTGCAAGGTCCAGCCGTAACCGGCGGCATCAGCGAAATCCTCGTGGAAATGGGCGCTGTAGGACATCAGCTTCTTGGGGATGCAGCCGACGTTGACGCAGGTGCCGCCGAGATCGCCCTTCTCGGCCAGCCCGACGCGGGCACCGGCCTGGCCGGCGAAGCGCGCTGCGCGCACGCCACCGGAACCGCCGCCGATGGTGAAGAGGTCGTAATCGTATTGGCTCATGGTTTCTCCAGAGAGTGGCCGCAGCCCCCTGGCCACGCCCATTGTTGGTCTTTGCGTGCTTGGGTTATGCGGGCGGAAGCGCGCTTTGCAAGTCCGTGCGGCGCCGGCCATCGAGTGCCCGCATCACCAGCAGCACCGGTGCCAGCCCCACCAGCACGATGGACAAGGCCGGCAAGGCCGCCTCGCCCAGGCGCTCGTCGCGCGCCAGGTTGTGTGCAATCACGGCCAGGGTATCGGTATCGAAGGGACGCAGCAGCAAGGTCGCCGGCAACTCCTTGACCACATCGACGAATACCATCAGCGCCGCCACCGCCAGCGACCGCCACAACAACGGCATGTGCAGGCGCCAGGCAATCACTGCGCGCGAACTGCCCAGGGTGCGCGCCGCTTCGTCGAGACTGGCCGGAATACGGGTGTAGCCGGACTCCACCGACTGCACCGCAACCGCCGTGAAGCGTACCAGATACGCATAGATCACGCCCAGCGAGCTGGCCGTGAGCAGCACGCCCAGCCCCGCCGTCGGCCACAGCGCCTGCAGCCAGGCCACCGGCAGCAGGATGCCGACCGCGATGACCGAGCCGGGAATGGCATAGCCCATGCTGGCCAGGCGAGCGGCCAGGCGCAGCACCAGCCCCTGCAGGCGCGGCAGGTGCGCGCCGCGCAGCGCGAAGCACAGGCCCAGCGCCAGCACGATGGCCGCCAGCGCCGCCATGCCGCCGAAGCGGAAGCTGTTCCACACCCAGCCGGCATAGCGGGCCAGATCGAAAGCGGGCATGGCGGCGTCGCTGCTGCCCCACTGCCCGGCCCACAACTGCAACAGGATCGCCACCGGCAGCACGAAGCCCAGCACCACCGGCAAGCCGCACACCGCCCAGGCCGCCAGCGTCTGCGCGCCGGTCAATTGCGGCAGGCGCGCCTCCGCTCCCTCGCTGCCGCGCGCACCGCGTGTGGCCGCAAAGCGCATGCGGCCCTGTTCGCGCCGCTCCAGCCACAGCAGCACCGACACGAAGAGCAGCAGCAGCGACGCGTACTGGGCGGCGGCAATGCGGTCATCCAATACAACCCAGGCCTTGTAGATGCCGGTGGTGAAAGTGGTCAGGCCGAAGTAGGCCGAGACACCGTAATCGGCCAGCGTTTCCATGAGCGCCAGCGCCGCCCCGGCCGCCAGGGCCGGACGCGCCAGCGGCAAGGCCACGCGCCGGATGCGTTCGGACAAGGGCGTGCCCAGCATGCGGGCAGCCTCCATCAGGTGCATGCCGCGCTCGGAGAGCGCATTGCGCGCCAGCAGGTAGGCATAGGGATAGAGCGTGAAGACAAACATGCACACCGCCCCCGGCAAGCCGCGCACATCCATGCGCCAGCCCGGGAACCAGCCGCGCAGCGTGCTCTGCACGGCCCCCGCGTATTGCAGGAAATCGGTATAGGCATAGGCCGACACGTAGGCCGGCATGGCCATCGGCAACAGCAGCGCCCAGGACAGCCAGCGCCGTCCGCGAAACTCGAACAGGCTCACCGTCACCGCCGCTGCACCACCGACGAGGACCACGCCCAGCGGCACCATCAGCGCCAGCCAGCCGGAGGTGGCCAGGTAGCCGGGCAAGACGGTCTGCATCTGCTGGCGCAGGTTGTCGATGCCGGCCGCATCCAGCCCGAACCAGGCAGCGAGGATGCCGAAGAGCGGCAAAGCGATCAGGACAGCGAGCAAACCGATGATGTGCATAAACGGGAACGGCCCAATAAAGAATTGCCAGGGGAAGTCGGCGGTCCATGCGCTACACTGCGCACTCCGAGACAAACGCGAATTGTAACCATTTCATCGAGCCTGCCCATGTTTCTGGAAGTCGATCACGTCAGTATCCGTTATCCCCGCAGCGCCCAGGCGGCCGTCGATGCCGTCTCGCTGCGCCTGCAGCCGGGCGAGCTGGGGGCCCTGATCGGCCCCTCCGGCAGTGGCAAGACCAGCCTGCTGCGCGCCGTGGCCGGGCTGGAACCGGCGCAGTCGGGCCGCATCCGGCTCGACGGAGCATTGCTGGAAGGTGATGGCGTGCGCGTGCCGGCCGAGGCGCGGCGCATCGGGATGGTGTTCCAGGATTTCGCGCTGTTTCCGCATCTGGATGTGGCGGCCAATATCGGCTTTGGCTTGCGCGGCATGGCGCGTGCGCAGCGGGAACAGATCGTCACGCAGATGCTGGCCCTGGTTGGCCTGCCCGAGGCGGGCAGCAAATTCCCGCACCAGCTTTCCGGTGGCCAGCAGCAGCGCATTGCCCTGGCGCGCGCGCTGGCGCCACAGCCGCGCCTGCTGTTGCTGGATGAACCGTTTTCCAGTCTGGACGTGGAGCTGCGCGAACGCCTGGCGCACGACGTACGCGACATCCTCAAACGCACCGGCACCACCGCCCTGATGGTCACGCACGATCAGCTGGAAGCCTTTGCGGTGGCCGATGTGGTGGGGGTGATGCGGCACGGCCGATTGGAACAGTGGGATACGCCTTACGCGCTCTACCATCGTCCGGCCACCCGCTTTGCGGCGGATTTCATCGGACATGGGGTGTTGCTGCGCGGGGAGGTGCAGGCTGCAGCGGATGCCGGGGTACAAGGCGAGATCAGCGTCCAGACCGCAGCAGGCCTGTTGCGCGGACTGCCGGTGGAAAGCGGACGCGATGCCAGCGCCGCGCAGGTCGATGTATTGCTGCGGGCCGACGACGTCATGCACGACGATGCGTCCCCCTTCAAGGCGCAGGTGGTACGCAAGTCATTCCGGGGCGCGGAATTCCTCTACACCCTGGCGCTGGAGAACGGCCAGCAACTGCTCTCGCTGGTGCCTTCGCATCACGATCATGCAGTCGGGGAATGGATAGGGATCAGCCTGGATGTGACGCATTTGGTGACGTTTCCAAACATGGAATCATCATTGGCAGCGGCACCTTCTGCAATGGCAGACACCGCCCCCGGGGCCACCGGCAAGCCGGGCTGATCGACCGCGGCCGCCCTCCCCAGCGCATCCACCACCAGCCAGTCAAGCGCACGCCGCATCAGCCGCGCGCCTTCGACAGCACCACCAGCCAGCGGCGGAACAGCAGGATTTCCACATGGCCGGGCTCGATGCCCGCGCTGCATTCAATCACCGGATTGACCCGGTAACGGCGCACGTAGGTATCACGGCAGATGAAGATTTCGCGGCGACCCAGGCGGATGGCCAGCGAAGACGGGGTGGACGATGCAACAGCGAAGCGAGCGTCGGAAGCAAGATCAAAGTGGGTCATGGCAGCGATTCCTCTTCTTGTCGATAGGAGGCTTCACTTTAGCATAACACTGTATGAATACACAGTACTTTTTATACAGTACTGTACACACCATGGCGAGCATACAACAGCCGCCGCCACCCTGCCCTTCCGAGCCTGCTACGGCGTGGCGCTCAGACCACACCGGCCGCCAGCCGGGCCCGGACGAAGCCGATATGCTCGCGCAGCACGTAGAACTGGTCGGCAAAGGCCAGCGGCATCTTCATGCGATTGACCGCAATCTCTATCTCGTCCAGGCGTTTGAGCATCTCGGCCTGCTCCTCCGGCGACTCGCGCGAGAGCCCGCGTTCCAGCGCGATCAGCTCGCCATACCAGCGATAGATGCGCGAACGCACGCGCCAGCCATAGAGCATCGGCACCAGGCGAATGCCCGGAATCAACAACAGGATCACCGGCAGCACGATCACCACCGCACGGTCCACCAGGCTGGCCATCCAGAAGGGCAAAGTGCGATAGAAGAAAGTCTTGCCGGACTTGTAGTAGCGCGCCGCATCGTCGCTGATCGGATACTCATGCTCCAGCGGGGCCGGGAATTCCCCGGCCTTCTGCATCACGTTGGCCTTGCCATGCACCTCGCGGGCGGCGGCGATGAGCAGGTCCGACAGCGCCGGATGCAGGTCCTCACGCGCCACCAGCTCGGCCGTGGGCGCGATCAACTGCGTATCGCGCGCCGGCAGGTTGTGCGCCAGGTCGAACACGCCCATGGGCATTTTGAGGGTATTGAGATAGCGGAAGCGCCGCACGTAGGCATCGGCCTGCGAGAAATCCAGCAGCCGGATGCCGGGCGCGCGCAAGAGCTTGCCCATGGTGGCCACCGAGACCGAATCACCCATCAGGAAGGCCGCATCGATCTTGCCGCTGGTCAGCGCCTGCGCGGCCTCGTCGCCGCCGATGTTCAACAGCTGGGTGCTGCCGCCCGACTCGACGCCATTGGCCTTGAGCAGCGTGGCCGCCAGCACGCTGGAACCACTACCCTCCCCGCCAATGGCAATCCGCTTGCCCGCCAGCTCCGACAGCTGCCGCAATGGCGGCACCGGCCGGCCATCCTCACGCGGCGGCGGCACGCGGTAATACACCGACACCGGTACATAGGAAATACTGCCCAGGGACACCAGCGGGCTCAAGGATTCGGCCGGTACTGCGCCGGCCAGACCACCCTGCACGAAACCGACGTCCACATTCTGGTCGGGGTCGGCCAGGCGCTTGAGGTTGTCCAGCGAGCCGCCGGTCTCGACGATGTCCAGCCGGATGCCATCGCGCGCAAGCAGCGCCTTGTAGCGTTCGGCCACGCGCCAGAAATTGCTGTCCTTGGGACCGGCAGCAATGGTGATGGACGACGGCGGCGCCGGCCGGATCAGCCAGATCACCAGCCATGCGCCGATCAGGATCAGCAGGATGATGGGACCGAAGCTGACGGCGAGATCGCGCCACGAGATGGCCACGAAGCGCGCCCGGATGCGGGTGGCCGAGGGCGCGTAGGCGGAGAGTTTCTTGTCTTTGAGCATGCGCGCTATTCTAGCCGCGCATTCCGCCTTTGCATCGCCGCGCTTGTAACCCGATGTGACTCAATAGGTTTTATAAGGCAGGAACTTGCCCGACAGCATCACATTGACGCGATCGCCATTGGGGTCGGCCTGGCGCTGGATATCCATCTTGAAATCGATGGCACTCATGATGCCGTCGCCGAATTCTTCGTGGATCAGTTCCTTGATGGTGCTGCCATAGACACTGACGATCTCGTACCAGCGATAGATCAGCGGATCGGTCGGCACCGGAGTCGGCAGCGATCCCTTGTAAGGCACGATCTGTAGCCACAGCGTTTCTTCGTCGGTCAGTTCGAACAGTTCCTGCGCCGCGGCGGCCTGCTTGGCCGTCAGGGTCATCTGGCCCAGCATGGCGGCGGTAGTCCACTCCTTGCTCTGGCCGATACGCTCGGCGATCTGGGCCCAGGTCATCTTCTTGCTGACCTTGGCGGTGACGATCTTCTGGGTGACTTGGTTGCGGTCCATGCGCTCTCTCCTTGTGGTGGACGAAAAATGAAAACCGACGACACTTTGTAGTGTGCGTCATCGATCCTGACGAAACGATGCTGCAAAACGACGATATAAACTGACGAAATGGCAGGTCACCCTGCCCCTGCCTTCATGCCGCAACCTGCTCCAGCCCCGGCATGACGATGCGGGTCGGCAGGCGCGCTGCGCCGCTGGCCTGCGCCGCCTGGATCTGGCGCGAACGATGCACCAGGAAATCGACCAGGTGATTGCGGATGCGATAGAACTGCGGATCGTGGTGCATGCCTTCGCGTGTGCGGTTCTTGGGCAGCGTATTGATGACCACCTCGGCGATGCAGGCCTGCGGGCCGTTGGACATGAGGAAGATCTTGTCGGCCAGCAGGATCGCTTCATCGACGTCGTGGGTAATCATGAACACGGTCTGGTGCGTGGCCGCGCAGATCTTCAGCAACTCGTCCTGCACCACGCCACGCGTCAAGGCATCGAGCGCACCGAAGGGCTCGTCCATCAACAGCATCTTGGGCTCGATGGAAAAGGCGCGCGCAATGCCCACGCGCTGCTTCATGCCGCCCGAGAGCTCCGAGGGTTTCTTGTGTTCAGCGCCCTTCAAACCGACCATCTCGATGAACCGCCGTGCATGCTCCTCGGCCTTGGCACGCAGCCACTCCGGCCAGCGCGAACGCACTGCGAACACCACATTGCCCAGCACGCTGAACCAGGGCATGAGGGCGTGGCTCTGGAACACCACGCCGCGATCCAGGCTCGGTCCCTTGACTTCGCGCTGGTCCATGATGACGACACCCTCGCTGGCCGCTTCCAGCCCGGCCAGCACGTTGAGGATGGTGGTCTTGCCGCAGCCCGAGTGCCCGATCACGCAGACGAATTCACCGCGATCGATACCGAAGGACACCTGCTCGAACACCGGCGGCGCGCCTGCTGCATAACGCTTGGCCAGGCCCTGCACGCTCAGGAAATTGTGATCCATGCTGCTGCTCCCTTCATTCGACATAGGTGACCCACTTCTGCAGCCGCGCGAAGATCAGGTCCAGCACCATGCCGGTCACGCCGATGACCAGGATGGCGAAGATCACGCTGGTCAGCGACAGGTTGTTCCATTCATTCCAGACGAAGTAGCCGATGCCGGTTCCGCCCACCAGCATCTCGGCGGCCACGATCACCAGCCAGGCGATGCCCATGGAGATGCGCATGCCGGTCAGGATGGTCGGCGCCGCCGCCGGCAGGATCACCAGGAAGGCGCGCCGCAGCGGTGCCACCTCCAGCGTCTTGGCCACGTTCAACCAGTCGCGCCGCACCGAGGCCACGCCGAAGGCGGTGTTCATCAGCATCGGCCAGACCGAGCAGATGAAGATCACGAACACCCCCGACACCGAGGAATCCTTGATGGTGTAGAGCGCCAGCGGCATCCAGGCCAGCGGGGAAATGGGCTTCAAGATCTGGATGAAGGGATTGAGCGCACGCTGCATCAACGGCGACATCCCCAGCAGGAACCCCAGCGGCACCGCCACCACCGCCGCAATCGCAAACCCCAGCCCGACCCGGCCCAGCGAATAGGCCAGCTGGATGCCGATGCCCTTGTCATTGGGACCGTTGTCGTAGAAGGGATTGCTCAGTTCCTTGCGGATGGTCTCGCCCATCTGCGCCAGTCCGGGGAAGCCATCACGCTTGGCCGCGCCGCTGCTCTTGCCCATCAGCCTGGCGTACTCATCCTGCGCGGCACCGGCCGCGCTCTCCTTGGGCAGCGTGGCCAGGTGCCACACCATCAGCAGTGCGGCCAGCAGCAGCAGGGAAATGAGTGCAGCGCGCCAGCCGAGATGCCGGGCCGGCATCACGCGCTCCTCTTGATGGCGAAGCTGTTCACGTAGGCGTCGGCCTTGCTGGCATCGAACTCCTTGCCCATGATGGAATACTTGCGGTAGGCCCCTTCCGGGACCGGCTGGCCCAGTTCCTTCATGTGCTTCTTGGCCTCGGTCAGCAGCAGCACCTTCTCGGCGATGGCCTTGTAGTCGACGTCGCCCTTGATGTAACCCCAGCGCTTCATCTGCGTTAGGATCCACACCCCCATCGAATCCCAGGGCACCGGATCGAAGTCGGCGCGGCCAGGCACGTTCTTGACGTTGCCCAGGCCATCGGCGAAGCGGCCGGTGAGCACCTGCTCCACCACCGTCTCCGGCTGGTTCAGGTAGGCCGGCGGCGAGATCACCTTGGCCACCAGCGAGCGGTTGGCCGGATCGCGGGCCATAGCGGCCGCGGTCAGCACGGCGCGGAACAGTGCCGCGAAGGTGTTGGGATTCTGCTTGATGAACTCTTCGGAGGTGCCGAAGGCGCAGCAGGGGTGCCCGTCCCAGATCTCCTTGGAGAGGATATGAATGAAACCGACCTCGTCATACACCGCACGCTGGTTGAACGGGTCCGGCCCGAGGAAGCCGTCGATGTTGCCAGCGCGCAGGTTGGCCACCATTTCCGGCGGCGGCGTGACGCGAATCTGCACATCGCGGTCCGGGTCCAGTCCGTGCTCGGCCAGGTAGTAGCGCAGCAGGAAATTGTGCATCGAATATTCGAAGGGGACGGCGAACTTGAAGCCCTTCCATTGCTTGGGATCGCGCTTGTCCTTGTGCTTGGTATGCAGCGTGATGGCCTGGCCGTTGATGTTCTGGATGGTGGCCACGCGCATCTGCGTGGCATTGCTGCCCACGCCCATGGACATGGCGATGGGCATGGGCGAGAGGAAGTGCGAGGCGTCATGTTCCTTGTTGATCATCTTGTCGCGGATCAGCGCCCAGCCGGCCGTCTTGTTGAGCGACACGTTCAAGCCCTGCTTGCGATAGAAGCCCAGCGGATCAGCCATGATGAGCGGCGCCGCACAGGTGATGGCGATGAAGCCGATCTTGAGGTCCTTCTTTTCCAGCGCGCCATTCTTTTCCTGCGCCATGGCCTGCAGCGAGCCCAGCGGCAGCACGCTGGCAATGGCCGCGCGCGCCGCATTCTTGCCCACTGCGCGCAGGAAATCACGGCGTTCGGCCACGCGCGGGAAGAGCGAACGCATCAGCGCTTCTTCCACCACGTCATTGGTCAGGGTTTCCACATCGCGGCCACGCTGCAGGCGCTGCTGCTCGGCCAGCACATCGGCCTCGTGCTGCTGCTGGCTGCCGTGGCGGCCGCAGGAACAGCCCTGCCCGGCGCGTTCGGCGTCATAGGTGTGGAACAGATTGGTCTCTGGTGCGTCCGGCATGATTCCCCCGTTTGGTGAGTGTCAGGTGAGTTGCTGCTTTCACTTTCACTACCTGCAAGGGATTTGCCAGCCCGCTGCACTACGTCATGGGCGCACGACATCTTGTAGTGCTGCCACTACAAGCAACGTCGATCACATCGTCAGAATGACGAAAACACGCTGCAAAATGACGACAGCCGGAGAGAAATGCTCACACCGGCAGCAACTGGTGCCGCACGGCATACATGGCGATGCCCACGTCATTGGAAGCGCCGGTCTTCTCCAGGATGCGGCTGCGATAGGTGCTCACCGTATTGGGGCTCAGCTCCAGCTGGTCGGCGATTTCCTTGACGCTGCGCCCGGCGGCGATCAACTGGAAGACCTGGTATTCGCGGTGCGACAGGCTCTCATGCGCGGCCCGCTGCGGGGCCGTGGCGCGCTGGGCCAGGCCGGAGGCCAGCGTCTCGGCCATCTGTGCGCTCACGTAGAGGCCGCCGCCAGCGGCCTTGCGGATGGCTTCCACCAGTTGTTCGGGATCGGTGCTCTTGTTGAGATAACCCGCTGCGCCCAGCTTGTAGCAGCGGGCCGCGTATTGTTTCTCGGGATAGGTGGACAGCATCAGCACCGGCAGGCGCGGCATCTCCTGCTTGATCTGGCGCAGCACGTCCAGCCCGTCCTGCTGGGGGATGGCGATGTCCAGCAGCACCAGGTCGATCGCCTCCACCCGCGCACTGTGCAGCACCTCCGGCCCGCTGGCGCATTCGGCGGCCACTTCGATGTCGGGCGTGTCGGCCAGGATCTGCTTCAAGCCCTCGCGCACGATGCGATGGTCGTCGCAGAGCAGGATGCGGATGTTGTCGCCGGGACGGCTCATGGCAGCTCCCGGCTGGCGTGATGGGGCAGGCGCAGGCAGACCAGCGTGCCCGGCCTGCCGTGCTCTGGTGCATACCGCGCACCAGCAATGCTCAATGCGCCACCGAAGTGCAAGGCGCGCTCGCGCATGCCCATCACGCCATAGGACGTGGCCGCTTCCTGCGCGGCGCGGGGGGTGCCCACGCCATCGTCCTCCACTTCCATGCGCAATTCTGCCGCAGTCAGGTGGACCGCGATGCGCACCTGCGTGGCCTGCGCGTGGCGCGCCACATTGGAGAGCATTTCCTGGAAGATGCGAAACGCCGCCGTGGCCTTGGTGCCATCCGGGACGAAGGCTTCCGGCGCGATATCGAACTCGACTTCGCAGGGCAATTCGGTGGCTTCCGAGAATTCCTGCACCTGCCATTCCAGGGCGGCAATCAGGCCCTGGTGATCGAGGATGCTGGGGCGCAGGTCGGTGATGATGCGTCCCACGTTGTCCACTGCGGTTTCGATCAGGCGGCTCATGGCCTCGCACTTGCGCGCCACCGGATCGAGATCGGTCACGCGCTTGGCCATCCAGTTCACGTCCAGTTTCAGGGCCACCAGCAGGCTGCCCAGTTCGTCGTGGATTTCGCGGGCGATGCGGGTGCGTTCATCCTCCCGCACCGAATGCGCATGCGCCGACAACTGCCGCACCTGACGCAGTGCAGCCGAGAGCTCGCGGGTGCGCTCGGCCACGCGCACTTCCAGTTCGGCCTTGGCCCGCTGCAACTGTTCCTCGGCCTGGCGCCGTTTGGAGATATCGCTGAAGGCGATCACCGCCCCGCGCACCTGGCCGGCATCGATGATCTGGTAGGAGGAATATTCGGTCGCGAAGCAGCTGCCATCGGCGCGCCAGAACACTTCCTGGTCGACCCGGCAGGACTCGCCCTTGCGGAAGGCTTTCAGGATCGGGCATTCGGCCTCGGGGTAACGGCCGCCATGCTCATGGCTGTGATGCACCAGTTCGTGCATGTTGTGGCCCAGCACGTCTGCCGGCGCATAACCCAGCATCGCCGCACCGGCGCGGTTGATGAAGGTGCAGCGCCCCTCCAGGTCGATACCGTAGATGCCCTCGCCGGTGGAGTCCAGCAGCAGGGCCAGCTTGTCGCGCAGCAGGCCGCCTGGCGGGGCCAGGGCGGCGGAAGCGGAAACGGGCAGAAAAGGATCGTGGCGCATGATCTTCCCTGCCCGCAAGAGCCATGCCAGAACTGGCGTGGCGCCGGACCTTACGGCATGTACTGGCCGCCGTTGACGTCGATGATCTGGCCGGTGACGTAGCCCGACATCTGGTCCGAGGCCAGGTAGAGGAAGGCACCGCTGCATTCGTCGGGCTCGCCGATGCGACCCATGGGGATGGTCTTGCGGAAACCTTCCAGTTGTTCCGGAGTGGTGAAGCGTTCCTGGAATGGCGTCATGATCACGCCCGGCGCCACTGCATTGACGCGGATCTTGTCGGCCAGCAATTCCTTGGCCATGCCGCGCGTGATGGTGCTGACGAATCCTTTGGAAGCTGCATAGATCAGCGCACCGGGGCCGCCGCCATGGCGCGCCGCCACCGAGGTGACATTGATGATGTTGCCGCCGCCCTGGGAGCGCATGACGGGAATGACCGCACGCGTGAAGGCCACCACCGAGCGGGCGTTGATGTTGATGATCTCGTCGAAGAGTTCATCGGTGACCGTTTCCAGCGGGGCCCGCTTGACCAGTGCGCCAGCGTTGTTGATGAGCACGTCGATGCGGCCCATCTGCTCCACGGCCTTGGTGACGGCGGCGTTGATGGCCGCCGTATCGCGCACATCCGCGCCGATGGTGACGGCCTTGCTGCCGGCGGCGCGCACTTCTGCGGCCACGGCCTCCGCCTCTTCCTTCGAGCTGTTGTAGTGAACCACCACGTGCGCGCCACGTGCCGCGAAGGCGCGCGCTGCTGCCGCGCCGATACCGGTACTCGCGCCGCTGATGAAGACGACTTTACCTGCCAGATCCAGCATGCTGTTCTCCTGCAATCGATTGATAAGGAAAGATCCTGCCTGTCCGGCTTGTAGAAGTGCTGCATCAACAGGCGGCCCTGCGCGCCTTGCCGGTATCGCTTCTTGTGAGGGGCGCCGCGGCCATGCTGCGGCTGTGCTGCCACGCCGCCGTTGTGGAATGCTGCGGGACCAGCCCGGCAGCAACGGCGACGCTTCTTGCGTTGGATCGTGCTTGTTGTCTCAGTCGTGGACCGATTCGTTCTGGCTGCGTCCGGCACTGCGATAGGCATCGCGCACCCGCAGCAGGTGGTTGCGCATGGCCTCGGAGGCCTGGTGCGGATCGCGCGCCTTCAGGGCATCGAGGATGTCGCGGTGGTCCTGCAGGCTGCGTTCCAGCGTGGAGGGGATGCGCGAGGTGATGGAGCGGCTCTTCTTGCCCAGCATGTAGAGACTGCCGGCGACGCTTTGCAGGAAGGGGTTGTTGCAGGCCTCAATGATGGCCTCGTGGAATTCCACATCCGCTGCGGAGAAGGCCGCCGGGTCCGACAGCAGCCGTGCCTCATCCTCGACATTGCGCGCCAGGCGCGCCAGTTCGGCGTCGTCGATATGGGTCGCGGCCAGCGCGGCCACGCCGGTCTCGATGATGAGACGGGCGTCGAACAGCGCTTCCAGCGTGCCGGGGTTGAGATCGATGATCATCTCCAGCGGCTCCAGCAGCTCGCGCGTTTCCAGCGAACTGACGAAGGTGCCCTCACCCTGGCGGATGCGCAGCAGGCCCAGCAGGGCCAGCCCGCGAATGGCTTCCCGCACGGCAGGACGGCCCACGCCCAGCATGGCTGCCAGTTCGCGCTCGGGCGGCAGCTGCTGGTCGGGTTTCAGCAAGCCGCTGCGGATCATGGTCAGCAGCCGCTGGGCTACCTGCTCGGAAATGGATTTCTGGACGATGGGGTCGAAGGACATGCTCTCTGGTTATCTGCCTGTAGGGTGAATCGCTGCCGTAGCGGCAGTGCCGGCCTGGCCCGCCAGCCCGGCGTGTGCGGGCGACAAAAGGTATGACCAATCGGGGGTGAGGATAGGTATGGGGAGGAAATGTGTCAAGCGGCGGGAAAATTGGTGCGGTGCGCAAGAAATGAGGCGATATCGCACCGCCCATCAGGTGCCGTCACACCAATGCGCTGATCCGTGCGAAGAGCGTGGGGTCTTGGTCCACCAGCTTGAGCAACACGGCTGCCTGCGCGTTGGGCCGTGATACGCCCTGCTCCCAGTTTTGATACGTCCGCGGATTGACACGCAGGCTGCGGGCCATGATTGCCTGCGACACGCGAGCCTTGCCACGTACTCGTTGAATCTCCTCGGCGGTAATCGAGACCGGCTCCGGCGATAGCTTGACTTTGGTTGTGCGCAAGGTCAGCTTTCCCTCTCGCTCATCGGCCATGTCTCGCACGCCCGCCATCAACTCTTCGAATAAATTTCTTTTTCTCATGATGTCTTCCTTGAGGACAGTTCATCTTCCAGCGCACGCCTGAGCAGTTTTCTCTGATGAGCGGTGAGGTCGTTCATCTCATCTTTATCGTAGATAGAGCAAAGCCAGAAGTGGCATTGTTCGTCCCAAAAATAGTAGATCACTCTCAGGCCACCACGTTTTCCCTTGCAACGACGCGCATCAGGAAAACGAATCTTTCGAAGTCCCCCCGCATCCTTGATGAGGCTTCCCGCTTGCGGTTGTCGCATCAGCATCTGCTGAAGCGTTGCAAAGTCATCGTCCGAGAGGTAGTTCTCCCGGACTGCTGCAAACATTCGCGTTTCTTTGAAGATCGCTTCCATCCGCGAACCATACGTGTTTCGCGTATAGATCACCATCGTACCATAGGGCAGGTCCTTGGCCGCTATGGCAACTCAGCACACCGCGTCCGACGCCGCACATTCAGTAGCATGCGTACTGAATTGCGTCTGCTATTGGGCAACAATAGCTAGTCGTAGCGCCACAGCATCTGCTAGCCTAGCGACGACTCACTGCCTCCACTTCACCGCCGAGCACTCATGAACCTGCGTTTCGTCGAGGCCTTCCACTGGGCCGCCTCGCTCAAGAGCATCACCCGCGCCGCTGAAAAGCTCCACATCACGCAATCGACCATGTCCAGCCGCATCGCCTCGCTGGAAGAGGAACTGGGCGTGGTGCTGCTGGACCGCCGCGAGAAACAGTTTCGCCTCACCGTGGCCGGCCAGCGCTTCCAGCGCCTGGCGGTGAAGCTGCTCGACATGCAGCGCCAGATCCGCCAGGAGCTCGGCGGCAACAGCGCCGGCCCGCTGCTGCTGCGCATCGGCAGCATCGAATCGGTGGTGCACAGCTGGCTGCCGGCCTGGCTGCAGGAAATCCGCAGCCGCTATCCCGATTTCGCGCTGGAACTCACCGTGGAAACCTCGCCCGTACTGACCGAACAGATCCGGCGCGGTGCCCAGGACCTGGTCTTCACCTCCACCGTGGGCAGCGACACGGCGGTGCGCTCGCGGCTGATGACGCCGATGGAAATGGTCTTTGTGGGCCACCGCGAACGCTTCGGCACTCGTTCCCACACGCTGGAAGAACTGGCCGCACACGACCTCATCACCTTCCAGCGCGGCTCGCAGCCGCACCAGGGATTGCTGCAGCTGTGCCAGGAATGGGGTGTGATCGAACCGCGCGTGCATGCCATCTCTTCCATCTCCGCCATGGTGCAGCTGGTGGAAGGCGGCTTCGGTGTGGCCACCCTGCCGCGCGCCTCGGTGCGCGAACTCACGCGCCGTCTTCCCTTGCGCATCCTGCGTTGCGAGGCCACGCTCCCGCCCTTGCAGATCCACGCCAGCTATCGCGAAGACCCCAGCTCCAGCCTGGCCGAACTGGTCCTCGATTCGGCGTTGGAGCATGCACGGCGCACCCAGGGCAAAGGCCGCACCGCAGAAAAATGAGCCACTGGCACGGAAATCTCTACAGTGAAATTTCCGTTGTCCTCATCGAAAAAATCGATAACAAAAGATATAAATTTTTTGTTGGACGCTGTCCCGGCACGCTCCTAACATCGGCTCCATTCCAAGAAGGAGACCGCCATGCCAGAGACTGCCACCGCCTCGCCTGCCGTACCGATTCATTCCGCCGCAGCGCCTGTGCTGTCGGCTTCCTCCAGCGCGCTAGACGTGCGGCTGGCCGCCCGCAGCGGGGCATTCACCGGCCACACCAGCGGGGTGGCCAGTGCCCATGTGCAAGTCAACCTGGCGATCCTGCCGGCGGCGTTGGCCGATGATTTTCTCGCCTTCTGCGAACGCAATCCCATCCCCTGTCCCTTGCTGGCCGTGTCCAAGCCGGGCTCGCCCGCCCTGCCCGCGCTGGGCCTGGATTTGGACGTGCGCAGCGACGTGCCGCGCTATCACCTGTGGCGTGACGGCGAGCGCGTGGCCGAGGTGAACGACCTGCGCGCGGTGTGGCGCGACGATCTGGTCACGTTCGCGCTGGGCTGTTCCTTCTCTTTCGAGCATGCGTTGCTGGCCGCCGGTATTCCGCTGCGCCATGTCAGCGAAGGCCGCAACGTGGCCATGTACCGCACCAATATTCCGACGCAGCCGGTGGGCGTGTTCCAGGGACCGACGGTGGTGTCGATGCGGCCGCTCAGGGCCGCCGATGCCATCCGCGCCATCCAGATCACCGCACGCACGCCGCAGGTGCATGGCGCACCGATCCACATCGGCGACCCGGCCCTGATCGGCATTGCCGATATCCACCAGCCCGACTATGGCGAAGCGGTGGACATCCACGCCGATGAGCTGCCGGTGTTCTGGGCCTGCGGCGTCACGCCGCAAGCCGCCATCGTCGCTGCCCGGCCCGAATTCTGCATCACCCATGCACCCGGCTACATGCTGGTGACCGACAAGCTCAACAGCGACCTGCTGCTCGACGCACAGGCCTAGCGCCTGCTGCCGCTCTACCGTTTTTTCATCGATGGCCGCATGCTGCCTGCATGCGACCAGCGATGCCGCACGTCAGTGATTTACACATTCATTACGGGGATCAACATGTGGCTGCAAGAGACAACGACATCCGAGCGACGCACGCTCACGGCGACCTTCACCGGCTATGCGGTGGATGGTTTTGATTACATGATCTACACCTTCCTCATCCCCACGCTGCTGGCCGCGTGGAGCATGAGCAAGGCCGAAGCCGGCTACATCGCGACCGGTGCCCTGCTGACCTCGGCCATCGGCGGCTGGGCAGCAGGCGTGCTGGCCGACCGCTACGGGCGGGTGCGCGTGCTGCAATGGACGGTGCTGTGGTTTGCGCTCTTCACCTTCCTCTCGGGCTTCACGACGTCCTTCGGCGAGCTGTTCTTTACCCGTGCGATGCAGGGCTTCGGCATGGGTGGCGAATGGGCCGTCGGCTCGGTGCTGATCGCCGAGACCATCTCGGCCCGCCATCGCGGCAAGGCCTCGGGCCTGGTGCAGAGCAGCTGGGCGGTGGGCTGGGCGGCTTCAGCGCTGGCGTTCTGGGGCGTCTACGCGGTGCTGCCGCCGGAGACGGCGTGGAAAGTGCTGTTCTGGATCGGCGTGCTGCCGGCCCTGCTGACGCTCTACATCCGCCGCGCCATCAGCGAACCGGAGGTCTTCCTGGCGACCCAGGCCCGGCTGCGCGAGAGCGGCCAGCGCGGCAACTTCCTGCGCATTTTCCATCGTGACCTGCTGCGCACGACGCTGCTGGCCAGCCTCCTGGCCACTGGCATGCAGGGTGCGTATTACTCGGTGACCACCTGGCTGCCCACCTTCCTGAAGACCGAACGCCACCTGTCGGTGCTGGGCACCAGTACCTATCTGCTGGTGTTGATCGGCGGGTCTTTCTGTGGCTACCTGACCTCGGCCTGGCTGTCGGACACCATCGGCCGTCGCCGCTGTTTCATGCTGTTTGCGGCCATGGGGATCGTGCTGGTGCTGAGCTATACGCAGCTGATCATTACCGATGCGTGGATGCTGGCGCTGGGCTTTGTGCTGGGATTTTTCCTGTCGGGGATTTTCTCGGGGATGGGGGCTTATCTGTCTGAACTGTTTCCCAGCGATGTGCGCGGTTCGGGACAAGGATTCTGCTACAACTTCGGGCGTGCGGTCGGGGCGATCTGTCCTGCGCTGGTCGGGTATCTCAGCAACAGCCTGCCGCTGGGGCAGACCATCGGGTGGATTGCGGCGGGGTGTTATGGGCTGGTGATCGTGGCTTGCCTGATCTTGCCGGAGACGAGGGGGAAGGAGCTGGAGGCGGTGGTGGCGGCGTCGTGATCCACCACCGTCCCGTTGAACAACGTAATTCTCACTTCACGCCGGATTCGTTTTCCATGCCGGCGTGAGCGTTCTCGACCAGCTCGCTCAGGTAAATGGCAGGCACGGAATCGGTCAACCAGACAGCGTTATCGGCGATATGGAACACGCTTCCCGCTGCGGCCATTTTCCTTGCATCGACCACAAGCACGACCGGCTTGCCATGCCGGCTGCCGACTTGCCTTGCCACCTCAGGACTGGCGGACAGATGCACATGCTGCCGGGATCCTGCATGCAGTCCGCTGGCGTAGATGGATTCCAGAAAGCGCGTCGCCGTACCGTGATACAGCACGTCCGGCGGCACGCTGGGTGGCAGTCCAAGCGCAATCTCGACGGAATGGCCTTGATTGGCGCGAATCCGTTGGCCATCGGGGCTCAGTGCAAAACGTTTCTTGTCGCTGCTCGCAACGATGGCTTCGACCAAGGGGCGGTCGAAGCTCAGGCCATTGGCGTGAGCGTTGGCCAATCGAATCAGTTCATCTACGTCTGCCCAGCCGGCGGAATCCAGTTGAAGGCCGATCTCTTCGGGCTTGTGGCGGAGTACCAGGCTCAGGAATTTGCTGGAGGTCTCCATTGATTTTCGGTTGCTGTTCATTTTCAATCATGTGTTGGTGATGTCTGCCTACTGCAATGGCGGGCATTCAGGACATAAGTGGCCACTGCTCCGTATCGCGATGGCTATTCAAACCTGCCGCAGCGAACCTGTCGGCATGTTCGGAAACATTGACGCCGACCAGAGCCTCCACTCGGAGTGGTATCAATCAAGTCCTCCTCTGGCCGAAACGGTTTCTAGATGACTATTTTCTGAAATCGATCATCGTACGGCAACAGGTCATCATGCGGCTTGACGCACCTGATGAAGCAACGATTCGTCAGGAGCTCGATTCGCTCGTCGAGGGTCAGCTCCGGACAGGCTTCCAGGACCTCCTTCAATTCAGATCCTTTCGCGTGCAGATCGTATTTGCCATCGACGTTGAAGTACTGCATGTTACCGATGGCATAGTCTCGCCGAAAAGCCGTTCTCCATTGCGAGTTGCTTCCCCAGCCGTGGGACAGATCACGGTGAGGCCTCGCTTTTCGGCGATAGGCCCAATACAGAGTCGTGCTGCGTGCCAGATCGGGATCAAGAACCCTGGCGTTTGCTTCCAATTCAATTCCTCCGCGCAGGACAAGCAGATTGCCGAGCATCACGCACGGCCATCGGCAGGAGATGATTTCAGGAGCAGGAGAAGCCTTGTCCGATACACGTGCATCGACGATCTCATGATGGAACGGCGAAAAGGAAGCAGGCGTCAGCGATCTCAGGCCGAGAACCTTGATGAACTCCAGAAATTCATCCATGGAAATCTGCGGCCCCTCCCAGCCCGCGTCTGGCCCCGGCTTCTGGAAGCCCAGAATCAGAAGATCCAATACGCGGCTCAGCGCATAAAGCTCCCTTCTGGCCGAAAGCAGCCTTCCCACAGTGGACGTGCCGCGATGCTAAGTCTCGATATCTTTGAGCCATTCTTAACAGTCATCGAATGAATCAAATGCTTTCCATTCGTACATTCAGCACGTCATTTGCAAAGCTGCGAACGAGCATCGCTTCCGCACTGTTCACCAGACCATCCGAGACCTGATATGCGCTGAAGTATGTGGCGATGTCGTACAGCCTCACCGTAGCGTCTCTAATCTGCCTCTTCTTTTCATCCGATGTCTTAAACTTTTGATTGCGCTCAGGATGTCGGACCCGCATGATTTTTTGAATATCGCGCTGGCGATTGAAGGCCAGATTCATCTCTTTCCAGAGTTTTTGTTCCCGCGCTTTTCCGACGTAGATAGCATGGCCTCTGCTGTCATAGAAAACATATATCCCGTGGTGTTGATCGAGCTCTGCTCTCAATCCGTTGAGATATAGGTGCTCCGCCTTGCAATCAAATATTTCATATTTTGCGCCCCCTCGCGACAACGTCATGTTGATGGGGAAATATTCAACAATTGTCTTTATGGCGTTTTCTTCGACATAGTGCACGGCTGCTTTTTCAGCGGATGCCACGGCGGTGGCGAGGAGCGAGGCAAATTGCCGTGGAGTTACGCTCTCTCTATTTTTCCAGATATTGAGTCCGGTTATGGAAATACCTAGTTTTTCGGCCAATGCTTTATCTGTTTTCAGAGCAAATTTTTTCTTTAACAGTTTGATTACTTCCATCCCATCCATTTCTCGCCCTTCTTTGATTTGATTTAAATTTGCACCAGTGAATCATTTTGAGCGAAAAATGGAGCTCCTGCATTCGGGAGAAAATAGGCGAACCTTTTCTTTCCTGAATTGCTGACGCCGGAATATTTGATCAAACCATAACGTGTCAGCAAGGCCTCCACCTTGCGCTCGCGCGCAACAGCACACACTGCCAGAAAGAAAGGCTCGCGCAAGTACGTATTTCGGAGGCTCGTGGGCACCCAAACCGGAACGAGCTGGGCAGCACGGCGGATACCTGAACTGATCGAAGCGTCAGAAGTCCGCTATTATCCGATAGCTGCAGTCATTTGCTCCCGGCGTCAGTAGTGAAGACGATTCGATTACCAAATGGGTCCAGAATAGACATATCTCGGCTGCCCCATGGAGTTGACTGCACCTCCGGGAAATATCCCATATATGGACGGCCTTTCAGTTCCCTGTAGAGCTCGTCCACACTCCCTACCGGGATGCGCAACGCAGATCCCGGGCAGGCATCACCATGATGCTCCGATAGATGCAGAATGCAGCTCTCCCGGGAAATCTGCAGATATAGCGGCAGATGCTTTTCAAAACGATGTTGCCAATCAATTTTGAAATTTAGCCACTCAACGTAAAAGGACAGTGCCTTTGCCTCGTCGAAAATCCTGAGTATTGGTATCGGTGAATGAATTCTGTTTGTCATTTCGTCGATGGATTGAGAGCTTAATTTTCTTACACAGGCAACGCTGGATTCCCACTCTGCCCGCAACTGGCCAAGAACAGACATGGCGCAGAACAGGCAAATTTTGCGAACGGCACTTCAAGTTCAACATCCACATGCACCCGTCGCATCAAATGAGACCTTGTCTTTTCTACCCATTAGTTGGATACGCGCGCGCAGCCCATAGGCTTCGCAACCTCCGATTTCAGGTTTGCACACTTGGGTTGTAGTAGTGCGTACCTTGACCAGCCATTCTCCATTGCTTAATTCATACTTTTCCGTATCACCTACTGATAGGTCCGATGGATTTTTGGAGCTGCCGCCGGTCTCCTTCACCTTAAGCCTGACAAGCTTGCCGTCAATGCGCATCATCGCATCTTCACCATATGCCCACTGCAAGAACGTTGTCTCATTATGCTCATGCCCCTTTCTTGTAATGAATTGAAAGTTGCAGCCACACGTATATTGGATCTCTGATTCTGGCAAAGCCTCAACGATAGGGGCAGCCGAGAATGCGTTGAAAAATGGGTAAGCCGCGCACACTATCAAGAAAAATAATGAACTATAAAACGATGCATTCTGTTTCAACATCATCCTCTCTGGTGAACTTCCATTTTGGCCGCTAGCGGACGAATCTACTGGCGAACGATTGAAAGTCATCTGCTATTAGGACGGCAGCCTCAGGCGCCATTCCAATTAGTGGCAGCATGTAGATAGCGCCTTGTTCATCAAAGGCTAGCACTTCCCCCCCGCCATCTCCCGCAAAAGCCACGAAGCCGGGCGCGTACGTTTCGATTTCAATATCAGAATTACCTCCAGGAATTTCGTCCTTAGCCCAGAGGATAATGTAGCCGGGGCGGGCCTCATCGACGGTGAACCCTTCGAACAGACCATTTTCTTGAATGTAGTCGTAATAGCTGCTTGGTATCAAGGGAAGCATATTATCTAGCTCATTATTTTTGAACGTCGGCTTCTGGCCGATTGCGGACATTGCACTTGAAAATGAATAATAGCTGAATAGGCTATCCATAAATCACCACGGAAATCCGGGCTTGATCTCAAACGCCAGACCTGCCATCTCAAGCGTATCTCTAACCTCTATCGCTTTGGACGCCTTTCCAGTGAACACCACAAAGGTGCAGGATTCTTTTAATAATTTTCTAGCATGAAGATAATTTATATCTGCCAAATGAGCCAAAGTTTTCAGATGTTGGTCGTTCCTGTAATCCCCTTTTGTAACACTGACCTCATATGAAATTGGGTCTCGCAGGATTTCCGATAACTGGGTCGTAACCACCGACCAGCCACAATTTGTGCAAATCAAGCCTTGTGTATTTCCTTCACGCAGAAGCGCAACCGACCCACCGCATTTCTCGCATAACTCATTGCTGAAGAGATTTGTCATCTTGACGTTGGAATGAACATTCGGAATATCTCGGGATTTGTTAAAGCAAAATAATTGAATAATAAGGAGCTCAGATCAAGCTGCATGTCAGGTGAAACAACCAAACGACCTCTGGCCACATCAATGGAAATTAGAACGCGATTGGCCGATGCCGCCCCAAAAACCAAGTCCCCAATCCAGATAATCACGCCACCCAGCGCTTCACCCCCGTATATACGCCCCCAATCCCGCCACCAACGCAGCAAAGGTCACGGCACAACGCGGACTCGCCCGCAAGTCCTCATGCATGGCAATCCAGGTTTCCATCTTGAGTGAGAATTTCCTCGGCAGCAGATGCACGAGTGCGTCATCCCTGGCCGCCAGCCCCACCTGGCAAATCCCGATGCCGAAGCCCGCGCGGATCGCCGCCAGTTGCGCCAGATCACTGTCGGCCCGGAATGCCAGGCCGGCGCGCGCGAGCCAGGGGAATTGCTCCAGTACCTTGCGCACAAAGGCGCTCTCCTGATCGAAACCAATCAGCGCATGGCCCGCCAGGGCATCAATCGAGTGCGGTACCCCATGTGCCGCCAGGTAACGCTGGTGCGCATGCAGTCCCACTTCGATGCTGCCCAGCCGCTTGGCGATCAGCGCATCCTGGACCGGCTTGAACATGCGCACGGCAATGTCCGCCTCCCGCTGCAACAAGTCATCAGCCCTGTTGGACATGACCAGCTCGATGCACAGCCCCGGATGCCGATGCTTGAGTTCGGCAAGGATCGGAGGCAGCACTTCCACGCTGATGACTTCACTGGCTGTCAGCCTGACCGTGCCGCGCACTTCCCTTCCGTGGCTGCTGGCGACCCGGCGCAGCGCTGCCGAGGTGGCCGCGATACCGGCCGCATACGGCTTCAGTTCCAGCGCCGCATCCGTAGGAGAAAAGCCATCAAAGGAGCGCACGAACAGTTTCAGCCCCAGCGCTGACTCCAGCTGTTCGATGTGACGGCCCACCGTCGGCTGCGTGAGCCCCATCTCGCGCCCGGCCGCTGACAGCGATCCCGTCTCCAGCACCTTGAGAAAACTGCGGTACCACTCCCAGTTCGGTTCGATGTCGGCCAGGGTATTCATTTATGTATAGACGCTAGGCTAATTTATGCAATTTTCATTTATACCGCAATTTCGCATACTGAGCATGTTCGTACTCACAACATCTTTCCGGAGAACCCCATGTCCAGGATTGCCCTCTTCGGTGCCGCCGGTGCCATCGGTCAAAGCATCGCCTCTGCCATCAGCGCGCAAGGGCTGCCCTATCGCGTAGTCGGCCGCAATGAAGCCAGTTTGCGCAAGGCCTTCGGGGCCGACCCGCTGGCCGAGATCGTCAGCTGGAACCCCGACTCGCCGGCTTCCGTGGAAGCCGCCGCACAGGGGATCGACACGCTGATCTATCTGGTGGGCGTGAACTACACGCAGTTCGAGCTGCATCCTGAACTGATGCGCAAGACGCTGGACGGGGCGATCAGCGCTGGCGTCAAGCAGGTTCTGCTGATCGGCACGGTGTATCCCTACGGTCTGCCGCAGACCTCACCGCTACGGGAAGACCACCCGCGCAATCCGCACACCTTCAAGGGCCGCATGCGCAAGGCACAGGAAGACCTGCTGATGCAGGCCGACAGCACAGGACGCATCCGCGCAGCGGTGCTGCGTCTGCCGGATTTCTACGGCCCCGGCGTCGAAGCCAGCTTCCTGCACGGTGCGATCAAGGCGGCGGCGCAGGGCGGCACGGCAGACATGATCGGGCCACTGGATCGTCCGCACGAGTTCGTCTTCGTGCCCGATGTCGGTCCGGTCGTGGCCAGGCTGATCAGCACGCCTGCGGCCTTCGGCAGGATCTGGCACCTGGCCGGTGCCGGGGTGACGTCGCAACAGGCACTGGTGGAAGAAATGGAAAGGCAGACCGGGCGCAAGCTGAAGAAGCGCGTGGCGGGAAAGACCATGCTGCGCATCATCGGATTGTTCAATCCGATGATGCGCGAACTGGTGGAGATGCACTATCTGCAGACGCAGCCGGTGATCATGGATGATTCGGCGCTTCAGCAATTGATCGGGCCGATCACCAAGACTTCCTATGCTGACGGTATCCGGAGGGCACTGGCTAGCCAAGGAAGAACATCCGCTTGAGCAGGCGACGGGGCCACACCGTCCTGACCGTCATGCGCCGCCAACGCAATGGCCTCAGCTTCAGCAGGGTCTCGCTGAAGATCTCTCCGCCCTCGGGATAATAATCATGACCGCAAGAATCAGTGATTCAGTCACGCATTTTGATACTCGTCTATCTCTGCTACGACTCTGACATTTGAACGGACCGTGATCCCATTGCATATTTTTCGCCAACCTCAATCTGCCATGCAATGAACTCAGCAGCAATAAATCCATAGCGCTCCCGGAATGAAACGGTTTCGCGCCACATAAGCTCGGCGTAGGTCTGCATCAAGGTCGAAGCACGAACGAATTCTGATTGATCCAGATAGCGTTGAATGGCATTCAGCAGAACGGGGAAATCTGCATTCTCCTTCTTTCCCCCGAAAGAGAGTGTGAGCTCCTTTCTGGCAAGCCAGATCGGATCCTCCGCCAACAAGGGCGGTATTGACTCCCTCCCGCAAAGCCAGCGCAAGGCCTTCAACGGTCGCGTACCCAAACTGGGAGGAGAAATGATCGCGTGCAGTGCGGTCACGATGGCATCTTCGATACGACCGGCTCGAACGTATTGGGCCCACAGCAAAGACAGGGCATCGGTATATTCCGGCAAGATGGTTGTGGCGCGTTCCAGAAGTGCGATGGCGCCCTCAACCTGCTGCGCCTCTTTTGCAGCGACGAAGCAGGCGAAGGGAGAGTCGGGATCCTCCAGTACTGTCGGTGGCTCCGGGTATTCCTCAGTAGCGGACTGAACCACGCGCAGAAACGCCGCAAGAGAAGAACCGACCGGTTGTATCGTCCAGGAATCGTGCCAGGTCTCAACGACGATGGGTTCCAGTGATTCGCGCCCAATCGGCCAATACAGACCGAAGGTGTCACCGTTACCCAATGCGTAGTCAGAGAAAGGGATGAAGCCCAACGGTGGGTAGGGCGTGCGATGGACCCAGTTGCTATCCAATGAAATCAAATTTAGCTGTTCTGGCCGGCGCATAGCAAGAGAGAGGCGTATTGGTGATACTCCCGGCGCTTACCAACTCACCGAGCTTGACCATATTGAAATTAGAAGACTGTTTGCACCTACTGGAGCCGCATTCACCCCGATTATTCTTTCTTGGCGCAACGTGATGACAAGATCGATCGTTCCAAAACGTCGCTGACTTTTCGAATCGCTTCCGGCGTACAGCTTTCTGCAGTGGGCGTTGGCGAGATTTTTGCCGGCTGACGTGTGAAGCTTCGGTAAGCGAAGACAACCATGATGGCTACCGCAATGACTGCGATGGCCAGATTGGCCCGTGGTTTCAAATCACGACTCCTCGTTCATACTTGAAAAAGGAGAATGATACCGTGCGCAATTTGCTTGCGCTCCTTCATATCAATTCAATTCCGGTTCACCGATCCCGCCCTTGGGCAAGCGCGAGCATTTCCGCCAGCATGTTGCGCAATGCCTCGGCCTCCAGCGCAACCATGCCGGAAGCTGTCCTGCTCTCGACTTGCCTGACATACGTGCCCACCATCTGATAACCCAGCGAATACCCCACCCATCGCGGCAACGCCCCCGTCCCGAAGAACCAGGCCCCGTGATCATGATCGTCGCGACTCCACATCTGCAGCGCCAGCGCGATGGTCTCGCTCATGCTCAGGATATCCAGCGTTTCCCACGGTTCCGGATCCCCGCCCAGGAGCTCTTGCGCGAAGTGCCCCGCCAGCCCCTCCGACACCAGCGCCTCGCCCAGGGTCGCCCCGTATCCGGGACCATCCCAGCGCGCGGCATGATGCAATTCGTGGGCGAACATGCGTTCCAGCGAAGACTGTGCATTGGCCAGCAGCGCGGGATGACCGGGATCGATGGTGAGGTGGATGAGCCCGGGGCGCGGGGCATATCCCAGCAGCCCCTTCTCCGGCACCACCTGCTGTCCGGCCTGTATGACCACATCCAGCGGCTGCAAGGGCAACAGCTGCGCAGCCTTGGCATGCGTCTGCAGCAGTGCATCGCTTATCCATGCGCGCAAGGGCGTCAGGCTTGCACGCGCATCGAGAAAATGCAGATGAATCGTCATGAACTCCTCATGAAAATCATGGCCTTTCCGAAAGCCTGTGGGACAACGCATTCCGAAGGCGACCTCTCCCCCCTGCAGAGGGAGCATTGAACCACGATTACGTATCGATCATCGGCCCAACCCCCAGCGTCCTTTCAAAATGCCCCACCACCGCCCGCACCTTGGCCGAATGCTCACGGCTGCGCTGCCAGACGATATGCAGAGGCAAACCCTGCGTCACATGCGCAGGCAGGATAGCCACCAGGCTGCCCTCGCGCAAGGCCTGCTCCACCACCCAGGTTGCCAGCTGCGCAATGCCCAATCCCGCCTGCACCGCCGCCACCTGCGCCTCGGCCTGCCCAAGAATGATGCGCCCTTCCGCATGCTGCCGTACCACCGGCTGATCGCCGTCCTTGATGAGCCACGGACTGCTGCTGCCATCCGCACGCGCGTACAGCACCGCATCATGTATCTGCAATTCCTGCAGTGTGCGCGGCTCGCCACGGCGGGCAAGATAAGACGGCGCAGCGCAGAACACCAGTTCTTCATGACCGAGGCAGGTATAACCCAGCGTGGCCGGCCAGACGTCGCCGCCCCCGATGCGTACCACCACATCGAGCCCCTCTTCCACCAGATCGACGAAGCGATCCGTGAAGGACACCTGCGGCGTGACCTGCGGATGTTTCTCCGCAAAGGCCAGCAGCGAAGCCATGCCGCGCAGGCGACCAAAGGTGGCCGGCATGTCCACGCGCAGGCGTCCCGAGGGCGCAATCTCATCCGAGGCCAGCATGTCCTCGGCGCTCTTCAACTCATCCAGCACGCGCACGCAGACCTGATAAAACGCATCACCCGCATCGGTCAACTCAACGCGCCGCCGGCCCCGCTGCAACAGCGGGCGCTTCAACCGCTCCTCCAGCCGCGCCACGGCCTTGCCCACCGCTGAATTGGTGAGATGCAGGCGCTCAGCCGCCGCCGTGAAGCTCCCGGCTTCGACGACGGCGACAAAGGTCTCGAGACCTTTCAGCCTTTCCAGTGGCGACATCTTGCACTCCCGCAGATGGAATTTTTTTCCAGATAAGCGACAATTTTATATCCAACAGTGGATATTTGTTCTCCCTTACCATCTCGGGTCAATTTCCGGACGGAGTCCTTCAGATGCCAGCTGCCCCCAGCGCCACCGCGCGCACCCGCACTCAGCCAGCGCAAGACACGCATGGCGGCAGTGCCTCGATCGCCATTCTCGCGGTGGCCGCTTTCGTCATCGTGACCACTGAATTCCTGATCGTTGGCCTGCTGCCCGCACTGGCGCGCGATCTGCGCATCAGCGTGGCCAGTGCCGGCCAGCTGGTCACGCTCTTCGCCGTGGTGGTGATGCTGTGCGGTCCGCTGCTCACGGCCAGCCTGGCGCATCTGGAACGCAAGCGCCTCTTCATCGTCATCCTGGTGATCTTCGCGCTTTCGAATGCACTGGCCGCACTGGCCTGGAACATCTGGATCCTGGCCGTCGCGCGCCTGGTGCCGGCGCTGGCACTGCCGGTGTTCTGGGGCACGGCCAGCGAGACGGCGGCACAGATCGCCGGACCGCAAAAAAGCGGTCGCGCAGTGTCGACGGTCTATCTGGGCATCTCGGCGGCCATGCTGTTCGGCATTCCGCTGGGCACGCTGGTGTCCGAGGCCGTCGGCTGGCGTGCCGCCTTCGGCCTGCTGGCGCTGCTGTCGCTGCTGGTGGCAGTGTTGATTGCGGCTGTGGTGCCGCGCGTGCGCAGCGCCCCTAGCGGTGGCATGGCGGCGCAGGCACGCATCCTGAAGAGCCCATTCTTCCTGGCCAATGTGGCCCTGTCGGTGCTGGTCTTCACGGCCATGTTCACGGGCTATACCTATCTGGCCGAGATGCTGGAAAAGTCCGCCGGCATCGCCCCCGCCCACGTGGGCTGGTGGTTGATGGGCTTTGGCGCGGTCGGCCTGGTCGGCAATTGGCTGGGCGGGCTGTGGGTGGATCAGAAGCCGCTCGCCACCACCGCCCTCTTCTGCGCCATCCTCGCGCTGGGCATGGCGGGCAGCATGCTGTTGAGCCAGGCGGGCTGGGCCTTTGCGCTGGCACTGGCGGTATGGGGCATCGCCAATACGGCGCTCTATCCGATCTGCCAGATCCGCGTGATGAAGGCTGCTTCGGGCGCGCAGGCGCTGGCCGGTACGCTAAATGTGTCGGCCGCCAATGGCGGGATCGCGCTCGGTGCTGCGGTGGGCGGTGCGGCGCTGTCGTCGTGGGGCGCGGGTCAGGTGGGCTATCTGGCGGCGGGGATTGCGATGCTGGCGGTGGCGATGGCTACCATGGCGAAACTCTCACCGCGCTGACAGCACGCCGCTGCGCTCAGCGCCTCAACCAAGAAGGCCGGCATCAAGCCGGCCTTCCTCATTCAAGACCCATCACTCAAGCCTCTTGCTGCCCCCGCGCCGCCTTGGCCACGAAACTGCAAACCGCCTCGGTCACTTGCACCGTGGTCGCCTTGCCGCCCAGGTCACCGGTATGCAACGCCGGATCGGCCGTGACCGCTTCAATGGCCTGCATCACCTGCGCCGCTGCATCGTGCTCGCCCAGGTGTTCCAGCAGCATCACCACCGACCAGAAGGTACCGACCGGATTGGCCAGGCCTTTGCCCATGATGTCGAAGGCCGAGCCGTGGATGGGTTCGAACATGGACGGATAGCGGCGCTCCGGATCGATGTTGCCGGTGGGCGCAATGCCCAGGCTGCCCGCCAGCGCAGCGGCCAGGTCGGAGAGGATATCGGCATGCAGGTTGGTGGCCACGATGGTGTCCAGCGTGGCGGGACGGTTGACCATGCGCGCGGTAGCGGCGTCGACCAGTTCCTTGTCCCACTTCACGTCCGGGAATTCCTTGGCAATCTGCACTGCGATCTCGTCCCACATCACCATCGCGTGGCGCTGGGCATTGCTCTTGGTGACCACTGTCAACAACTTGCGCGGACGCGACTGCGCCAGCTTGAAAGCGAAACGCATGATGCGCTCGACGCCGGCGCGGGTCATCATCGAGACATCGGTGGCCGCTTCGATGGGATGCCCCTGGTGCACGCGGCCACCGACACCGGCGTATTCGCCTTCGGAGTTCTCGCGCACGATGACCCAGTTCAGGTCTTCCGCACGACAGCGCTTGAGCGGCGCGTCGATGCCCGGCAGGATGCGCGTGGGACGCACGTTGGCGTACTGGTCGAAGCCCTGGCAGATTTTCAGGCGCAGGCCCCACAGGGTCACGTGGTCCGGAATGTGCGGATCCCCGGCCGAGCCGAACAGGATGGCGTCCTTGTCGCGCAAGGCATCGAGGCCATCGGCGGGCATCATCACGCCGTGCTGGCGGTAGTAGTCGCCACCCCAGCCGAAGTCTTCGAAGTCGAAGGCGAGGTCGGCACGGGCGGCGGCCAGGGCTTGCAGCAACTGGCGGCCGGCAGGAATGACTTCCTTGCCGATGCCGTCGCCGGGGATGGTTGCGATGCGATAGGTTTTCATGTCTCCAGCCTTTCTTGATGAGATGCGGTGTGGGGTCTCGCAAAATGACGGCATGCGCCGCGTCTTTGCATGCGGACTACTTTACCCATACTGAAAGGACAGGAACCGGTGCTAGACTTAAAGCATTCTTAACCTGAATTCAACAATCCATTTTTTGTTTTCCTGGCGAGGTTTCATGCAGGACACCGTTCTTCCCGCCGACCTGCGTTTCTTTTCCGTGCTGGCCATGGCCGGCAGTCTCTCTGCGGCCGGGCGCGAGCTGGGGCTGACCACGGCGGCGGTCAGCAAGCACCTCACGCTGATGGAAGCGCGGGCCGGCGTGCCGCTGGTCAACCGCACCACGCGCCGCATGATGTTGACGCCCGAGGGCGAGCTCTATCTGGAACATGCGCGCCGCATCCTCGACCAGATCGATGAATTGTCCGAACTGCTGGGCAGCTCCAAACGCCGCCCGGAAGGCCTGCTGCGGGTCAATGCCACGCTGGGATTCGGGCGCAGCCATGTGGCGCCGGTGATTTCCAAATTCGTGACGCGCCATCCGCAGGTATCGGTGCAGTTGCAGTTGTCGGTGATGCCGCCGCCGCTGACCGAGGACAGCTTCGATGTCTGCATCCGCTTCGGCGAGCCGCCCGATACCCGGGTGGTAGCGCGGCGGCTGGCGTCCAATGCGCGGCTGCTGTGTGCGTCGCCGGACTATCTCAGGCGCAGGGGCATGCCGCAGACGCCGCATGACCTCTCCAAACACAATTGCGTGGGCATCCGCGAGGGCGATGAGGCCTATGGGGTATGGAAGCTGTCTTCAGGCAGCGGTGCTTCGCGCAAAACGGAGACGGTCAAGATCCGCGGTAACCTCACCACCAATGACGGCGAGATCGCGGTGAAGTGGGCGCTGGATGGGCACGGCATCCTCATGCGCGCCGGGTGGGATATCCGCAGCTATCTGGAACAGGGGCGGCTGGTGCAGGTGCTGCCGGGCTGGCAGACGCCCAATGCGGATATCTTTGCGGTGTATTCGCAGCGCCAGCAGCTGTCGACGCGGGTGCGCAGCTTTGCAGATTTCATTGCGCGTGAGTTGGCCGATACTTCGCCCAAGCCGCGTATTACTGTACTTGGAGCACGCAGCACCGGCACGTCAAAGCAAAGAGGAAAAACCTGACGTAAGCGCGCCGAAGAAGGAATCAAGCAGCAGAGCCTGCTGCATGTGGTCCAGGTAGTCAGTCAAGCGGTTCACGCTCATACCGGTCTGGCCTCCGCGAGCACCTGCGCCCGGAACTTCGGTGGCAGATCGCCCGGGGTCAACAGATCGACATGCAGGCCCAGCAAGGCTTCCAGCTCATCCTGCAGGCCGCCCAGATCGAACAGCGTGGCGCCCGGCAGCGCATCGACCAGCAGATCGATGTCGCTGCCCTCGCGGTCGGTGCCGTGCAGTACCGAACCGAAGACGCGTGGATTGGCCGTGCTGAAGCGGCTTACCGCTTCGCGCACCGCGCTTCGCTTCATGTCAAGCACAACAGAGGGCCGCATCGGGGATCCTTTCTTTTCAGAACTCGTTGAGATGATATGCAAGGAAGAATAGTGCCTCAAGCACTATTTCTGCATACCTCATGCCCTGCCCAGAAGGCCGCCGCTGTTGCACTGGCAGGATTGTTCGTCTTCCATCCGCCCCCGCGCCCGCGTTAAGATAGCCGCCAACCCCGTCCACCCGCCCAGCCACTTCCTTCATGACGTCCAGCCAAGCGCCCGCCGATCTCGCCACCCGCCGTGCCGGCAAGCTCACCGACACGGTTTATGCCAGCCTGCGCGATGACATCTACGCCTTCCGCCTGCTGCCTGGCGACCGCTTTGCCGAGAACGACGTGGCCGAGCGGCTGCAGGTCTCGCGCACGCCCGTGCGCGAAGCGCTCATGCGCCTGCAGAGCGAAGGCCTGGTGCGCGGCCACTTCCGCAATGGCTGGGAAGTGGTGCCGATCGACCTGGCGCGCTTTGCCTCCCTCTACGAATTGCGCGAGATGCTGGAACTGCACGCCGTGCGCAAGCTGTGCTCCCCGCGCATCGCCCCCGCGGTGCGCCAGCAGCTGGTGGCCGAACAAGGCGCGATCTGGCAGTGCGCCCCCGGCGACCGCCTGCCCGACGGGCTGGCCGTGGCGGCCCTGGACGAAGCCTTCCACTGCGCGCTGGTGCAGGCGGCCGGCAACCCCGAGGCCGATACCGTCTACCGCCAGCTGGCCAACCAGCTGCGCATCATGCGGCGCCTGGACTTCGCCTATGGCGACTGCATCGATGACACCTACGCCGAGCACCGCGCCATCCTCGACGCCATCGCCCGCAGCGATGCCGCTCTGGCCGGCGAACTGATCGCGCGTCACATCGAAGACAGCCATACCGTGGTCGAACGCCTCACCATCGCCCGCCTCGAACAGGTGCGTGCCGAGTCGGTGCAGCTTGCACCGGCGCCGGGCACCGCACCGGCATCGACACCCACCCGCCGCAAGCGTTTTGGCTGAAAAAGTGAAGCTTTGCGCTTCAACTGCGGGTCGCAGGCCGGTTTTTACGCTCCCGAAGAAGAATTGAACCGATTTTCCTGTGCCGGATTTGCCCTGGAGCAAATGGCACGAAAGCTGCTTTTGTGGCTGGCAGGATTTATGCATACATAAATTCAGTCCAGCGGCATCCTGCCCGATCCGGCAAGGCTGGCCGTTCCACTCTGGCTTTCTGTACAGGAGAAACGCATGACCACCCTCACCCAAACCGCCCCGGCGAGCGCGCAGGGCTTGCTGCGCAACCGCTGGTTCCAGCTGTTGATCGGCCTGATCTGCATGATGGCCATCTCCAGTCCGCAATACGTGTGGACCTTGTTCACCAAGCCGCTCACGGCCAAGCTGGGCGTGCCGCTGTCGGAACTGCAGATCACCTTCTCGATGCTGATCGTGCTGCAAACCTTCTTCTCGCCGTTCCAGGGCAGCCTGATCGAGCGCTTCGGCGCGCGCCGCCTGATCGCCATCGGTACCTTCATGTCCGGCCTGTCGTGGGTCCTGGCGGCGCAAGCTTCCACCATCGGCATGTTCTACCTGGCCTATGGCCTGGTGGGCGGGCTCGGTACCGGCATCGTCTATGTCGGCGTGGTCGGCCAGATGGTGCGCTGGTTCCCGGATCGCCGCGGCTTTGCGGTGGGCATGGTGGCGGCCGGTTACGGCATGGGTGCCATCCTGACCACCTTCCCGATCTCGGCCTCGCTGGCCAGCGCCGGGCTGGAAACCACGCTCTGGCAATTCGGCCTGGTGTTTGCCGTAATCGGCGTGCTGGCCGCACAGGCGCTGCGCTCGCCTGACGCCAGCCATGCGGCCGCCATGCCGGCCCCGGCGATTGCCGCCAGCAAGCTCGACCTGGCGCCGCGCCAGATGCTACGCACGCCGCTGTTCTGGCTCATGTTCGTGATGATGACCATGATGTCGACCTCGGGCCTGATGGTGACCTCGCAGATGGCCACCTTCGCGCGTGACTTCGGCGTGGCCAACGTGATGGTGTTCGGGCTGGCCGCGCTGCCGCTGGCGCTGACCATCGACCGTCTCACCAATGGCCTGACGCGCCCCTTCTTCGGCTGGATCTCGGATCGCTACGGCCGCGAGAACACCATGTTCTTCGCCTTCGCGCTGGAAGGTGTGGCCATGGCCCTGTGGCTGGCCACGCGCGAGAATGCGGTGCTGTTCGTGCTGCTGTCGGGCATCGTCTTCTTCGGCTGGGGCGAGATCTTCTCGCTCTTCCCCTCGACCCTGACCGACACCTTCGGCACCCGCAACGCCACCGCCAACTATGGCTGGCTCTACATCTCGCAGGGCATCGGCTCGATCTTCGGTGGCCCGCTGGCGGCCATGATGCATGAGAAGACCGGCAGCTGGCATCCGGTCTTCGGGACCGCCATCACGCTGGACATCCTCACCGCCTGTCTGGCGCTGATGGTCTTGAAACCCTGGCGCGCACGCTATCTGGCCAAGGCCGGCAACTAAGCCCCCCCTGCTCTCCCCGCGTTCCCTGATGCCGGCCTTGTGCCGGCATCGTCGTTTTTGCCCGCGCCTTCTCCTGATGCAGTGGCACATGGCTGCCGAGCTTGTACCGCGCAGGTACCGTATACTTGCAAGCCTGTTGCAAGTCATTGCAACGCGTCTGCAACTCCTTGCAGCCCTGCCGGTCTGACCCACCCGCGCCTCATCACAAGAACATCACCTGCTGCCTCATGGAAATCGTCTTCACCGTCCTGATCCTGCTGCTGGCCGTCGCCGTCTCCGGCGTGGTCGCGCGGCTGGCTCCCTTCAAGCTGCCGCTGCCGCTGTTCCAGATCGCGCTGGGCGCAGTGCTGGCCATGCCCATGTTCGGCCTGCGCATCAGCTTCGATCCGGAACTGTTCCTGCTGCTGTTCATCCCGCCGCTGCTCTTCACCGATGGCTGGCGCATGCCCAAGCGCGAATTCTTCCGCCTGGCGCGCCCCATCCTGGCGCTGGCCCTGGGTCTGGTGATGTTCACGGTGGTGGGCGTGGGTTACTTCATCCACTGGATGATCCCGGTCATCTCGCTGCCCTCGGCCTTCGCGCTGGCGGCGGTGCTCTCGCCCACCGATGCGGTGGCGGTCTCGTCCATCGTCGGCAAGGGCCGCCTGCCGGCCTCGATGCAGCACGTGCTGGAGGGCGAGGCGCTGATGAACGATGCGTCCGGCCTGGTGGCCTTCAAGTTCGCCATTGCCGCCGTCATCACCGGGACCTTCTCGCTGCTCGATGCCAGCATCTCCTTCGTGCTGATCGCCGCCGGCGGCATTGCCGTGGGGCTGATCGTGGCCTGGGGCTTCGGGCTGATCCGCCGCAAGATCATCGAATGGGCCGGTGACGAGCCGGGCATCCAGGTGGTGCTGCTGTTGCTGATCCCCTTCACGGCTTACATCTTTGCGGAACACTTTGGCTTGTCCGGCATTCTGGCGGCGGTGGCGGCGGGCATGCTGATGCCCTATCTGGAGACGGCCGGTGGCGAATCGGCGGCCACGCGGCTGCAGGGACGCAGCATCATGACCATGCTGGAATTCGTCTTCAACGGCATGTCATTCCTGCTGCTGGGCCTGCAATTGCCGGGCATCGTCAGCCTGGCCCACGTGGATGCGCAGATGGCGGGCAATGTGCCGGTGTGGCACCTGTTCGTCTACATCCTGGCCATCACGGTGGCGCTGATCGTGCTGCGCTTCGTGTGGGTCTGGATCAACCTGCGCATGCGCCGCTTCGCCTCCGCCCTGCGCGGCCAGAGCGGGCGCAACCGCAAGTTCGATTTGCGGCTCATCAGCATCACGGCGCTTTCCGGCGTGCGCGGGGCCATTACGCTGGCAGGTGTGATGTCGATCCCGCTGCTGCTGAAGGAACATACGCCCTTCCCGGCGCGTGACCTGCTGATCTTTCTCG
>Ga0308171_1001051_pt1 | contig 42784 bp, 60 predicted proteins | sample PhyGR1_FD_202135 | JGI IMG/M metagenome (GOLD analysis project Ga0308171, IMG submission 202135) | Phyllosphere microbial communities from UC Gill Tract Community Farm, Albany, California, United States - DLSLSG.R1 | ecosystem: Host-associated > Plants > Phyllosphere > Unclassified | place: USA... | reverse complement strand
AAAAGGGGCCGAAGCCCCTTATGATTTATGGCCTAAACTACATGCTACCGAAGCCGCCGCCAAAACCGTTATTACCGCCATTATTGAACGGATTTACATTTCCGGCAGTGTTGTTTGCGGGCTGATTATTTTGTGGCGCTCCAGCGCCTTGACCGTTTCCGTTCTGCCCCTGTCCTTGAGCATGTTGTACATCTCCGTTTTGCTGACCAGAGAATCCGGCCTGCTGCTGTCCTTGTGAACCGTCATTTCCCTGAAACCCAGGCTGTTGCTGCTGCCCCTGCTGCTGAAAACCGTTTTGCTGCTGCCCCTGCTGTTGCATGTTTTGATTATGCTGATTCGCGAAACCCTGCTGCTGCTGGGAAGTCTGTTGAGGATTAATTTGCTGCTGACCAAATCCCTGCTGAGTCATTGGCTGTTGCTGCTGGCCTGCTGGCTTGTAAGCTGACAGCGGCATGCGATCGTTAACCTGCATGCGCGGCTCTTCGCTTTCCGTTGTTTCCGCTCCATAAACGGCATCGTTAGCCTGTTTTTTCTTACGCTCCATGCCGTAATCAATCGTATATTCTCCGCCGATTAGCTGGGCCGGATTGTTTGGACGGTTTTGAGCGTTGCCAAAAATAGACTGACAAAGTTTCGCATACTGAGACTGCGCAATATTTTGCGTTGTCTCGTTTTGGTGCTGAAGGTTGTAATTGTCGAAAATTTTACGGCCAGCAAAAACGCCATCAATAACCGTGTTTTCTAAAGCAAGAATCCATCCGGTATGGCTGTTGTTTTCTTTGTATTCGGCGTTTGTGATTCGAACAGGGTAAAGACCCTTAGGGAGCGTTCCGCGACCAGAATCAGGAGCAGCGCCATTATCAACAAACATGCTGCCACTTGCGCCGCCGCCGAAATTATTCTGCTGCTGGAATCCGCCTTGCTGCTGAAAACCGTTTTGCTGTTGCTGCTGACCAAAGCCATTATTTTGTTGCTGGCCCTGTTGCTGAAAACCATTCTGCTGACCGCCGCCAAAACCGTTATTACCGAAATTGTTATTCATAAATTAACTCGCTTGATTTAGTTTAAGGATTTTAGAAACCGCAATATCTATTGACGGCTCGTAAGGATTACAGCTTGAGGTTCGCTCTCTTGCAATGTGCGAACCATCAAATTTACATTGTACAGCAACTTTATTCAAACCGTTTTCAACATAATTAAATGAACGGAAAACGCTGTTAAACAATCCTGCAAATTGTATTGAGAATTTATTACCCTCACACATAGGCCCAAACCTTGCGCCTTCAGGATGATTTTTCACTTCCCCCTCGAATGCATTGCAATATAGATGAAGAGGCAAACGCCTAACGTCATCAACAAAGCGCCTAAATTCAATATTAGCCCTAGCATAATCAAGGCGACGATCATTTGAGTTTTCCCCCGTTGCCTTTAAACACATATAGGAGAAATTTGATAATCCGTCAACGCAAATTAAATCGAATTGAGATAAATTAAACTTACCTTTATACACATCACCAAGCCAATGGAAAGCATCGCCAGGAGAATTAACCTCAACGAAGGGAATATCAGAACCCTGCAAAGTTGTCATTCCCTGCAATGTTGTCATACCGCCAGGATCGCAAGCGATAACTATAGGACTAAATCCCAATCCGGCAAGTTTTGCGATTGATAAAGTCTTGTGAGTATCCGGCAAACCATAATTCAACAGGTCAAGCTTTTTGCCCTGATTTCCGCCTGTTGTCTTTAGTTGGTAAGCCATGCTTAACCCCCTTGTTAAGTGCTTTGGTGTTGTGTATAGTGGACTCATTCTAACATTGTGTCAACAGGAAATTGCAAGTGATTACATCGAGCCTGGACAACCTTATTCACAGTATCGGCGGGGTAGCAAAGCTTGCCTTGGAGATGGAAAGCGAAGGGGTAAAAATCACTCACTCAGCTATCCTTAACTGGTACAAATCAAAAAAGCTGCTGCCTAAAAAAGAAGCGCACATCAAAGCAATCGAAGCTGTTGCAAAAAAGCATAATATAAAAATTTCATTAGGAATTTAGGCATATGGAAAATAAAGAGAAGGCTCTGAAGTACGCAGGGGCTGGACTCAAAATTTTCCCTTTGTGGTGGATTGATGAGAATACAGGAAAGTGCGCCTGCAATGATAAAAATTGCGGAGGCCCTGGCTCACAAAATAACCCTGGGAAACACCCTATAGCTGGAAGTGAGGGGAAATGGATAGTGCCGAAAGGCCGTCTTGATTCGACCTCAGATTTAAAGAAAGTAGATTACTGGTGGACGCAATATCCAAAAGCAAATATTGCATTAGACTGTTCAGGAAACGGTCTTTTCGTCATTGATATTGATCGCCACGTTGTAAAAGGAGTTGAAGTAAACGGCTTTGAGGCCCTTGATGATTTTGAGACTACATTCAAGGAAAAAATAACATCTACTATTTCCGCAGAAACCGGAGGCGGAGGCGTTCATTTAATTTTCAAAGCTCCTGGTGATTTTAAATCCGCTCCCTCTGGACTTGGGTCAAACTACCCTGGTGTTGATTTTAAATTTAACGGCTACATCCTTTTATCCCCGTCAAACCATAAAAGCGGCAACAAGTACCAATGGACGGAAGAAAGTGAAGAGTTGCTTTTGTCGAAGGATTTTCCACCACTGCCCCGATCCATTGAAAATCTGATTCGTGATGGATTTGACGATAAGCGATTTTCCCCAGAAAGATTTACCGTAACCGCTCGCGATGTTGATAGTGATGACTTAGACCAGATTAAAGAAGCTTTGGATTATCTTAATTTCCATTCCCTGAATGACGACGAGCGCTTAAAAGTCGGAATGGGGTTGCAGTCACTTTTACCTGGCGGCATGGGAAAACAACTTTATTTTGATTGGCTCCGCCAGCATTTAGGCGGGAAGTTTAGCTACAAGTTATGTGAAAGACGCTGGCGATCTTTTAAATACAGGTCTGGCGGAAGGACGATAGCGAGCTTTTTTGAGCTTGCAATGGAGTTTGGTTTTGAAAACACAGGAAAGCAAGGGGTTTATGTTGACCCTTCAGACCATGTAAAAATGCAGCCAACAAAGGTTGCTGATTTTGTTGATGAATCAAAAAACTGCCTTTTTGTGCAAAACGAAGTTCCTCTACCTATGCACGTTGATTTTGAAGCAATGCCGGAAGTGATGATTATTGATTTCTCTTGCCTCCCAGAAATCATAGAGCAAGAAATGCTTCACGCCAAAAAAACTAATAACATCAACTACGTTGACGAATCAAGAATAGAGGCCGTGTCAATTATGAATTCAAGCAATTCCAAATCGATGAAAATGCTTCAGTCACTTTTTGAAAAGGGCAGAAATAAAGACCCAAACGCCGGAATGCCAGATGAGTCTGAGTTTAAATCCTGGTTCGAAAGATTGGGAAACAGGCAAGTGCTTTGCGACCTATTCCGTTGGCAGGCGCAAAACAGCTCTACTTACGTTCCTGAGATTGCAGCGTCTTTTACGCTTTCTGTTCTTGGCGCTCTCCTTGCCGGAAGATTTTCTTACGGAACACTAACGACGAATCTTTACTTTATGGTTATAGCCGATACATCTGTCGGTAAAAGTCAGACAGTTAAAATGGCGAAAAAAGTGCTAGAGTGCGCTTATGATCACAACCGTATCGGGCCAAAAGATATCGTATCAGATAAGGGATTCTACAACGACCTTGTGAAAGACAAGGGAAGATATTTTATGTTGGATGAGATAGGCGAACTCTTTGCCAATATCTTCCATGAAAGAGCCAACGTCTCACAGAAAATGATTCGCCGCGCAATCCTTGATGGCTATACTTCATATGGAGAAAAAACCAACGTTACTGCAAGCAAGGCTGACGCCAAAAATAACGCAGTTGTGGACCTTGGCGGAATCTGCCCCAGCATTTATGGGCTGACTACCCCAGGAAAGATTTATGAAGCGTTCAGCGGAAGCGATATCATAGACGGGCTTCTTTCAAGATTCCAGGTTCTTAACTCCATAGGAAGCGGAAACAGGGAAGGTAAGATTCCCATGAATACCACTTTACCTGAAAGTGTCGGAGTCTGGATTAACAGAGTTAAATCAATTTACACGCCGCAAATGTACGTCCAAGGCCAGGAAAATGTAACCGCAATGACGATAGATGCAGATTCCAAAGAACTTGAAATCTACATAAAGTCAGTGGAAACAGCAAGGAAGAGAGAGGCCGGAAAATACGCGGGCATATGGGGGCGACTGACAGAAAACACTTTAAGAACGGCTATGGTTTTCGAGCTTGCCGAAAGGCCATATTCTACATCAATCAAACAAGACAGCCTTTTATACGCTTACCAGTTTGTTAGCTGGTGCGCCGAGAAATCCGAAGAAATGGCAAGAAACCATATTACCGACTCCAAAGAACAGAGCGTAATGAGGGAAGTTAATGATTTCATATCCTCACAGCCTAAAGGCGCTACGTTACAGGCTATTTCTGAGAATACCCGACTTGGAGGGGATGTTAAAAATCGCAGATTGATTATACAGACACTTAAGAGCGAGCAGAAAATCAAGGAGTTTGAATACCGATCAAAACCAGGCCAGCGCGGAAGAGGAACTATGGTTTACTTCACCTATCAGACGTGGGCCGATTTCTGTGATACTACGGCTGGAGAATCATTCATTAAGAAGGCGGTGGAAAAGTGAAAAAGAAGGCCATCTTATCCCTGTGTGATTACACAGGGTTGTTTTGCGCTGATTGGGTTGATGCTGGATTTGAGGCGATACTTGTAGACCCTCAGCATGGTAAAACCAGAAAAGAAAAAGGGTATATTAAGCTGGCCGGAACGATAGTTGAGTGTTCAGGCCTTATCCGGCAATTCATGGATAAGTTTGAAATTGTTTTTGTTGCAGGGTTTCCGCCCTGTACTGATGTTGCCGTTTCCGGCACAAGGCACTTTGAAAGCAAAATTAAAAACGATGCTCTAGTTTGGGCCAAATCTGTTATGGTTGCCGAGCAGTGCAGAATGATAGGTCTTATTTGCGGTTGTCCGTGGTTTTTTGAAAATCCCGTGAGCATTTTTGCAAACCATGAGCTATTCGGGAAGCCGCAATATTTTCACCCTTTCGAATACGGAGGCTATCTTGAAGGAAAGGAGAAGCATCCACTTTACAGCGAATGGATAAACGACAGTGACGCCTACACGAAAAAAACTGGCCTTTGGTGCGGCGGGGGTTTTGAGCTGCCAGAGAAACGACCTGTGACCGTGCCAGATGATGAGGCTGGAAAAAGCAAACAATACAGCCAGCTAGGCGGTGACTCCCTTAAAACAAAAAACATCAGAAGTGCAACGCCCAGAGGATTCTCAAGGGCGGTTTTTGAAAAATACAGTGTTGACAAGTTGTAAGTTTTAGTGCTATCTTAAAATCTCACTAAATGAGGGTTAAATCATGTTATCAAGAATGCAGGCAAACTCGGTTATCCGTAACTTCACAGAAAGAAGCGAAGACCAATGGAAAGTTGGGATAGAAATTCAGGGCAAAACATACATCGTCGGATTTATTGAAAAAGAAAGCGGAAAATTCATAGTTTCTTCTTCAAGTCAAAAATCAGCGGTTTACCAAAATTACAACAAAGCTCTGTGCTCCTTGCTTGACGATTTTTCTAACCAAATTGAAATTTCTGGGTTATATATCTGCCAGGATTTGCGGGAGTTTTCTCTTGAATTCAACGGATTGTCTATTGAGATTTTGGGTATCAACAAAGATTTGAAAAAAATCCGATTCTGCCTTGCTGGTCAGAAGGAAAATTTCAAGGATGTTGATTGCGCAGTATTTGCCAAAAACTATGTTTTAGGTAACGTAAAAATCGCATAGGGGCGCAAGCCCCTTTTTTATAGAGGTTACAAATGAAAAGCTTAATTCTTATGAGTGCCATTGTTATTTCTGGATGCTCCTCTATGGGTAGCGACCTGCTTAATCGCACTCAGATTTGCGATGTCAGCCACAAGAAAGGCGGTCACACAGAGGCTGTGATGAAAGATGGCGCTGTTGTTCAGGACTATCCTGAGCAGTCATACTTTGTTTACACGATTAGCGGCAGCAGTAGCGCCAGGCAGTCACCCGTTCTTTCTGGAGGCAGGGCAACAATGAACGGCGTTGATTACGTCAGAGGGTTTAATTCCTTTTCCATGACAGGCAATGAAAGCGGAAATACCCTTGAAATATTCAATTGCAGGAAAGCTTACTGATGGATAAAAAAATATCTCCAGTTTCTGGCTGCATTGATACAATCATGCGGCATGGTCTGGTAAAATCAGAAAAACCAGTTTATTATATTGTAGAAAATTGCAAAAACTGCAAAAAGGAAAAGTAAGAAAATGGCTAAACTCATCAACAGCTTTTACAACGGAAGCATGCTCGTAACGATTAACCGCGTCAACGTATCTGACAGTTTAATCAAAAACGTGAACGGTAAATTTTGCAGTGGGTATCTGGTTTCTTGTGTAGAAAACACAGAAAGCACGACTATCATTCACGGCGCTGAGGCTTTCCGGCAGAGGCCAAATCACAAACAAGTATCACGGGTTGTATCGAAAGCAAATCACAGCAGGATTAAGTCAAGAAGCCTTGATTCCGTAAAAGACAGTCTCGACCTTCTCCAGGAAATGGGCTATCAGCCAAAATAAGAAGCCCAGCTATTATAAGATAACCCGCCTAGTGCGGGTTTTTTATTACCTGTCCTTATAACTTCGCGCATAGAGAGGGTGTATAAATTACACCCCTCTCTCCTGATGTATTTGGCAAGAACCGACTAAACACACCCCCTCTCTCTCCCATCCTAGCTAATAAAAAATATAAACACCCCTCCCTCTCTCTCCCTGTCGGTGCTGTAAACCACAGGAGAGAGTGTTGAGGTTTACGATAGGTTTTATTGTAGTGTTGCCCGATTAATTGATAGGTAATTCCACCACTTGCCGCCTGATTTGCTCAGTTTTTGCAAAATTCCGCTTTTCAGGTTTTTTGTGCTGAAATAATTTCCCTATATAAATCATACACATTGATTTTAATTGCAATAAAAGGAGGGTGTCTGCATTCAAATACCCCCTCTAACCCCCTGATAACTATACTATTATATATTTATATATTTATTTATTTATATTTATAACCTCTGTCTAGCCTCTTACGTAGGGAGAGGGGGAGGGGTGTATTTATATACCCTCCCTCTCTGTATGTATGTATTGAGTTATAGAGATGTAGGCGACTTTCAAATAGTAAATGAAAAATCATAAAAATCATTAACTTACGAAAAAACTCAAATAATTCAAATACAGGGGGAGAGGGGGAGAGGGGTAAAACGTTGACAATCGGTAAGATTTGGCCCATTCTTAGCCTGTTACTAAAAATGAGGATTTAGAAAAATGGTTGAATTCGATATCGATAAGTTTTCAGAAGATAACGGGCTTGATGTTGAGGTTGTTCGTTTTGTCATTTCTTCGGCAACCGGACACATCTACAAAACCGCGCTTGAACGTTTAGTGAATTCTGCTGGGGCTTCCATCATTGATTCGCTGGAGTCAAAAAAACCAGAAGCGTTAACTTTCTCATCTGGTCTTGAAGATGTTAAACGCAAAAGCAAGCGCGGTGAATTTTACGCTCCGCACCGTGAGACAATCACATGCGAAGCGACTGCAAGCTATCCTTGTGCAAATAATCGTATGATGGTTGTTTTCCGATCCGTAGCTGGAATGGAGTACGGGAACGGCGCTCTACAGGTTTTTGAGTACTCTATGGCTATGAGCGCCAAGGAAGTTACGGAGCTTTTTTGTAATTACGTTGGCGGCCAGACTGAGGGATTCACAGGTAGCGGAGAGTTTGAGCCTAAGCCTGAGGTTTTAAGGACTATTCCTAATCTGATTCAACCAGGCGATATTCCTGATAACTTCATGCGATTCCTCTACAATCTTGATGTAAAGCGCCCTGTTGCAGACTATCGTAAGCCTGTTCAGGTTTTATCAATCACGCCTTGCGGGGTTTTAGAAAATGCCGGAGACAATTGAGCCAGAATTAATCTTTGATGTTAAGCGGAGCGAAGCGCCCAAAAACTTCCAGGAGTATTGGGACACATACTGGATTTTCATCGCAACGACAACATACAAAGATGTGCATTATCGCGCCTGGGGAACCGACGAAAAAGAGGCAAAGCAAAAAGTCTTGGATTTGATCGCTCAGGATAAAATGAACGGAACAGTAAGAGAGAAAGGGCAAGTGGTGGAATAATGGAAAAACTGACTTCTACTCAAAAAATGAGATTGCGTAATCTCAAGGATTCAGAAAGCGAACTGAAGATGAAAATTCAGGTTCTTTCAGATTCAGGATACCCGCCAGAAATGATTGACGAGCAAAAGGGTTTGTTAGCAAGTACGCAAAATGCAATCGAACGTATTAGCGGGAAGAAAAAATAATGAAAGTGGCAGAGCTGAGAAAAATAAAGTCTGATAAAAAAATTCAGACTTCTAATGTAGGGGGTAACTGGTTTGCAACTTGCTACTCAAATGGTGAAACGCTTACCCCATCAATTTCAATTTCAGGCCCAACTGAGGAATTTGTAGTATTAAAGGTTTCTGACTTTTTAGATAAGATTGGTTTTTCTGAAGAGGATTCTACAGATGCCTAAAGTTTCCATAGTTGACGCTCTTCCTTATGAGAGCGAGCAGTATCTTAAAGCCAGCGAGCACATGCACCAATCGGCATTTGTTGAAATTATGGATACTCAGTATCGTGATTATCATGATATTTTTTATGCAATCCCTAACGGCGGAGGAAGAGGCAAGGTTGAGGCAATCAACCTGGTGAAGGAAGGTGTTAAGGCGGGAATACCAGATACACACATTCCTGTTGCAACTTTTTTTGGTGAAAATGTAATTTATGTTGGTTTCCCTGTTGGAAACTGCCAAATCAGATCGCTTTCTCTTTATCTTGAATTTAAAGACATGAAAAGAAGCTCAGGGCCATCTGAAAAGCAAATCAAGAAAATTGAAAGGCTGAGAAAGTACGGAAATTTTGCGTTTGTGGTTCACGGATGGAAGCAGGCCCTTTGTGCATGGCTGTATTACATTGGCCGCATGGATGTTGCAGAGTGCTTTATGGTGAGCGGCCTCAACATTCCGCAGCAATTAATGGGTGACTACAGCCCTAATAGCTGGCAGAAACCGTAACCCTGAAGTATATTAAGCCCCTATAGACGGGGCTTTTTTATGCCCTAAATCAAATTTTTCAGGAGCATAAAATGTCACCTCCGGTTTCAAACGAAGTTGTAGCCGAACAAATCAAAAACTTAGCCATATCTATGGATAAGGTTGAAAAACAGATTGACCAAGTTTCTACGGCTATGGGTCAGTTTATTGAATTCAGGAAAGAGGCTGAATTTCTTAACCAGAAGATTTCAAAACTAGAGGGAGCAAGGAATAAACTTTTTGACGATGTAAGAGACTTATCACTTCAAGTAAATTCACAAAAAACGCTAAATCGCGTAATCCAGTTTATCGTTGGTATCGCAGCAAGCGCCGCTCTATCAATCGGAATCTTTATTGCTGGCTCTTCTGGAAAAACAGACACTATGATTGCAAGTCTGGACAAAGACATTAGTCTTCTTAAATTTCAGGTTTCGCAAATCGCAAAACAACCATCCGTGCAGGTGAACAACAATGATGAAAAAAAGAATTGAGCCAGTTTCATACTGGCGCAAGTGGTGGAAACTTCACTCTACCTGGCTCAACCTTGCGGGAATTGCAATTTTAGGCGCTCTTGAGTTCGCGCCTCAACGTGCATTTGAGGCTTGGGCCATTCTTCCGGCAGAGTTTAAGGCGGAAATTCCACACGATTATCTGAAATATGTAGCGCTGGTTTTATGGGTTTTGGCCTTTATTGCCAGATTTATTAAACAGAAAAAGCTAGAAAATGGAGAAAGGGATGAAAAGTAAAATCGCTCAAATGCTGAATATCGATGAAGGCTACAGAGAAAAGCCCTATATCGACAGCGAAGGATACCCCACAGGCGGGATTGGTATCCGTCTTGGGCCGAAAGGAGCCAGCCTAGGCATGTATCAATTCACGATTCCGCGCAACGTGGCGGAGCTGTGGGCGTTAACTCACGCTCAGGATATGGAAGCCAGGCTTTCGGCCAGCGATGCGCTACGGCCCGTCTGGGGAGGTCTGGAGCAGGCCCGCAAGGACGCGTTAGTTAACATGGCCTTCCAGCTGGGCTTTGAAGGGCTGATGGGGTTCCGCAAGATGCTGGCCGCTGTACGTGCTGGCAACTGGCAGGAGGCTACGCGGCAGGGTAAGGACAGTAAATGGTACGGCCAGACCAAAGACCGCGCTACGCGTGTTCTGGCTACGCTGGAGAGGGCTGATTACAGCGCTTATATGGGGTTCTCATCATGGGTGAACTGACGCAGATTATCGGTATCATCGGCGCTGTGCTTTTTGCCGCGATTGGGCTTGTCCTGGGCCACTTCAGCGGAAAGTACACAGGCCGCAAAGAAGGTCGTCAGGAAGAGCAAAAAGAACAGGTGGCGAAAGAAGCTGATTCACTTAAGGCAGAAAAAGAAGCGAGGCAAGAAGATGCAAAAAATTCAAAACGCATTGATGATGAAATTGCTGGTTATCAGCCTGGCGATGCTAATCAGTGGCTGCGTGAAAACGCGAACCGTGATCGTGAATGAGTGCGATTGGGCGCGCCTGATTACTATCAGCGGCAAGGAGGATAAATTATCAGACAAGACCGCAGAGCAGATTGTAAGGCACGATAAAGAATATATGTCGCGTTGTGGTAAGAATAAGAAATAACTGATATTCTCAAAACGCTTGATAACTTAACTTCCTCATTGCTTCGATTTGGTAACTTTCCACCACTGCCCCCGCTTCAGCTTAGTGTTGACAGCGGGTTTTTTTTAGCCCATAGTGTTGACAACAAGATAACAAACGGAAGAAAAAATGAATCAGGAAAATCAGGATTTGGTCGGAGAGTATGACCGCAAAAGGAACGAAATTCCTTATGCAACAAGGGTGAAAATCCTTAAAGAATTGCGCTCAAAGCTTGGGCTGACCTCAGTAAGCATTGCCTCACTTTTAAACGTTAAGCCTCAGACAGTACGCTGCTGGTTTAGCGAAGAAAACCCGCGCATGATTTCCAGCGATATGATTGTTGAGCTTTGCGCCCTTAACGGCCTAAACGCTCGCGTAGATTTTCAGCACTTAAGAGGCAGTCAATAATGCCATCATTGCCTGGTTCAAGTTGTAGGGTTCCTGGGTGCGTCAAGAAGGCCAGCCAGAAAACAAACGGTTATTGCGAGGAGCACAAAAATGAAGGCTGGCGAAAGTTCCAACAATCAAAAGAAGGTGAGCGGCGTCCTTATCAGTCTTCAGTCTGGAAAAAGAAAAGGCAAATCATCATCAATCGCTGTATGGGATTATGTGAAGAGTGTGAAAGAAATGGAATCGTATCTTTTGGCGTCGAAGTCGATCACATTAAGCCCGTTAGCCAGGGAGGTTCGGATGAACTTTCTAACCTTCAGCTCCTCTGCATTCCGTGCCATCGCCGGAAAACAGCTACAGAGTAAACTGGTAAATCCAGTTTTTGAAAATGATTTTTCAAATCTCATTTTTCCCGTCGATGCACAAATCATTAAGCAGCCGATAGCGGAAAGGTTGGAAAAATCTTTTACCCCACCCCCCTTTGAGAATTTTTCTCATTCGGGGCTTTTTCCAAAAAGATTTTTTTCGATTAACTCTGTTTCGTGGTTTTGAAATCTTTTTTGTAATCTTCGATAACTTTTCTACTCGAAGGCAAATGACAATTATTATCAAATGAGGATTTATTGGATGGCACGATTTAACATGATGGACTTCAGCATTAACGGCGAAAAGGTTTCTGTTGATAAGTCTGTTTCTCTTAAGTTCGTATTTGATTCGACGGATTGGTCTGATGATGAGATTGAGCAGATAGCATCTCTTGAAATTGGTCAGGCTATTATCTTTGATGGCATCGCTGTTGAGAGGGTTGAGTGATGGCTGGATACATTGCTTCTCAGAAAGAGATAATGAACATTCTTACTTACGCAAATATTAGAATCGCAGAAATCGCAAGAGGAATGAAAGAGCCTTACCCAATGCATAAGCTTTTCTGTGTTTGCATTGTTGATAATGGTGAGATAGCTTCTATGAGCATTGGCTCTTTGCGCTCAATTGGCCTAGTGTTTCCATATGATGATAAGCATTTTGATGCCGTGTCAGAGCTTGGTTACATGGATGCTTACAGCTTCGGAAATCAGTACATTGTCAGAGTTGCATAAAATAAAATAACCACATTTAAATTTGAGGCAGAAAGATGAAAGATATAAAGTTCATTCACTATAGTGATGAAGAAATAGAAAGCCATACGCAAGTCAGCCCAACGCTAAAAACATCATATTTCGACAGAATGATGATTAACCAAAATTGCTTTGATGCATCGCATAGGCATGTATGTATGCGCATGATAAGCAATTCAAAAAGAAAAATTCAGCCTTATGATATTTTGAGGTTTATTGAGATTTCATTCATCAGGCCAATGAAGCTGGAAAAGAGAAGCCTCGCAAGAGAAGTTCTTAGAGCATGGAAAAATAACAATCAAAGCCTGTTTGATACTCATACGATAATCACGCGTGAAGGAACGGAGAAGATCGAAGTGACAACAATTGACGGAGAAGAAAGCTTTATTTATTTAAACAACAATGAATCAAAGCCATCTCCTTTGAAGTCTGCTGAAGAAAAGTATTATGAGCTAATGGGTGATTGGCATAAATCTGAACTATCTAATCTGAGAACCCAGCTTAAGAAATCTAACGAAACATCATCTTGCCTTTTCCTGACGACGATGTTTTTTGCTTTCGTTTCTGCCGTTCTTGCGGCCAAATTGCTGGAAGTGGTGGAATAATGGAAAAATTTGATTTGCACGTTTTGCGTAAAATGGCGATTCATGAACTGCGCGAACTTATGACATACTGTAAACAGATTTGTGCTTATCCTGCTTCTATGGACAGCAACTATCCTGTAAACTTTGCTAATGCAAAAACCAACATTATGAACATCAACCTGGTGTTAGAGGAAAGCAAAAAATGACATATCTTAGCAATAATGTAATCAATGCTGTCAACGATTTGAGCGAATCCATTTACGCTGATAACGTTGAGCGCGGTTGGTGGGATTCGGATTCTAGAATTAAAAATCTTTTCACTTCTGGTAAGATTAGCAGATCAACTTTTATGGAATTTAGGGCAAATATGATTGCCGCAAAATTGGCCCTCATGCATTCTGAGCTTTCTGAGGCGCTTGAAGGTATGCGTAAGGATTTAATGGACGACCATCTGCCAAGTCGGGAAATGATTGAAGTTGAATTTGCAGATGCAATCATTCGCATCCTCGATACTGCTGGTTATTTAGGTCTTGATGTTGGCGGCGCGATTTCTGAAAAGCTGGCGTACAATGCAAACCGCGCAGACCACAAACGCGAAAACCGCGAAAAAGAAGGTGGTAAGAAAATCTGATGAAACGAATTCGCCGCCAGTTAACTTGCCGATGTGCGGCTTATTCTTTCCCTCACAGGTTTGGCGGCGGTTCCTGTAATGGTTTGTCTGTAGTAGAGAAAACATGGTCTGAGCACTCCTACTGCAAAACCTGTCATCTTAAAAATTACGGATGCGAGGTTTTGAAGGGCATAGAAAGCCCGAAAGAGTGCGAGGGCGTAATAGAAATTATTCATCTTTATGAGGTTAAGTTAAAATGAGCAAAACGGAAACAGAAGTGATTAAAGCGATGATGGCAGGCACGGCAGCAGAGGCCGGAGCTTCTCAGGAGTTTAATCTTGCAGTTGAAGAACTGCGCGAGTGGTACAATCACCAAAAGTCAAAAGGCGACAAAGAGCACGGAGCCGCTATTATTGCTATGGGTTACGTTTACGCCGAAATCACCGCCTAAAATTTCTTCAAAAAACCTAAAGGCTGAGTGTTGACACTTGGCCTTTTTTCTTTCATACTGTCAACACTGAATCGAACATTGAGGAATGTTGAAATGAACAAATCACAGTTTTTTGCCTTTATCAAATCTTTGGCTTTCAAGCCTCATTCAATTTCACTTCACGACACAACAGTTGTGATTTACTTTGGTTATTATCATGATGATTTGATTTGCTGCAAAACAGAAGAAAACGCCGCCAAAGAATGCCATAAATTCAATCGCTGGCTTGCTGAAGCGCTTGAGACAATCAAACCATCCGAAACAAGCTGGAGTCCAGAGCCTAATATGCTTAAGCCTGGATGTTATGAGGCTAAGGTTAAATCCGTTAATTTAGAAGACGGTAAAATCACAATTTCTGCTGAAGCTGGCGATGCTGTTTTAAATCTGCCTGTTAGCATTTTTGGAAATCCTGTTAAGTTGAGCAAACAAAAATCACCTGAAAAAATGTACATTCGCGCAACACTGAAAATCATGAAAATGTACGATTGCTTTGATTCTGCTAAAAATCCTCACTGGTCAAATATGAGCAAAAAGCAGAAAAAAGATTGGGCGCGTAATTTTGCTTTAGGAGTTCTTGAAGCAAATATTCATGAAGTGGCGCATGATTTGTGCGTTGATGGAATTTTATATTTCAATGAAGGTTATGAGCTTCATTATAAAGAAAAAGCAAGACAGCAAATTATTGATGAGCTGGACGCGGCAGAAGTAGAAGATATTATTGAAGAGAATTTAAATTGCCTTTGGTGATTTTCCACCACTTGCGCCAATTCTGGGGGTTTTATGTGGTTCCCGATTATTTTTGGTAATGACGACTTATTGGTTATTGCGTGCGTTCCTTTAATCATAGTTATCTGCGAAATGCTTTTCGCTCCTGTTTTTGATTCTGAAGAAAGCGAGGATGAAAATGATTTGTAAAGAATGTGGTGAGCAAATGATTGGTGACGGATTCAATTTTGCGATTCGCTGTCCTAACTCTAACCCTGAGCTGTCAGAATTTAATGAACCTGATTCTGAGCCTGTTTATTGTAATGGTGAAGATGATGAATGAGAAGTATCTCTATCTTTGTAAAAATTATCATCGCGTATCCCTGATTTACAGAAAAGACAGGGTTTCTGGATTCAGGGTTTCGGTTGAAGATGAAAAAGGAAAAGTTCTGTCTGTTGCTACTGGATTAACTGCTGAGGCGGCTATCTGCCTTGCTTATTATCAGCTTCATGAATTTAAGGATTTAAAATGAAAAATGAAAAAATAAATATTTTTATTGTTTTAGGCCCAACAGCTTGTGGTAAAACAACAAATGCTAAATCGATTGCTGATTTTTTAGGTTGCACTACTATAATTGACGAGCCAACGGAATTTGATCTTTCAGCATTAAATTTAAAATATTCGAATCAGAAGATTTTGATTTTAACATCAAGGAATATTGCTGATCTCCCAGATGTACCAATCAATGTAAAAGTTATGGGGTTCTTTTACGTATGCAGCGTTGCCGGAATAGAGGCAAGAAAACCGTTTCAGAAATTAAGAGATGGTAAAGTTGGCGAAATCGAGATTCTACAAACCTATACAATCCACGGAGAAAGTGAAACTTATCTTCCTGTTGGCAACAAGTATTCATGTTTTATTAATGAGCATGGATTGGTTTACTTTACTGAGGAAGATGAGCCAGGCGAGCCAGCAACTCATTTTCTATCTGATTTAAATGAAGATGGAATTAATTATAAATTCCACAGACTGTAAATTTATGAAATTCATAAAGCAAGCAAACGGACTAACTCCACACTCCGCATATTTGCGAGAGCAACCAAAGAAGGTTTGCAGGTATTGCGGAGGCTCATTCGTTCCATCTCAGTTTAAAAGGTGGCATGGCGTAAACTGTAAAAAGGCTTTTACAAATGGATGACAAACCGCATTTAGTAGTTTCTGTTATGTGCATATTCCCTGACGGTCAAGAGCGCCAGGTGATGGGGCTTGATTTCTCTAACGGAAATCTTGCGATTTCTGACGTTCTTTTGCCCCAAATCTATAGCGCTCTGACCCGTTCTCTGAGTATAATTGAAGAGCTTTCAAACCCAGAATTAATAAAAGAGGCTCTCTATTATGGCGAAAACGAACAAAGTAAAGGCGGCGGAACTAATCAAGCAACTGACTGATGCCGGATACATGCTGTACGTTACAAACGGACAGGCTAAGACAAGCCCTTTATTGCCTGCTGACCAGCTTAAAACGCTGACAGACTTAAACGATAAAGTTGTTGAAATCTTAACTGGCAAGGATGCTTAATCATGGCTGGCACATCATCTTCGGGCCGAACCCGCAAACCTGTTGAGCTTCACGTATTACACGGCGACCCTTCAAACCTTGGAAGCAAGGAAATCGCAAAGCGCCAGAATGTCCAGTATCCGCCTATGGAGGATTTGACGCCTCCTGATTATTTCAGCAACTTTGAAAAAAAGTGCTGGCATGACCTTGCTGAGAAATTTAAGGCGACCCGCGTTCTCTCCACTATGGACTCATGGTCGCTGGAGCTGTTGGTTGAAACTTACGCAGAATGGCGCGAGCATAAAGACGTTCTTGACAGAGAGGGATATACGCAAATCCAGATTACGCCTACAACTGGCGCAAGCAAGGAAGTAGCCCATCCACGCGCAGCACTGAAGCAAAAGGCCCACGCGCAATGTGTGGCGCTCCTGCTACAGTTTGGGTGGACTCCGGCAGCGCGAACAAAGACGCAGCAGCTAGGCCAGCTTGAGCAAGACCCTATCGGCAATGGATTTGGTAACAGGCCAAACGTATGACAGTTAACCCGCCTCAGCTCGCCAGGGCGCATGGACGCGCCATTTCAAATCCTGTTGTTCAGGATGGTGTCGATTATGCCTATGATGTTGTTGAGGGTAAAATTCTTGCGTGCAAGGTTGTGGTTAAGGCTTGCGAGCGATTTCTTGATGATATGGAAAGAGCAGAAAGCGAAGAGCGGCCTTTTATATTCTCCGTGTCACGCGCTCAGCACGTTCTTGATTTTGTCACAAAGTTCTGTGTTCACGTAAAGGGAAAGCGCTGGCGCGGAAAGCCTATCGATTTGATGGACTTTCACGTATTTATCCTTATTAACGTTTTTGGATTTGTTAAGCCTCACCTTGACGAAATAACAGGAGAGCATTTAACCGACGATTCCGGCAATCTTCAGTATGTAAGAAGATTCAGCCATGCCGTAACTTACCTGGCACGTAAAAACGCAAAATCTGCAATTGCCTCCGCTGTTGGTTTGTACATGACAGAATTTGATGGCGAAGGCGGAGCGGAAGTTTACAGCGCAGCAACAACGCGAGAACAGGCAAGGATTGTTTTTGATGATGCCGCGCAAATGGTAAAAGCCTCTCTCAACCTTCAGCAGCATTTAAAGACTACAGATAAATCAATTTTTAGCGAATCTTCATATTCTCGATTTATGCACGTTTCAGCAGATGCTAACTCTCTTGACGGCAAAAACGTTCATTGTGCATTAATCGATGAAATACACGCGCACAAAACTCGCGATGTTTATGATGTAATGGAAACTGCAACAGGCTCGCGCGACCAGCCTTTAATTTTCGTCATTTCAACTGCTGGCGTTATTCTGGATGGCATCGCCATTGAGCTTAAAGATTACGGAATGAAGATTCTTGATAAAAGAATCGAGCAGAGCGAAGAGACTGATTCATTCTTTTTCATCTGGTACACAATGGATGAAGAAGACATGGAGACAGATGAAGTTTATCGCGACCCAACTTTGTGGTTTAAAGCAAACCCAGCTCTTGGCGTTTCTAAGTCAATCCAGGATATGAAAGTTCTGGCTAAGAAGGCGCTCGAACAGCCATCTTCAAGAAATAACTTCCAGACCAAGCATTTAAACATTTTCGTAAATGGTGCATTCTCATGGATGGATATGCAGAAATACGGAAAGTTAAAAAAATCATCTACAATAAAGCACGATTTGCTGGCAACGCTTCCTTATATTATTTCTGTAGACCTTGCAGAGAAAATAGATATTTGCGCAGCCGTAAAAACTTACTGGACAGATAAAGGCGGTCTAGCATTCTTTTCTAAATTCTGGCTACCAGAGGGAAGGCTTGATACCTGTTCCGATGAGATGCGAGAGCGTTATGAGCGGTGGGCCGCTTACGGATGGCTAAAGCTTACTTCCGGTGATGCAATTGATATTGAAACAATAAAGGGGGATTTAATTGAATGGGTAAAAGGGAGTGAAGACAATCTTCAGGAAATGGCTTATGACCCCTGGCACGCAACGCAGTTTGCCATTTCTATGAACCAGAAGCACGGATGGCAGGTGGTGGAAGTGCCTCAAAACGTGCGTAACCTCAATGAAGCAATGAAACATATTGAGGGAACCGTTTACAGCAATAAAATGTATGTTGATGAAAACGAGGCCTTCACCTGGATGATGGGTAACGTTAACGCCAACAGAGACAGAAACGGAAATATCTTTCCTGATAAGTCCAGCAGGGAATATAAAATTGATGGCCCAAGCGCTCTTTTCACTGGCGTGTCTCGTATCATCCGTCATACAATAGCTGACACCGTTCCTGAAATGCCTGATAACATGGGATCATTATAATGGCTAGAAATTTTTTATCGTTCTTCAGGGGTAAAAGTGGTTCCACCACTCGCCCCGATGTTGAGCCTCAGATTGGCAATACGGCAGTTGTTGATTCAGAGAAGCGCTCAGAGAGTTCTGACGTTGTAGGAACTTCGGAAAACTTTGGCGGCTGGGCTATCAAGAATATTCAAGATCCTATGTTTGGTTATTCTCAGTCTCAGGTTATTTCCTTTGACAAGGAAAAGAAATTCATCTCAAGAGACAAGGCGCTTCAGTTGTCAGTTGTTTATTCCTGCATTGACAGAATCAGCGCCGGAATTGCAACAATGCCTTTGCGTATTATGCAGGTTAAAGGAGATGAAGAAATCGAGGTTGATTCCCATCCTGCAAAATTTGTCACTGAGAAATCCCCAAACGACTGGCAAACGCAATTTACTTTAATGCGTCAGTTTATGGTTGATGCCCTTAACGGAAATGGCTATATCTGGATTATCCGAAATTTAAGCTCTGGCAAATTCAAGGAGCTTGTTTATTGTGATAAAAACTCTGTTAGCTTAGTTAACCTTGGTAATCGTCGCTGGGTATATAATTACACTGATGAAGATGGAGGTTTTCATGTAATCCAGCCTTATGACATGATTCATCTTCGTGCGCTTGGAAATAAAGGTAGAAGCGGCCTTTCTCCAATTCAGCTACACGCCGCCGCTATCCGTATGGGTATGGATATGCAGGAATACGGCGGAAACTTCTTTTCATCTGGCGGCAAGCCATCCGGCATCGTTGGCGTAAAAGGACAATTAGACCCTAGCGCATGGGGAAAGCTTATTGATAACTGGAATAAGGGAGCGAGAGAGGCGGCGACTTCCAAAAACCGCGTAATCTTCCAGCCAGCAGATGTGACATACACGCCAATTTCACTTTCTCCTATTGACGCAAATCTTGTTTTATCTATGAATATGACAAGAGATGAAATTTGCGGAATCTTTAATGTTCCCGCTTATATGGTTGGAAATCTGGCAAATACAAGTTACGCAAATATTACAGCTATGGCTACTGCGTTTATTAAAAATACGCTTATGCCTTGGATTGTTAATATCGAACAGGAGATGACCAAAAAGATTTTCTTCCAGGATGAGATTATCGACGGTTATTGCGTTAAGTTTGATATGCAGGCCGCCTTAAAGGGAACTCCTGTTGAAATGCTGGCGTTGCTAACTGGTGCGAGCACGGCAGGATTTATCACCAGGAATGAGGGGCGCGTAGGTATTGGCTATCCGCGTGACAACACAGATGAATCAATGAATAAGTTTACAGTTAACGTTTCTCAAAGTAAGCTTACAGACAACAACAATTCACAGACAGGAAACCAAAATGAATCCGGTAGCCAAACTTCAGGAAATGCAGAAACAACGACTAGCTAATGGGCCTGAGTTACGCTCAGTTAGCTCTAAGATTGAAATTCGCGCAGCCAGCGAAAATAACGCATCGCCTGTTATTTTTGGCTATGCGGCAAAGTTCAATGAGCGCTCTACGGGGCTTGGATATTTTGTCGAAATCATTATGCCAGGCGCTTTCGATAATACTGATTTTTCATCATGCGCAGCTTTATTTAACCATGATGAAAACATTATCCTTGGCTCCGTTCGCGGTAACAGCCTTAAATTAACCATCGATGACATTGGACTGCGATATGAAGTTACGCCGCCAGATAACCAGATGGTGAAAGATATGGTTATTGGGCCGATGCAGCGCGGCGATTTGGTTGGTTCATCCTTCCATTTCCAGATGGACTACGAAGACCCAGCGGCGGAGGAATGGGTTTGGGATACGGTTAACGATATTGCAGTAAGAAAAATCAATAAAATTTCTCGCGTGTTGGATGTTTGCCCTGTATTATATCCAGCGTATGACACAAGCGATTCAGCACTAAGGAAGGCTGGCGAAGTTGCGGAAGACGTGAGGCAAAAGGCTGATGAGGCTGAATTATCCTCTAAAGCAAAAAATATCGATATTTTTCATCTTTTATAAAAGAGGCTATACAGATGCGAACTAAAATTATTGTAATGGGCGAAATTCGCAACGCAAATACTGCAAATCTGGCGGCTCGCCAGAAGTTGCAAGAATTACGCAGCGCTGCAACTAAAGACGATGCGCAAATCCAGCAAGCAATGGATGACCTTTTCGCTAAAGCGACGAAGCTTGATGAGCTTCGCTCAGAGCTTGTTGATATTGAAGACCAGGAAATGACTGACGCTCTTCTGGCTAAGGGCGCAAACGAAGAAGCTCAAACAGATAAAAACGGCATTCGCCGTAAAGCAGAATATCGCGCAGCCTTTAACGCCTATCTGCGTTCATCTTCAGTTTCAGACCTCAGCTCAGAGCATCGCAAGCTGCTTACTGAAATGCGTGCAATGAACACTGGCACAAATACAGACGGCGGCTATGTGGTTGACAAAGAAACCTTATCCCTGGTGGCTGAAGAAAAACACACTTGGGGTGCATTATACGCGCTGACCCAGAAAATGGTTACTCAGCGCGGAAACCCGATTGACTGGCCCGTTTCTGATGAAGGCTTAACGCGTGGCGTTATCGTTGGTGAAGGTGAAAACCACGGTAAAGCAAACTCCGGCTTTGTTAATGAAACGATGGGCGCACACAAAATCAGTTCGCGCATCATTCTGGTTTCTGAAGAACTCATTCAGGATGCTAATATTGATATCGCCAACTACGTTACCGCAATTGCGCGTAAACGTGTTGATCTGGGTATCAACTATTATATCGTGCATGGCGCTGGCGGTGATCGTGAGCCAAAAGGCGTATTACTGCAAATTAAAACCAGCAAAAAAATCTCAACTTCCGGCTCTACTCCGGCAGCGATTTTTGATTCAATCATCGACGTGATTCACGGCGTTGATGCCGCTTATCGCGCAATGCCAAATTTCCGCGTTGCGATTAACGATAAAACTCTGGCGACAATCCGCAAGTGGAAGGATGCAGAAGGTAATCCGATTTACATTCGTGATCCTCGCGCAGATTGGCCGGATACGCTGTTCGGTGAAAAACTGGTTATCGATAACGAACTGCCAGATATCGGAACAGATGGCTGGGTTATCGCTGGTGATTTCTCTTCTCTGATGGTTCGCCTGGCTGGTGATATGGTTGTTCGTCGCCTAAACGAGCTTTACGCGGAAACTGGTCAGGTTGGTTTCCTGGCTTGGCAGCGCTTCGGAGTTGTACTGATGGATAAAGCGGCTATGGCGGCAGGATTCACAGCAGCTAACGCTGGCACGCCTGACAAGTGGGGTACTACTGAAGCTCAGGATGTTGGCGGCACCGTGTTTAACCCAACCGTGTCTAACGCGCCAAACGACACGGCAGAACATCAGAAAGCGGCGGCAAGCGGCGGCGCTGGTGCGCAGTCAGCTCCAGAGGGCGGCTCATCTTCTGGTTTCGAATAATAAAAACCAGTGTTATATTAAAGGGGCTTCGGCCCCTTTTTATTTGGAGTGGTGAAAATGATTGAAGTTGAATATTCATGGGAAAAGTTTTTCACAATGGAAGAGCTACGCGCTCACTTAAAGGTGTACCACGAAGAGGATGATATTGAGATTCAGGCTTTTTGTGATGCAGGATTAGAAGTAGCGGCGGGATTTATTGGCGGTATCATTATTGATAAATCCACCACTTTGCTGGCTTTCTTGCAATCCAATAATATCGAGTATTCTGTTTTGTGGGATAACACTATCGCCTACGACAGCAATTACTGGATTGTTCCTTTCAACAAAAGAATCCGCGCAGCAGTTTTGCTTTTCGTTGGCGACCTGTACCAGAACAGAGAAGCAAACACAGATTACAACACTTACGAAAACCGCGCATTTTCTCTGCTGCTTAACGGAATGCGCAATATAAACATTCGTCAGGTTGGTGTTTAATGAAAACCGGATCATTGCGTGAAAGATGCGAAATCCTAACGAGGACAACAAGGCCAGACGGAAAGGGCCAGACTGTGAAGGAGTTCGTTAAGCAAAATGAAGTTCGCGGAAACTGGCGTCAGGCTAACGGAAGAGATTTTCTTCTTTCAGGCGCTGAGATGAATATCAGGCAGGGAACCTTGCTTACGCGATTTTACCCAAAAGCCAGCGAAGATATGTACATAAAAATAAAAGGAGCAACAGAAGATTTAGATATTATTTATAATGTCGTTACATTCAATCATGAGGATGATTACAAATCAACCTTATGGACTCTCACTAAGTTTTCCGGCTAAGTGGTGGAATAAATGAAAATAGAAGGAGAAATAACAGCAGATGAGCTTTTGAAGATTCTTGATAATGTTCCATTAAATAAAAATGAACTAAGGCGAGCGCTTAGACCAGCGGCGCAACAATTTTTTAATGATATGAGCCGAGCAGTAAGGAATGGTTGGGGAGTAAGAACCGGAAGGATGGCTAATGAAGGCGTCAAGATGGGAATTTCCACAAGGGATGAGCAAGGAGGTGGCGCGGCTTACAGAATATACTTTTCAACAAAAAAAGGAACAAGAGGAAAAAAGGATTATATAGCGCCAACATACGTTGCAAGGTGGCTTGAAGGCGGAACAGAACCGCACTACACAGCAAAAGGCGCAACCATAAAAAAAACAAAAAGAGGGAAAATATTTTTAAACGGTCATCAGAGAAAGCTTAAGCATCCAGGCTTTGCAGGAAGGCCAATAGTAACAGAAACCCAAAAGGGAGAGAGAAGCCAGGTAGAGTCTGTTGCCAGGCAAAACATTTTAAATATTCTCCGAAAGAAAGGAGTGAAAGATGCGTGAGGCTATAGTAGCAGTTTTTAAGGATAAGTTTAACTGCGACATTTACCAGAATATGACCCCTGAAAAAGTTCCTTATCCCGTTGGCGCTTTTGCAATAGCTGACGAAATAGTTAACAAGGAGATAGACGGGTACGGATTTACGTCAAGAGAGGTTATATTTGATGTAAGTATCGTATGCAAAGACCTTAATCAGGTGGATTTAATACGATATATGCTGCTAGAATTAAGCGGCAAAACAGGTCACAGGTGGAGCAATCTATTTAGCGTGATGTTTGTCAGGTCAGTTGAGGATGTGGGGCCGTACCTTGGCGTTGATAATGACGAAAACCCGCCGCACATTATTGATTTTCGCCTATCTTTCTTTGAATAAATGAGGTTACAAAATGGCAATAAACCGCAAAACTGCCACGCTTGGCGCTGGCTCAATCTTCGAAGTTTCCTATGATAACGGAGCGTCATTCGATCGCGTACCAGGCATGACGGCCATTGGTGCGGTAGGCGGTCAGTCTGACCCGCTTGAGACTACCGCAATTGATGAAACCGCCCGAACTTACATCTCCGGCCTGGAATCTCCAGACGCAAAAACCATGACCGGAAACCTTCGTCCAGAGGTTGAAGTTCAGAAAAAATTTATGGATGCAGGACGAAACCGCGAAAGCGTTGTAATCCGCGTCACCTTCCCAACATCGCCGTTAACTGTGTGTCAGTTTTCTGTAGCGCTCCTTGGATTCAGTATCAATGAGCCAGCGCCAGATGCCGCACTTCAGTTTACGGTAAACGGGCAACAGTCTGGCCGTGTAGACCAGTTCTATCGTGAAAAGGTAGCTGTAACCGGAATCGATGCTCCGGCAACAAAATCCGTTGCTATGGGCGCAACTGGTCAGTCTATCGGCTCAACGGTTGTTCCTTCAGATGCGACTTATACAGAAGTTCGTTATTTTGCGGTAGATACTTCGGTTGCATCAGTCAATGAGGATACTGGCGTTATTACTCCGGTTAAAGTTGGCACAACTGACGTTTACTCTGTAACGAAAGACGGCGATTATCAGGCGGCAACAAAGCTGACAATCACAGCGGCTGCTGGTGGCGGCGCTTAATAAAAAATAATCAGGGGGGATTATTTCCCCCTTTAAAATGGGGTAATTAAAATGGCAGTGTTAAAGAGTCTTTCTGTTAAGCAGAATCTTAAAATTAAAGTTATCGATATTCCTGAGATTGCAGAAGGCGCGCAAATCATGCTGAGGGAATTCACAGCAAAAGCGGCCTCTGATTTCAATAAGTACATGATGGATTCTAAAAAGGATTTATCCACCACTCCCCAAACTCAGGGCTTGCGTTTCTATTCTGCTTTGATTTGCTCAACTGCAATTGATGAGGATGGAAAATTAATCTCAAGCATTGAAGATGTTGATTCTCTTCTTTCTTTTTGGGATGAAAAACTTATATTCCGAATTGGTGATATTGCGGCAGAAATTAACGGATTCACTCAGACCAAGAAGGAAGAAATAAAAAAGGATTCGCCACGGAACCGACGCAAGCAATAATCCGCCGTATTGCTGTTGAGCTGAAAAAGCCATTCTTTGAAATAGAGGAATGGCCAATTTCAGAGGTTATCAAGTGGCTGGCGCATTTTGAGCTTGAAAAAGAAGAGATTGACAGGCTGAAAAACGGCGACGAAGTATTATTAAGTAAAGCAGAGGACAGTCCAGATGTTCAGGTTAACGCGCTAATCAGCGTACTTGATTAAGGTAAAAAAAATGGCAATCATAAACACGCTTATAACAGCAAAAGATAACACCTCAAAAATTATCAAAAACCTGGCTGATAACGTAAGGAAATCAACTAAAGACATTCAGGGTTCGCTAGATAAGGCCTCAAACTCTGCTGATTACCTTGAGGGTTCTTTTGAGAACTTCAGGAACTTTGACACTTCAAGTTTCGGCGGAATTGTTGACTCATTCAAAAGAATAAGTCAGCAGATGGATAACGCAGAAAGCGGAGCAGCCAAGTTTTTTGTAAGGCTTGGCGCTTTGTCTGGTGGCGCTGTTGCTCTTGGTTATGTTCTGAATTCCCTTATTTCTTCATCTGCTGATTATGTTAGGGAAATGAATGAAGCCGCTACAGCAAGCGGAACAACGATTGAGCGCATCCAGCAGATGCAGACGGTTTTCAGAAATACAGGTCTGGAAATTGATAAATTCGCTGATATCAATAAGGACACTTTAGACCACTTGGGCGATGCCTTCAGGGATGGCTCCGGCCCTGCTGAAGATATGAAAGCCTACGGGCTACAGCTCCAGGATTTCAATAAATACCTGAACCAGACTAATGGTGGAATAGATGCCGTAATCCATGCTTTCTATGAAATGCGGAAAGCGGGAAAATCAAACGCCGAAATAGTTAACATGATGGAAACGCTGGCGTCTGATTCTTCCCATATGATTACCACGCTAAAACAGTATGCTAACGAGCAGGAAGCTTTAAATGCGATAAACAGCACGCACGCCGGAATTACGGCTGATGTTGCTAAACAATATGCAGAATACGACAAACAGATTGCAAACCTTTCTCAAACTTTTCAGGCATGGAAGGCAAACGCGCTTACGCCAACTGTTCAGGAATTAAACACTCTTCTCGAAATCCTTAACGGAGATTGGGAGGGGACAAAATTCACTGACTGGATGAAGAATTTTTATTACGGCGGTGATAACATCGTTGCGAAAATGATTCGCTCCATAGATGGCGTTAACGCAGCAAATATTCCTGGAACGGCAGAGTATAAGGCTGGCGTTGAAATGGCTAACAGCCCTCAACCTGGAACCAATACGCCAACAGGTGGCTGGGTAAATAAAGAGAAAGAAGCCAAGGACGCAGCGGCGGCGGCAAAAGCGGCGGCGGCAAAAGCTGAACAATTCAAAAAGCAACAGGAGCAAGCAAGTAAGTGGCTTGAGGAGCTTGATAAAGGAAATGCCTCTGAGCAAAAGAAAGCTGAAATAAATTATGACATTCAGCTAAAACAGCTTGACGGGTTTCTTGCTAAAAAACTTATAAGCCAACAACAATACAATCATGGCGTGGAAGCACTTAACAGCCAGCTAGATTCAGCAAACAGAAAAGCGGCGGAACAGAGGCAAATCGCATCGGCGGAGAGCGCAAGAAACAGAGGGCTAACCAGCGAATACGATTACCAGCAAAAGATTTTAAATATAAAATCAAGCTTCCTGCAAAAAGCTATTGATGCAGAATATTATACAGAAATGGAAAGGCTGGACGCAAAACACACAGCCGGAAAAATGAAAGAGGAGCAGTATCAGAGCGAACTTGAAGCTATAAGAAACAAGCGAGCCTATGACACAAAAAACAATCAACAGGATTTAGCGGCAAATCTACAGAACGTAGAATACAAAAAACAGGCTGACGAGCTTCAGTCTTATGCCAATACGATGAGTAGCGCAATGTCTGTTGCTCAGAGCTTTGGCGACACGATAGCAAGTAGCGCTGAGGAAGGTTCAGCAGCCTGGATAGCAGCCACTATAGCGACCAAGGGCATGGCGGTAGCTCAGGCTATCATAATGGCTAACCTTGCCGCCGCTCAGGTTCTGGCCTCCCCCGCATCGCTCACGCTGGCCCAGAAGGTAGCGGAGTCTAACATAGTCAGGACTCTGGGCTACGCCAACGCCGCCATGATAGCGGCGCAGGGAATCGCTCAGATAGCTGGAGCAAGGGAGAAAGGAGGCCAGGTTATGGCTGGTCAGACTTACCTGGTGGGAGAGAAGGGGCCGGAGCTGTTCACTGCTGGCACCACGGGCAACATTACTCCCAACAATAAACTGGATTCCGGCAGCGGTGGAAACTTTACCCTGGTACAAAACAACACTTTCAACAATAGTGGAATCAAGGCTGAGGACGCTAAGATGATTCAGGAAATGACTAATGCGGCAATAGAGCACAAGATGAGAAACGAAAAAAGGTACAACGGGATTTTGGCATCTTAGCCAGGTGTTGACAGTGGTTAAGTTTTGGGATAGTCTCTGGCTATCCCTTTTTTTTAGAGTCATAAAATATGAAAAAGTACGGACTTAAAATTTACGGTCAATACCTCAGAGCAGATAGCGCTCTGGTGAAAAACAAAAGCCCCTCTCTTATGTGCTTTGACAATCCAGAGCTTGCGCTGACTCACGTCAGAAAGCTATGGCCTATATGTTTTGAAAGCAGCATGTTTTTGATTTTTGAGATTAAGTAAATGTACAACATTTACAAGATAGTCTTTAAGGAGGGAAAAGAGGCGATATGGATAACCGACCAATGCCCTACGCTTGAGGATGCGCTTCTTGGTGCGTTTGAAAAGTTTGGTCAAAAAAGAGTAAAGCACGTAATTAAAAATAATCAGCAAGAGGAAGTTAAATCCACCACTTGCCCGAATTTAAATGAGGAAGGAAAATGAACTATAGCAATCTTGTTCAAAAATATTTTGATTACAAAAAATCAGTAGAAGAAAACCTTATCCAGATTAATAAGCTAAGATCGTCAATTACAGTTATTGACTCAGAATCATTCACAAATGGTAATATTGGAATAGAAATGAACTTTGGGCTGGGTAATTCAAGTTTATCAGGTATATATATGAACAAGGATTGCTTGCTAAATGTTGTGAAGTGCGCCATAGATGGGCTTGAACAAACAAATAAGCCAATGGTTGAATTTTGTGAGAAGTTTGAAAAAATAGTTGCGGAAGCCTATGCAAAAGAGCAGGCGGTTGAGCCTCCTCCAGTATCAGAGCTAAGCGTTTATGGTCATAGCCGCCTGGGTTAATTGCTGGCAAAGATATCACGCAAGGTATACAATAAGCGGCATAACAGCCGCTTTATTTTTTTGAGGTGCAACAATGGCATACGAAAAATTCCCCTGGCGTCCGCGTCCAAACCCTACAGTATCAAACAACCCCAAGGCTATTATAGCCTCATTTGGTGACGGCTATGAGGAGTCCGCGCCCGATGGACTTAACTACAACCGGAAAGAGTATCAGCTAACCTATCGCATAATTGGCCCTATCGAAAAACAGCGCGTAGTAGATTTTCTTGAAAGGCATGGTGCGCACAAACCTTTCTGGATTTACTCAGAATCTAGAATGAAAGATGTTTTGGTTAAGGTTCAGAACTCAAGCGAGAACCCAAATCATGGCGCTAACTATTGCGATTTCTCAATAAACGTTAAGGAGCATATCGGATAATGTCTATTAACGGAGTGCCAGATAAAATGGTTCTTGAGCTTGATAAGCTTGAGCAGACAGCAATGATTAGGCTTTTTGATATAGACCTTACTGGATTAGGGGGTACTATTTATCGCTTTCATAACGGGCTAAATGAAAACGACAAGAACGTTACATGGCAGGGTTATGAGTACCAAGGATTCCCATCAAAAATAGATGGAATAAAAAGAAGTTCTCAGGGTGCGTCAAACAGGCCAACTCTTACCCTGTCAAATATAACAGGAATAGTAAGAGGGCTTTACGTAAAATACAAGGAAATGGCAGGCGCTAAGGTTTACGTCAGAGATGTTTACGCAAAATTTCTTGACGCATCAAACTTTAAGGATGGAATAAATCCTAACGAGGATTTAGATCAGGAATATGTCACCATTTATGAAATACAGGGTGTAAACTCAATTGGCAGGCAATACGCAACTTTCGAGCTTTCATTACCTGTTGAAGCTGATAATGCGCTTATCCCCAAAAATGTAATTACATGCACAGCTTGCCAGTGGAGATATAGAAAAGAAGGTTGTGATTACAACGGGAGCAATTATTTTGACAGATACGGCAACCCCGTTGGCTCTATAGATGAAGATGTTTGCGGGAAGCTGGAAAGGGATTGTAAGCTCAGGTTTGGAGATGGGGCAATACCAATCAGGATTTTTCCATCAGCCAATAAAGTTGGGAGATAATGATGAAGCTAGAAAGGGAATTAACCCTACAGATAATTAAACACTTAGCAGGAACAACCAAAGAAGAAAGGTGCGGGCTAGTGGTGGAATCGGCTGGAATAAAATTTTACATACCTTGCCATAATTCACATCCCGTTCCATCTGATAATTTTTGCATAAGCCAGGCTGATTATGTAGCTGCCTCAGTAAGAGGAAAAGTAGTTGCCGTCTGCCATAGCCATACAGAGAAAGGACTCGAACATCTTTCATCAAATGACAGGATTCAACAATACAGGAATAATATTCCGTGGATTCTTCACTCTCATAGAGGTGAGGTTACTGAGCTGTCAGTGTGGGAGCCAGTGAGAAAATTAAAAGGTAGAGAATTCTCTGAGGGATATCTTGACTGCTATGATTCTTTCAGGGATTTTTATGCACTGGCAGGAAAGCATTTGCCTGATTTTTCTCCATCAGATGGATACAGAATAGAGGGTTGGTATAAAGAGCCTGGCGCTACGTCTCCATTTACGGATAACATAGAAAATTTTGGATTTAATAAAGTTAAAGACCACAATGATATGATCCCTGGGGATGTAATATTTTCGCTTCTGGGAGCTAAAGTTCCAAATCACGTTTCTGTATATGTTGGGAATAATATGATTTTCCACCACTTGCCTGGCAAGCTCTCTATGGTTGAGCCTTTGAGGGGTTTTTATTTAAAGTACACTCATTCCATATGGAGAAGTGGTAACCATAAAGATTTAAATATCTCTGGCGCAATTGAATTATTAAATGAGGATTGATTATGGCTGTAATTTATCTGCATGGCGAAATGAAAGAAAAGTACGGTGAAAAATTTGTTTGCAAGGTTCCTACCGGAAGCAAGGCTTTGCAACTATTGTTGTGCCAAATTAAAGGGCTGCATGATGACCTGAAAAATGGTTTTTTCACCTTCAGGGTTTGCGGCAAAATCGTTTCCGGCAAGGATGAAAACGAATCGATAGGGAATGCGTTCAGGGCGCTGTCTGGGCCAGTTGGTATCGATGAAGAGATTCACATTACGCCAGCCGTTCAGGGTTCAGGCTCAAACGGAGGTATCTTTATGGTGGTGGCTGGAATAGTAGCCGTTGCTGCTGCCTTCTTCACTGGCGGCGCGTCAATAGCCGCCTGGTCTGCTGCTACTGCTGCGATGGCTGCGTCAGGCGCTATGATGGTTGCCGGAGGTGTAGCGATGATGCTTACAAAGATGCCAGCCGCTACGATGCCAAAGAGCGACAATAACAGCAACGAGCAAAAGAGCACGGGCTTTAATAGCGTCGAAAATATGGCAGGACAGGGGCAGGCGATTGCATTAATATATGGACGTAACAAAATTGGCTCTGCGGTTGTAAGCCAGCAAATACAGACTTTAACAAGAGGTATAAACTGATGACGGTATTAAAAGGCGTGCTTAAAAACGCATTCGGTGAGGTTATGCCTCATCATACAATTGTTCTTGTTTCATTAAAGAGCACACAAACAGTTTTAAATACTGTTATCTCAGAAATACAGACAGATGAAAATGGCTCATATGAAAAGAATATTTTTCAGGGTAGATATCAGGTAGAGATTTACAAGGACGGACAGCAAAAAACAACAGTTGGAGTTATGGTAATTTACGCAGATTCCCCATCTGCTGATATTAATACTTATCTCACCCTGCCTGGTGAATCCGAAATTACACCAGAGGCACTAGCTCAATTTATCGAGCTTAAGAACATGGCGAGCACTTCCGCTGACGCTGCAAAGATTTCAGAAAATAACGCAAAATCATCTGAAACGAACGCGGCCTCATCAGAGTCATCGGCAAAACAAAGCAGCGATTCGGCGCTTGATTCTAAAACTAACGCAAAGACCTCTGAGGATAACGCAAAATCATCTGAAACGGCGGCAAAGCAGAGTGAAGATAAATCTGAGTCTTACAGAGATGAAGTTGTTGCCGCAAGAGACATCGTAGTTTCTTCCGCCTCCGATGTTGAGACAAATAAAAACTTGGCTAAACAATATGCAGATGAAGCAAAAGAATCTGCGGAATCAATCAACACCACGAATTTTGTAAAGTCAGATGATTTATCATCAACTGATGAATCAAAAGGTGCATCGCTTGTAATGTACAATGATGGCGAAACGTTAGCCCAAAAAATCGCACAACTAATTAATGGAGATGCATACTATTCATTTCCTGGGATAATGATTTCAGCACTAAAAATGTCTTTTGACATTAAAGGCTGGGGTGCAAAATGCGATGGCGTCACTGATGATATTGCAGCAATTAAAGCGGCAATTACAGCAACCGGAGGGAGAATTAAAATATCAGCAAACACATTCGTCAGTGAGCACATCATATTTAATTCAATAAAAAACTTTTCATTAATCTGCGAAAACAACGCTGATATTATCATCGGCACAGGATTCAAGTTTAACCCATCTTATCGCGGCGTTGTGGTGGCTGAGAGCTGTAACGGAGGCCAGGTTATTGGCGTGTCAGTTGTTGGCGCGAAGGTTGATAAAATGAATGCCGATGAGCCGTGGCAGGATGGAGATGCAGGATTTGAGCCTGTAAACTGCACTGGCACAATCATAATTAAAGATTTCAGAGCAAGAAACGTAAAAACATGGGGAATGATTCCTGTAAATTGCTATGCGACTGATTTTGTTATCAGTGGTTTTTATGCAGAAAATTGCCAGGTTCAATCCGGCATTGGCGGAAATGGATACAAGTCAATGATTATTGACAAGTTCCACTTCAAGGATGTTGGGCTTTATGGTTTTGAGTCTGAAAAAAGACAGGAAAGAAATAAATCAACCATTATCGGCGAAGGAATCATTGAGCTTTGCAATAAAGGAATCGCGCTGGTTCATAACACCGATAACATCCAAATTGGAAACGTTAAAATAATAAATTGCGCATACGGAATTTCATCGACAAGTGATGCCTCTCAGGGTGAAGATTATATTGGAGATGGATTGCAGATTTTTAACTGTGCGCTGATTAGCTGCAAAACAGGGATGGAATTAATCGATATCAGGAAGGGCGTTGTTAAGCTAAACACAACTTACAGGGATGATAACGATTTCTATGTAAGAACAAGAGCGCTAGACAGGATTATTAAAATGTCTGGCGGAAAATCTTACGTTGCTCTGGATTCTGCTACAGAAAATCCTAATATCACTGTAGGAATGACAATCCAGATGGACGATGGAGTCCAGTTACAGGTTGCATCTGTTGATTCAGCAACATCAACCGACTCAAACTTCAATGGGCCAACAAAAAATTGTACGCTGCTGGGTTTCACAACTTCTCCGGCTATGGATGCAAAATACCTTCGCTCAGGATTCAGACGCTACATGAGTGTTGTTAGTGACAAAACCGGAATTATGCTTAAAGGTGGGGAGGATATTGCCATTACAGAAAACCACTTTGGAAACGAAGAGAGAATTCTTGCCAGCGCTGGCGATCACAAAAAGCTTATTTACAAAAACAACACTTCCGCAAATGGAACAAGAATCTTTGACCAGATTTCTGGCGGAACAGTTACGGGCGAAGTTGTTATTGAGCAGGGCGAGAATCCTTTCATGGGATCGCTTGGTTCAATTGCGAAATTCGCGTCCGTGCTTAACGCAAAACGCACATTCTCTTTTAGCGGTCAAAATGATATAGCTCAGAGCCAGAGAGATAACGCCGTACCGATGCCGACAGGAGTGGTAACATCTGCATCAATTGCGATAAACCCTGATGCAACAGTTTCAGCAGGCGCTACAATCGTGGTGAAGGTAAACGGAACAGATGTAATCACTGGCCCGTCAGGCTCCCCAAAAATTGGCTCAGGAGTAGCAGAAAGCCCGATAACTGTTAACGGTTATGCATTGGTCAAAGTTGTTGACACTGTAGGTGATTTCAAAACCTCTGGCTATGCTGTAGAATTGCGTGGCGCATTCATCTAAAACACTGGCGCAAGGACGCGCCAAATAAAAGGGCTTTAAAATGGGAAAAGGTAGCGGCAGCAAAGCAAAAACCCCCGTAGAGCATAACGACACAATAACAAGTTCACAGATGTTCTCTGTCATAGATATCTGGGGCGAGGGCCAAATTGTTGGTTTAGTGGACGGACTTAAATCTGTCTACCTTGATGATACGGCGGTTGTTTCTCAATCTGGGCAGACTAATATATCAGGCGTATCAATTGAAACTAATGTTGGTACTGCGGATCAGGATTATTTAAATGGATTCCCGCAGAGCGCATCAGAAATAGGAGTTAACGTTCAGGTTAAAAAAGAGTCGCCAATTATAAGAACGATAACAGATAGCAGAATAGACATGCTGAGGGTTAATCTTTACTCCCAGGGCCTGTATCTTGTAACCAATGACGGAGACACAATAGAAACGTCATTGCAGTTAAAAGTATACATGAAAGAATCGTCATCTGCTGATTGGATTGAAAAATCCGATATATCATTTAACAACCAAAAATCAAGGAATGAGTTTTATTTTCAGGCTGAAATATGGGATTTGCCAAAACCTCCATTTGACGTAAAGGTAGAAAGGGTTACTTCTGACGCTGAGACGGGGAACTGGCAGGCAATACAGAACAAAAGTTTCTGGCGTTCATACTCTATTGTTATTAATCAAAAGTACAGATGGCCTTACACGGCCTATTGTGGAATCAAGCTTGATTCAAAAAACTTTAATGGAAGCATCCCAAAAAGAAACTATCTTGTAGATGGAATGATAGTCAAGGTTCCTTCAAACTACGATCCCGTCAGAAGAGTTTATAATGGCTTCTGGGATGGCTCTTTTAAATCTGCATTCACCAACAATCCAGCATGGGTTGTTTATGACTTAATAAAAGATTCACGGTACGGGTTAGGGGACAAAAAAATTGATGTCAGTGAGTCCTCTCTTTATGTAGCATCTCAATTTTGTGATGAATTAGTTGATGACGGAAAGGGAAATCTTGAACCAAGATTTGTCTGCAACTGCAATATAACATCCCAGAAAAAAGCATGGGATTTGATAACTGACATTTTATCTGTATTCAGAGCTATACCACTTTACAACGGTAAAAGCCTGTCGGTATCCATTGATTCTAAAAAAGACCCAAAAGCGCTATACACAAATGCAAACGTAATTGACGGGGAATTTATTTATGGAAGCTCTCAGCTTCAGGACAGGCATAGCGTTGTAGAAGTAACGTTTATCGATAAGGAAAATAATTACGAACAGGCTATTGAGTATGTGCAAAGCGACTCTGCAATTGTCGATAACGGATATAACGTAAAAAAAGTTGAAGCCTTTGCAACAGACACAAGAAGCCAGGCAAGAAGGTTTGGGCTTTACGTTCTTGAGACTGAGCTTTTAGAGAGTAAAACTGTAAGCTTCAGAACTGGTATTGCTGGCCTTAAGCATTTACCAGGGGATATCATAAAAGTTGCTGACAGTGATTATTATGGATCTCAGATAGGCGGAAGGATATTGTCTGTTTCTGAAGACAGAAAAACTATTGAACTCGACAGGGCTGTTCAGGTTGAAAACAGCTCCAGCGTTGAATATCTGATAACAATGATAAATGACCAGGGCATTCCTGAAGAGTTTAAAGTTGATTCAGTAAATGAAAGCCTCAATAAGGTGACAATTTCCACCACTTGCCCTGATTCCGTTTCTAGGATGTCAGTCTGGAGCATGAGTTTTAATAATTTGGGATTCAAGCTTTTCCGATGCATAACTATAACGGAGAATGACGACAGGACTTATTCTGTAAATGCTATTGAGCACGTTCCTGAAAAAACAGAAATTATAGATAAAGGGGTTGTTTTTGACCCAGAGATTGATTCTCTCTATGGAGATAAAATTCCAGCTCCTGAAGGCCTGGCTATTGAGTCAACTCCAGATTCACCAAAAGGACAAGCGAGGGTTTACTTTAATTCTCCGCAAACCGCAAGGAACGTAAGGTTTAATATTATCATAAAACTAAATAACAATATTGTTTATAATGTAGTTATTTCAGAAAACGAATATTATATAAATGTTGATAAGGCTGGAACTTACAACGTCCAGGTAAAGGCTATCTCCACTGATGGGAAATCAGGAGAGACGGCGGAGGCTGTTTTCCTGGTATCAGCGCCACCAAAACCAACTTCCATAAGCTGGACTACCGGAAACCTTACAGCGACATTAAAGCCAATCCTATCACCGCTAAGGACTCTTGGAGAACAGTATGAATGGTTCTTTGGATCTACTGAGCAGGAAGTTTTGGATATGACATACAACCTTGGATTTGCTTACGTCCTAAACAAGGTTGATTTAAGAGTTAACTCTTATTACTGGTTCGGAGTCAGGTCTGTTAACACTATTGGCAAATCAGAGATAACTACTGTCAGGGTTTTGACAAAGTTTGATTCTGCTGACCTTGATGATTTGATTAATATCGCATTACCTAAAACTGAATATATAAAGGAAATAAATGAAAATATAGATGGCCTTTCTGAGCTTGCATCATTGCGGGTGGTGGATAAAAACGGCGGCAGGCCTCGCATAACAGGAGTTTACGTTAACGCAGGAAATGCAGAGCAAGGACTGTCAAGCGTGGTTGATTTTGTGGCTGATGCCGTCTCTATCAGCTCACCGGACAACCTAGAAAGATGGGTTTACTTTGACAGCGTAAATAGGCAGATGGTTATCGTTGGGGATATCAGGGCACAATCAGGAGTGCTTAACAATGTAACCATAAATCAAAACTGCGTAATACTTGGTACGCTGGAAGCAAATAAGATTATCGGTGATTTCGTTCAGGTTGGCATGTCTGAGTATGGGGTAGACAGGGCCAAATCATGGTCTACTACATATAACGGAAACCCTCGCTTTAATATGGATGTGTGGGCTGACATTCAGTATGGCGCTAATGTTAAAGCAGGAAATAAAAGCCTGATAGTGATAATAGCATCAGACGATGGAAGGCAGGCAAGAAAGGATATATCAGTTACCGGAAATGCTTCTGGTAGGGTTACGATTAAGCACAGCTTTTCGGCTGGATCAGCTGGCACGATATCCATAGTTACAAACAATTTCGACCAGGCAAACCCAAACGACACTGCTGGCGGTGTTATCACAATGTTTGCTGCACCATCAGGAAGGGGCGGATTTAACGTTTAAAAAAACCAAAAAAGGCGCTTGCAAAAAAAAGCGCCTTCAATTACATTACTTACACGGCGCAACGATGCGCACGAAAAACCAAAAATCACTTATTGAGGAAAAGCTATGACTGACACTAACCCCCCTGTAATTCCATCCACTGCGCGCCCGTTTAAGATTACCCTGCCAGATTCCGCGCCTTTGTATGTTTTTGCGGACTCGCTATCTCTGGCAGAAAAGCACGCACGCAGCCTGGCAGCAAGTGACATCAAAACTGAATGCCGTCCAGTTTTAGAAGCAGAGTATGCAACTCTGGACTTCAAAACTGCAACCCGCGTGCCTGGCGGTAAAGAAGATGCAACGGTTACGCCGTTTGTTCTGACTCTGGGCGACCAAAGCATTGTGCGCCTGGCTTCAAGCGCAAGCAATGCGGAAAAATTCCTTCTCGCTGAAGTTCAGAAAAAAACTGGCGCTGAAGTAATTCCTGTTCCCGCAGAGGATTACTCTTTTGTCGATTGGACAAAGGTTCAATACCTGGAAAAAGAAGCTCCGTCAAAAACTGAGCCAGCCGCTCCAGTTGAAGGTGATGGCAAAAACCAAACCGACATTTCCGGCATTCCTGGCATGGAATAATGCTAAAACTGTCTGACGAAGAACCCGCCTAGTGCGGGTTTTTTGTTGCCTGCGATTTATAGGTAAAAGTGTTGACGGCGTGTAAGTTTTTTTGCTATTATCGTTTTCAAGGCGGCGGGGGCTGCTAACAAACAGAGAGAAGCAAAATGAAAACAATCGACATCAACACGATTAACGGCATCAAAGCTGATCTGAACAAAGGCAAACGCACAGTAAAAGCAATTGCCGCAGAATGTCGTATTTTCGAACAGCAGGCTGATAACGATGAAGCGAAAGCAATTTACGCGCGACTCTCAGACTGCACCAGCCGTAAAGCATTCGCATCGGTATTCGCAACAATCTAATCAAGCAGCCCGTTACGGCGGGCATAACCAGAAAAATTTTGAGGCTAAATCATGCACAAGCAACCTGGCTATGAGTACCCGAACTGCAAGAAAGGACAGGTTTATGACATGGGTGATGGAATTTTAGTTAAAGTTACTTATGCGTGGGGCAATGGATCAGCAAATATCTTGGTGCTTAACGGCTCCACTAAAGGTATAACCTGGTGCGTTAACGGACAATCAACCAGCGTTTACAGGCTCGTTAAAGACGTTGAGTAAAACTTAAAGAGGTGTTTATGCTAAATAAAATTACATCAGTCAAAAAAATTAAAATATTTGCAGATGATGAAAAAAATAATTTATTCCTTATCCAGAAAGAAGACGGGCAAACTTTTCGAGCAAAAATTGGAAGTAGATTTTTTGAAAGATTGACAGTTGAAAATCACTGGACAGGCAGAAATGTTTTTAGCTGGATTATGGGAACCACGCCTGATAATGATGTAATGAATCTTTTAAATAGCTATATAGGCTCTGGTGAAGTTGGAGAATGTAGTTATCGAGATGGATTTCCAGAAAATTTTTAAAGCATAAAAATAAAGGGGCTTAATGCCCCTTCTTTTTATTTCAATGGATGGCAAACTTTAACCATCTCACTAACGGAATGCGTTATTCTATCATGCTTTGCTTCTGTAATCTTTCCTCTGAGGAATGCATCAAACACAATGTGAGTGTTGTAATCCCAGGCTATAAAATCAATAAATTTCTTTACCATTTCTTTGCTGGAGAATTCTATTCCAGGAGGGTTAAGAGAAATGGATATTCCACCACCTGCGCCTAATTTATCCTCAGCAAATTTCACTATCTTTTGCTGAAGTTCTGATAATTTCATTACTGCGATTATGCTCATACCATAACCCTATTTTTCTGGAAAAAGTAAACCTGCTCAAGAGTGAGTATAATTTCAGAAACGAACTCACATTCCCCTTTCAGGGATTCCGATTTAACTTCTGCTGATTTTCTTTTTACACACTTAAAGAAAAGATTTACTTCATTAAACTTTTTCCAGTTATCGATTTCTTCCTGCTGCTCCATATTATCGCAGTTTGAAATAGCTAACTGATGACCACAGGCAAAGGTTCTGAATATCCTTGCTTTAACCTCTTCCGTATCTCTCATGCGGAACATTGAATAAACGTAAAACTCGAAAACTGGAGACGGTTTAGTTTGCATAATCAACCCCCAGGAGCTTAACCAGCTTATTGTAAATTGGCTCAAGAACGGCGGTATCTCTTGCGTTGTATCGCGCTATACGAGCCGCTCCATCCTCACCGCCGCTGTTCCATATATCCCACACCATGCCGCCATGTATATCACCCTGCTCATCCCCCTTGGGCGTTTCAATACCAAGGATATTGCAAAGCCTGTTGAGGCTAATTCGGCTTTGGTTGTCGTCAAATGACCAGGCAGAGAGCACGTCAAAGTATTTTGTCTTATCGTAGCGTGATGAGATGAGTCCCATTTTCGGCGGCTCTATGCCGTTAATGAGGCAGCGCTGACCGATAAATCTTGCATCGAACAAGAGCACGTTAGCGCCCACAAGCTGGATTGTTGAGTTATTTTGTTTGGCGTAGTCATCCAGCTTATCCATATAGGCACAAACGCGCTTCAGCATAGACAGTTCAGAGTCGCCGCCTTTATGCCTGTAGGCAGTCGCAACGTCATCCTGTCCGAATGGCTTCATTGATACGCTGATAATCTCACCGCCATCACCCGCGCTAAATGATGTTTTCCGGTAGCTCTCATCGAAAGCTTTCTCTACGGCAGAAAGTCGGAACTTATCTACCCATAGCTTTTGCATATCTACGGCGCTTATCCCGTTTGCGGCGGCCTCTGGAAGTTCTAAATCTTTAGCCATATCACCTTTAGTCTTTGGCGGGGTTGGCGTTTTACCTTCAGCCTGCAATTTGTGGTAAGCTATTTTTTCTTCGTCTTGTGTTGGGATTGACTCAATATCAATACCAACTGGCATTAATTTTTTCATAATCTTCCTCAGAATGGAATGTCATCAAAAACCCAATTAGGGCATTTATAGGAATTTTTATCAAGAGATGGTGGAAAATCTCCATTTACTGCGCATCTGTTTTCGTTTTTCATGTTATGAAAACAGTGGTTGCATTTTACAGACCTTAGCGCGGCATCGCAAACGGCAATTTCATTTTTTACTCCATGAGTGACGAAAGGAATGTCAGAAACGTAAGGCTTTGAGTTTAGCAACCTTTCCAGACTAAGCATTTCTGACTTTAGAGCCTGATAGTATTCTACGCTGTGAATTATCACCTTAAGACCTCCATCAGCCTTGGGTATTTTGCGTTTTGAGTTCTGTCTAGTTTTACTGAACTTATGTTGAGTCTTTTATTATAAATCAACTGAGTTTCAAAAAAACCAATGCATGCAGTCATATTATTATATTGCTCAGAGAAGTCGCCAGTTAAAACGTTAAACCACTTCCTGGATTCAGGAGTCAACCCCATTCCTGAGAAATAAATTTGATGCTTGCAGATTAAATTTCCCATATAAAAAAATTCAACCGATATAAATTCCTTATCGTTCTTGCTCCTTTTCTTTCTCACCTGAACTGCATCAACAGGAAATTCTGGATAAGGATTTGTCGCAGCCATGATTTCAGCGTTCGATGAATACCTTGGATCTAGCTGGTCTGGAACCCTCATTATATGACCGCAACCATCTTTTTTAATTCTTTCTCCTAAATTATTATAAATGTATTTTCCTGTATCCTCATCTCTCCAGTAATCAATGCAAACCTCTTTACTTGCTGGAGTCCAGCGCGTTCCGCAATTTTCGCAGATTACGCAAGGCGCATCTATTGACTGTTTTTTCTTTGCAGCCCTTCCCCTTATCTGGTCAATAGCTCCGAGTCTTTCTGTTGTGTCGGTAAAGTCAATCCACATACAGTCTACCTTTCCAGGACTTATCCTGGTTCCCCTTCCAGCTCCCTGAATATAAAGAACGGGAGAGTGCGTTGACCTTAACCACAAAATGCAGTCTATGCTAGGCTCATCGAATCCTGTAGTCAGGGCGATTACGGTTATTAGGCATCTTATGTATCCAGCTTTATACTGCCTTAATAAATGCTCCCTTTCTCTGGAGTCAGTTTCTCCAGTAACTACAGCGGCAGTTATTCCTATTTTATTTAGTATGACGCAAAAATCTTTTGCGCTGGAAACGTCAGGAAGAAAAGCAATCCATTTCTTTCTGTCCTTAGCTATTATGCTTGCCTCATGCGCGGCAGATACAAGATATTCTTTTGTTCTTTCTACAAGCTGAGGTAAATCAAAGTCATCACCTTTCATCTGTATTCCAGACGTGTTAACCCTTGTAGAAATATTTGCCTGAGGGTTTACCAGCGGAGATAAATAACCCAAGCTAAGTAATTCTCCTATCTCCGTCTGGTGAGAAAATCCATGATAAAGAGGCTGCTTTCCGTCAGTTATCCATACGCCGTTCCCCTTAAATGGCGTTGCTGTCAATCCGGCCCAACAGTAATTTACTCCAGCGGAGGCGTTTGCATTATGCATCCCCTGAGCGAATGACCAGTAAACGCCTTTACCGTCAGGGCTGGCTAAGTGACATTCATCATTCAGCCAGTAATTTCTGTAACCCAGGTCTGATGGATAATTCTTAACCGTTCCTATTGTACAAACGACAATATCAGCAAGGCCGTTTTTTCTTCCGGCAGATGCTGAGTACATATCAACGCTTACGCCTTTTGGCATAAGCTTGACAAGCTTTTCTGTATTTTGTTCGCAAAGCTCCTTTGACGGAACCGTAATAATTCCCCTGGGCTTTAATTCAGCATAATCTTGCTGCATCCTTGAGCATATCTTTGCCACAACTACAGACTTCCCCGAGCCTGTAGGGAGCTTAATTATCGGCCCCTTTCCTGGGTTTTTGTGCCAGTAATCAAAAGTGTTATTGACTGCTTCAATCTGGAAAATTCGATCCTGAAACGTCATTGTGAATTCCTTGTATCTCAGCGCCGAAAGTTTTCTTTAATTTACTTATTGACGAATCGCCTATCAAATCCTTACCTTTAGCGCCATAAATTTCATAGCTGGTGTATTGATTTAAATCCTTTTTCTCAATAGGCATGACATTTTCAAATTCAACGCCAGTTAATTTATTTGCAAAAATACTACCTGTTCTTGATTCAACTATATCATGCTGGCCTATAACCTGACGAACAGCTTCGCCCATAAAAGCGGACCAGGAATCAATCATTTCTGGATTATAAATATGCCTGTCGCAGTTTTCATAATTCAATCTTGTTCTGTCGTCAAGTGGCATATTGTTTTTTGCAACACAAACAGCTTTACCATCTGGACGCATTGAATAAAATGCACAACTGTAGCAGTTTGGCATAGTGGACTCAGGTAGGGCGCATTGACTTACGTAAGGGCAAGACAAGCACTTAAGAGCTTTTTCATTTGAGGCAGTTATGTCTTCAACAGAAGCAATTCTTTCTGGTATTGAATATTCAGAAACTGATGATTTTGATAGATCGTCAATTCTTGTAGCGGCGTTGAAATCTATATCCACCACTTGCGCGAATGATTGCCCTGATGCTCTGTTTACAATAAATAATGCGGCTTTTTTTATGCCGCCATATGCCATAAGAAGCTGGGCGTTATTAACCATCCATTCCGGCACGGATTGGCTGTTGCTGTAAGAAATGAAATCTTTTCCGCTAACAACATTAAAAAGCATGATTACTTTCTGTTGCGGAAAATCTGGAAAGCCAGATGATGCAATGGCATCAATTTTAAGGTTAATGTGACCGTAGGCAACCTTGAATCTGAAGGGCTTTTCAATCTCAAACTGGACGCCAATTTTTTTAAGATTATAAACAAGCCTGGCGACAATTGAAGAATCAAAGTCTATTGCGTTTTTTATCAAGGCGTTCGGATTTAATGTTAGCGCCTTACGAGCAGAATAATAAGAAACTCTGCCACATTTATTATCAACATACTGAGGCGTGTTATCAATAACAAATTCATGCGTTAACTCGCTTTGAGCCTGCATTAGTAATCTGTCATTTACCTGAGAATTTTGAGACATAATAAACCTCAATAAAAAGGGGCCGAAGCCCCTTATGATTTATGGCCTAAACTACATGCTACCGAAGCCGCCGCCAAAACCGTTATTACCGCCATTATTGAACGGATTTACATTTCCGGCAGTGTTGTTTGCGGGCTGATT
>Ga0308171_1001049_pt1 | contig 42858 bp, 37 predicted proteins | sample PhyGR1_FD_202135 | JGI IMG/M metagenome (GOLD analysis project Ga0308171, IMG submission 202135) | Phyllosphere microbial communities from UC Gill Tract Community Farm, Albany, California, United States - DLSLSG.R1 | ecosystem: Host-associated > Plants > Phyllosphere > Unclassified | place: USA... | reverse complement strand
TTTCTCTTTGCAATGCGGCAGCAGCACTCGTTGTTGCCGGCAAAGCCGAAACACTGAGCGATGGCATGAAGATTGCCAGCGCCTCCCTGGATGAAGGCAAGGCTGCCGCAGCGCTCGACAGGCTGGTCGCAGTCTCCAACGAAGAGTAAGGCGAAGATGAGCGATATTCTGAGAAAAATCGAAGCCTACAAGCGCGAGGAAATCACAGCCGCTAAGGCGAAGGTTTCGCTCGCCGATCTGAAGGCCATGGCGGCGGATCAGACCGCCCCTCGCGGCTTCTACAACGCGCTGAAGCGCAAGCAGGCGGACGGCGTCTTTGGTTTGATTGCCGAGATCAAGAAGGCAAGCCCGTCCAAGGGCCTCATCCGTCCCGATTTCGATCCACCGGCGTTGGCGAAGGCTTACGAAGCTGGTGGCGCCGCCTGCCTCTCGGTTCTGACGGATACACCAAGCTTTCAAGGTGCGCCGGAATTTCTGACCGCCGCCCGCAATGCCTGCACCCTGCCCGCTCTTCGCAAAGACTTTATGTTTGAGACCTATCAGGTGCACGAAGCCCGCGCCTGGGGTGCAGACTGCATCCTACTGATCATGGCGTCGCTGTCCGATGACGAGGCAAGACGTCTCGAGGATGAAGCCTTCGCGCTTGGTATGGACGTTCTGGTCGAAGTGCATGATGAAGAGGAAACTGAGCGCGCACTCAAGCTCACCTCGCCCATGCTCGGCGTAAACAACCGCAACCTGCGCACCTTCGAGGTCAGCCTGGAAAATAGCGAGCGTCTGGCCAAGCTGGTGCCATCCGACAAGCTGCTGGTCGGCGAAAGCGGCATCTTCACCTATGAGGACTGCCTGCGGCTGAAGACATGTAACATCAGCACATTCCTGGTGGGTGAAAGCCTGATGCGCAAGGACGATGTCACCGCCGCGACGCGTGCCCTCCTGACGGGCCAAAGCGACGTTATGGCTGCGGAATGAGTACGCAGGGACTCACCCATATCGGCGCGTCCGGCGAAGCCCATATGGTCGATGTGGGCGACAAGCTCGACACGGTGAGAACCGCTATTGCTGAGGGCTTCGTGAAAATGAAGCCCGAAACGCTGACCTTGATCCGCGAGGGCAATGCCAAGAAGGGTGACGTCATCGGAGCCGCACGCCTTGCCGGCATCATGGCGGCCAAGCAGACATCCAATCTCATACCGCTTTGCCATCCGCTGATGCTGACCAAAGTGTCGGTGGATATCACCGAGGATGCCGCCCTGCCCGGCTTGAGAGTTCAGGCAACCGTCAAGCTCTCCGGCAAGACCGGCGTTGAGATGGAAGCGCTCACCGCCGTTTCCATTGCGTGCCTGACGATCTACGACATGGCGAAGGCCGCCGACAAAGGCATGGAAATTGGCTCGATCAGGCTTTTGGAAAAAAGCGGTGGGAAATCCGGCGACTACAAAGCTTGAAGGCGCGGACCTCCATTATCGTCGGGGGTCAGCAACGGGCTCTCGATCCAGCCACTGAAGAGGAAACGCATGAAACCCCTTCTCCCCGTCGCGGACGCCCTCCAACGCCTGCTGGATGCCGCCCAGCCCGTCTCCACAGTCGAGCGCATTGGTCTTGCCGCTGCTGCTGACAGAGTGCTGGCATCAGACCTTGAGGCGAGGATCACACAACCGCCGTTCGATTCGTCAGCCATGGACGGCTACGCTTTGCGCGCCGCTGACGCGTCAGCAATCGGCGCGGAGTTGAAGGTTATCGGGACAGCCTCTGCCGGACATGCGTTCCAAGGCACAGTCGGCGCGCGTGAGACAGTGCGCATCTTCACCGGAGCGCCTGTCCCAGAGGGCGCGGATAGCGTGCTTATCCAGGAAGACGCAGAGGTTATAGAGGAGAACCGCATCCGCACCGCCTTCAATGTCACTCAGGGGCGACACATCAGGCCGCGCGGGCAAGACTTCATGCAAGATGAAACCGTGCTTGATGCCGGTACATGCATGAGTTTCGCCGATGTGACCGTCGCGGCTGCAATGAACCACGCCGAGGTCGCGGTTTATCGCAAGCCGCTGATTGCGATCCTCGCCACAGGCGACGAGCTCGTCCCACCTGGCCGCGAACCGCAGGTGGCGCAAATCATCGCATCGAACACATTCGGCGTTGCCGCCCTCGCCCGCCAGGCTGGCGCCGACGTACTGGATCTCGGCATCGTTAAAGATGACGATACACTGATCCGCGCGACAATCGGCAAGGCCATCGCTGCCAAGGCCGATATCCTTGTCACCCTCGGCGGAGCCTCGGTCGGCGATCATGACCTCGTCCAAGGCGCACTGAAGGCGGAAGGTATGGCACTGGACTTCTGGCGCATCGCCATGAGACCCGGCAAGCCGCTGATGGTCGGCAGCATTGGTCCGATGCAGGTGCTGGGCCTGCCCGGAAATCCCGTCGCCAGCCTCGTCTGCAGCCTGCTTTTTCTGGAACCCCTGATCCAGAAGCTTGGCCACCAACCTTCGCGTTCTCGCGAAATCACGGTCAAGACCGCAACCGCCTTGAAGGCCAATGACGTGCGCCAGGATTATCTACGGGCCCGTTTTATCCATGAAGAAGATGGCAGGCCGGTCGCGGAAGCTTTCACCAAGCAGGATTCGTCGATGATGAAGATCATGGCGAAATCCGACTGCCTCATCATCCGCCCGCCGCATGCGCCTGAACTGCCTGCTGGTGCGGAGTGCAAAGCCATCCGGTTGAGAGACTGAAAATCGGTCGCGTCACTTTCGTTATTCGACGTCTCACGTCGGAGAGCAGGCGCGCGTCTGACTGACCCTTCGCCTCACTTCTAAGCAAAAATTTCCGCCAACTGCCGGGAAGTTTTTGGTCCTTCTCTTAGTTGATACAAAATGAAATTACGAAGCTCACCGCGATGGAACATGGTGATGCGCGACTTCTTTTCATCGTCATTCAACTCATCGCCATGGCCTGGGTCGTGTTGACAAAGTATGGCAGCCAAATCTTTGCGGCGGCCAGAGTAAGGAATGCGGAGAAGGATTTTCGGGTTTTGTCGTATCGGGTCGCAACGCGACGGAACTGCTTGAGGCGGTTGAACATCCGCTCGATACGGTTCCGGTCTTTGTAAGCCCGGAAGTCGCAGGCAGGCGGATTCTTTCGGTTAGCCCTTGGCGGATGACCGGCCTGATGCCGTGGATCAGAAGTTCTTCACGCAGGAAGTCACCGTCGTAGCCTTTGTCGGCCAGGAATAGTCTTGGCTTGCCGACCGGCATCGCCAGCAAGTCAGGCACCGCGGCATAATCTGAGGCCTCTCCGCCCGTCAGGACGAAGCCAAGAGGGCGTCCTTGACCGTCTGCTCGGGCATGGATTTTTGTCATAAAGCCGCCGCGTGATCGACCAAAAGCCTCCTGATAAGTCCCCCTTTAGCGCCCGCAGCCTGCGAATGGCCGCGAACCGTGGTGCTGTCGATCATGTGCTGCCAGTCATCTGTCAGCCCCAGTTCAACGAGGGTCTCAAGCAGAGCGTCCCAAACTCCTTGTTCAGCCCAACGGCGGAAGCGCACATAGACCGAGTTCCACTTTCCGTAGCGCTCATGCATGTCACGCCAGGGGCAGCCGACCCGAAGAACATGCAGCATACCATTCTGGTATCGTCGATTGTCATGCGAGGGCCGGGACTTCCTACCGCGTTCGGTGGGTAACAGACCCTCAATGATCCGCCACTCCATATCCGTTAGGTCGCCACGAGCCAAAGCTGCCTCCTAAAAGACAGCCTTGAATCAGACCTCAGGTGATTTGAGAAGCCACTTTGTCAACATGACCTAGTATCCTCAAGGTCCGCTCCAGCGCCTCCAAGTCTCTCACTTAGCGGTTTGCTTCTAGCGAAGAATGGAAGCTTCCGCGATCAGGTCTTCTCTTTTTCCGAGAAGACCTGAGATCGTATGTTCAAAAGTATTAATACGAAGTTATTTCATTAGTGGACTCTCATATAGAATATGTTAAATTTAGAGGCGCATTTTGCGCACATTTTTGGGAGAAGGAAGCCAATGCCAAAGAAATCACCGTGGCACTCTATTAAGCAGCCAAGTCATCACAACAACACTAATTGCAACACAGGCAATAACATCGAGCGAGAGAACCTCAGGCAAGGTGATGGTGGCAAGCCACTGTGTAAGGAGTGTGCAGGTCTCAATAGCGCAGGCAAGTAATGAGTCGTTGGCGGCGCGTCTTAATCGACGTGCCGCTTATTTCTTATGTAATAATACATTATGTAATTGAATTAACTAGATTTAATTTGGTGCCTTTGCTACACAATGCCACAAAAATGTGCAGCGGTTTTGCGATAACGACATGCGATAACAAAGACCTGAAGCGTATGAGCGAATCTGAAAATACCGCGACACGCTTTTAGGCCAAGCACCACGCAGGAAATCTCAGCATCTCTCCCAAAAGAAAAAGGGCTCCGTATCCACGGGGCCCTCTCTTTTTCGGAACAGCCGTGTCGCGTTACGCGCGCAGCACCGCGTTGTCGGGATCGAACGGGCTTTCGCCCACAACTTCCGCATCGTAGAGATCGCCAAGGATCTTGATCTTCAGCTTGGTTCCGATCGTTGCGTAGTCGGGAGCGAGCATCGCCAGTGCAACAGATTTGCCGATACGCCAGCCGAAGCCGCCGCTTGTTGCGCGACCGACGACTTCTCCCGCATCGTTCAGAATAGCTTCCGAACCACGCGCATCGACAGTGGTGTTGCCGCTCACGATCAGCGTGGAGAATATCCACGGCAGACCCTTTTCCTTGCCTGCCACAACCGCATCGCGACCGATGAACTGCTTCTCAGGCTTGATGAAGCGGTCGAGACCAGACGAGTAGGCATTGTACTCAACCGAGAGTTCGCGGCCCATATTGCGGTAGGATTTCTCAAGCGACATGGAGACCATGGCGCGAATGCCGAATGGCTTGATACCGAATTCGGCTCCGGCTTCCATCAGACGATCGAAGATGTAGTTTTGCATTTCGATCGGGTGATGCAGCTCCCAACCGAGTTCGCCGACGAAGTTGACACGCAGTGCATGAGCGGTTGCAACGCCAACGGAGATTTCCTTAGCGGTCAGCCATGGGAAGTCCTTGTTCTCAAGGCTAGTGCGCGTGAGCTTCTTCAGCACGTCTCGCGACTTAGGACCGGCCAGAGCCAGAACGCCGTACTTCTGCGTGATCGGTTGGAGAGTGACGGAGCCATCGGTTGGCGCAAGGCGGCGAAGCGTGTCATGATCGACAGATTCCAGGCCACCGGCAGAAACCAGATAGAAGCGGCCCGGTGCCCATTCATAGACGGTGAACTCGGCCTTCACGCCGCCATTCGGCGTCAGAAGATGCGTCAGCGCGATGCGGCCACGCTTCTTCGGAATGGCATTGGCAAGAATGGATTCGAGCCAGGCGCGTGCGCCAGGGCCGGACACTTCCATCTTGGCGAAGGCCGACATATCAAGAACGCCGACATTCTGGTTGACGTTCTTCACCTCGTTGCCGACATGCTCAAAATAATTCGAGCGACGGAAGGACCACTTTTCCACGATGCGGCCGTCTTCCAGCGGCGGCGCGTGATTGTGATTGGTGATGACATCAGCGCCAACACCGAGCTCTTCTTCCTTCAGCGCATAGCCTTCTGGCGCATACCAATTGGCGCGCTCCCAACCATAGACGGAACCAAAGACGCCACCGAGCTTCTTCAGACGGTCATAGATCGGCGTCGTCTTCAGCGGACGGGCGGCAGACCGCTCCTCATCCGGATAGTGCATGGTGAAGACGTTGGCATAGGCTTCTTCGTTCTTGGCAATCAGATAACCTTCGGTCGCGTAGGGGCCGAAGCGACGCGGATCGACACCGGTGAGGTCGAGCGTCGGCTCGCCATCGACGATCCATTCCGCCAGCTGCCAGCCGGCACCGCCTGCTGCGGTAATACCGAAGGAGTGACCTTCGTTCAGCCAGAAGTTCTTGAGGCCTGGAGCGGGCCCGACGATCGGGTTGCCATCCGGCGTGTAGGCGATCGCGCCGTTATAAACCTTCTTGATGCCGACTTCGCCAAACGCCGGAACGCGCTCGATGGCACTTTCGATGTGCGGCATCAGCCGGTCGAGCTCTTCTTGGAAGAGTTCGTATTCGCTGTCGGCCGACGGACCGTCGACATAACAGACAGGCGCGCCCACTTCGTAAGGTCCGAGGATCAGGCCGCCGGCTTCTTCGCGCATGTACCAGGCGCTGTCCGACTCGCGCAGAACGCCCATTTCCGGCAGACCCTGCTTGCGGCGCTCCAGAATGTCGGGATGCGGCTCGGTGACGATATACTGATGCTCGACAGGGATGACCGGAATATTGATGCCGACCATTTCGCCCGTCTTGCGGGCAAACGAACCGGTACAGGAGATGACGTGCTCGGCGATGATTTCGCCCTTGTCTGTCGTCACCTTCCAGTAACCGTCTTCCGTCTGCTCGATGGCGGTGACGGTGGTGTTTCTGTAGATCGTCGCACCCTTGTCGCGCGCGCCCTTTGCCAGTGCCTGGGTCAAATCCGCCGGCTGGATATAGCCATCGTCCGGATGCTGGATGGCGCCGAGCAGACCGTCGGTCTCACAGAGCGGCCAGACTTCCTTCACCTCTTCCGGCGTCAGAAGCTTGACGTTGACGCCGATCGTTTCAGCGATGCCGGTGTAATACATATATTCGTCCCAGCGGTCCTTGGTGCGGGCGAGACGAATGTTGGAAACCTTGGAGAAGCCGACATTCATGCCGGTTTCCTGCTGCAGCTCTTCGTAGAACTTGACCGAGTATTTGTGGATCTGGCCCACCGAATAGCTCATATTGAACAGCGGAAGCAGGCCAGCGGCGTGCCACGTGGAGCCGGATGTCAGCTCCTTGCGCTCGATCAGAACAGAATCGGTCCAGCCTTTTTTGGCAAGATGGTAGAGCGTCGAAACGCCGACAACGCCGCCACCGATAACCACCGCCCGCGCATGTGTCTTCATAGTCATAGTTCCCCTTGAGGCATGTCATCCGCATGAACGCGGCTTTTTCCGAACCTATGGCGCAGACTATGCAATGTCGCATCGTCGCCCAAACGCCTGATTACGACATGCAAAAGGCTCGCCGCGACGGCGAGCCTTTTGACGATTTTCAAGCAGCGCGAATGCTCATTTTCGCTGCTTCGCGGCTGGTGCTTTCGGCTCATCCGCCCTTACCTCTGAGAGCTTTTCTTCCTCGCCTTGCGGCTTGGAAACCTCGGACTTCGCCGCATCCTGTTTTGGCGCAGCCGCGGCGCCGGTATGGGAGACGACGGCCTTGTCGCCCTCCTCCGAAAGAAGTGCCGCGAGGATTTGCGGGTTCGTCTCACCTTCCATGTGAATGTTCAGATTGCGCTGCGGCATCGGGATGCTGATGCCTTCTTCACGGAAACGCTTCAAAATCTCCATCCGCAGATTGTTCTTGACGGTCAGCCCGTGGGACAGATCGGCAAGGTGGAAGCGGAGTTCGAAATCGAGCGAGAAATCACCAAATCGCAGGAATTCCACATGCGGCTCGGGGTTTCTCAACACCGGCGTCTGCTTCTTCACCAGCTCCAGCAGGATATCCATGACCTTCTGCGGATCGGTTTCATAGGCCACCGACACCGGAATCTCGGCCCGCTGGATGCGGTTTCGGTGCGTCCAGTTACCGACAGACGAGTTGATGAATTCCGAATTCGGCACGATGATCGATTGCCCCCGGAAGGTTTCGATCTCCGTCGCGCGCACCGAAAGCCGTTTGACGGTACCCTCGACTGCGCCAGTCACCACCCAGTCACCGACCTTGAACGGGCGCTCGACCAGCAGGATCAGACCGGAGACAAAGTTCGACACGATGTTCTGCAGGCCAAAACCGATACCGACTGACAGGGCTGAAGCCACGAGTGCCAGGCTGGAAAGATCAAGACCAGCCGAGGAGATGCCGAAGATCGCCGCAACGACGATGCCGAGATAGCCAATACCTGTACCGACCGAGTTTCGAACGCCGGCATCCACCTGACCGCGCGCCATGACGTTGCGATCAAGCCACTTCTGAAACCAGCGCGTCACCGCATAACCGACGATGAAGACCAGAATGCCGCTAAAGATGCTGATGAGCGAAATCGACGTATTGCCGACCTTGAAACCCGTCAGCAGGCTGTATGCCCAGTTCTCGATGTCGCCGGGCTGAAAGCCCCAGGAGAAGAGAACCAGCGGTATGCCGAAGGCAAGTGCGATGGCGTAGATGCCGAGACCGGCGGCAAGACCTGCCTGATCGAGCGCAACCGGTCCAAGCCCAAAGCGCCGTCCGAGATAACGACCGGCCAGCGTTTCACCGAAAGCGCCCTGACGCGAGATGGCTTTGCCGGACAGAATACCGATATAGACGGTGGCCACCACAGCGCCCGTTGCAATGACCTGTGTCGCGAGGAAGCGCGCAAGCCCCACATAGCCCGTCAGGCAAGCGCCGATGAGCAACAGGCCACCCACACGCAGCAGAATGGCAAGCCAGCGCGGCATGCGCTTGTGGCCGTTCTCGGCATCTTCACCCTCGCCTATGACCGGCTTGAGGAACGAGAGGGCAAGTAAGATGACGCCGATGATGATCGAGGCCACGAAGCTCTTTGCCACGGTCAAGATCAGCGGGGAATTCAGCGTCTCGCTGATGGTGCTAAACAGGTAATCCAGACCGTTGACGATCGCCATGATCAGCATGGCGGACGAGATGGTATGCGCGCCACTATTGGAGACATGCAGGAGGCGCCATTCCGGTTGCGTCGGCGCAAAGATCGCGTAGGTCAGGCGCGAGACGAAATAGACAAACGCGATGACCGACATCGCGACATAGACGATCGGCGCAATATCCGGCCGCAAGACGCCGAAATTATCCAGAAAGAAGCCCGAGGTGACCATGAACAGGAAGACCGACATGGATTGCACCGTCGTCGACCAGAAGGCCACGGACAAGCGACGCAGATAGGATGGCTCACCTGAAAAGGCGCGCCGCTCCATCCGGTGTCCAAGGAGGCGGTACCCGCCGACGAGGAATAGAAGGGCGGCCAGAACCGAAAGCGAGACGGCACCGAACATGGAAAGCCGCTTGTAATTCCAGACGAAGACCGACCAGCCGGTCAGCGAGCTGCTAAGCGTCGAGACCTCGTCGATAAACTCCCGGCCCGCTTCGGCAAGCACAGGCAGAGAAATCTCCGTGCGTTTGAACAGCGTGGCGGCAAACAGTGCACGGCGAATGGAGGTGATGTTGTTCGACAGGGATGCGGCGCGCCCGGCAACAGCCTCGGCATCGCCCAGCACGGCGTTGATCTGCGACTTTTCCGAATTCAGCCTGTTGCGCTCGTCAGTCACCACGCTGGCTTCCGGCGGCGCACCTTCCTTGGGCGGCTCGCCGAGCGAGGTGATGCGACCATTGATCTCATCCAGCCGTCCACGCAGAGTGGAGACGACGCTGTTGACGGAGGTCGATAGATCATCCGCCTTGCCCTTGAGATCGACGAGCCGGGTATCGTCTCTGCCTCCATCTTCCAATTGACGGGTGATATCGGAAAGTGTGGCCTTGTACTTATCGAGTTCCTTCGTCGACCGCTCCACGACCGGCATGGTTGCAGCAGCCGGTGCCTGGGCAGGGTCCTGCTGCGCAAAAGCGAAGGAGGACAACAGTACGCAGATCAGCGGAAGGAGAAGCAGAGAACGCAGCCATTTGTTCTCACTCATAGAAAACGTCATCAAACCTACCCTTTTGCTTCTGCCGAATCTTCTGGCCTACATAATCGCCGTATAAGGCAATTCAACAGCAGCATCATACTCAACCTGTGGAACTTCTTCTCGTCTCAACCATTAAGGTGCGCACAAGCAAATAGTGTCCATAGATGGAGGGTAATCATGGAATCAGCAGGTATCGGTTGGCTCGCAGCAATTATTATCGGTGGCATCGCCGGTTGGCTCGCAGAGCAGTTCATGAAGAGCAATATGGGTGTTTTGATGAACATCATTCTCGGGATCGTGGGCGCAGTGATTGCCAACGCCATCCTGTCGGTGTTCGGAATCGTTTTGGGCGGCTGGATTGGATATTTGATCGCCGGCTTCATCGGCGCCTGCATCCTGATCGCCGTGGCGCGAGCAATAAGACGCTAAGTCGCCAAAAAAATCTCTGACGGAAGAAGCCCGGATTTCCGGGCTTTTTTCTGAAAATGACATGCCACTCAAAAGAAAAATCGGAATATTTCATCATTGGCGCTAGACAAGGGAAATGAACCCCTTTATACGCCCCCTCACACCGCCACACGGTGCCGGTCGGGTGATTAGCTCAGTTGGTAGAGCAGCTGACTCTTAATCAGCGGGTCGTAGGTTCGAGCCCTACATCACCCACCATTTACTCTGTGCAAACGTCTGATGTTTCAGAGAATTACGTAAAACCTCTTAATATATAAGATGAACTTTTGGGTGCGTTGCGAATAGTTTCTGCTCGCGCGATTCCTTCCGCGTTCTCCCCTGCGCATCAAAAAAGACGAGTGTCCCTCGGCTTGATACAAAACGCGGCCGATGGTCTGTTCGCAGCCAACATGGTCATCGGACGGTAGACCAACTGAGAACTCGCCCGAAGGCAGATATCATATCGTTCAAGATGATAGCACAACTGCCATCCTCTAACTGCGGGGGACTTTCGTTTCGCCGTGATGAACCCACAACGGTTCAAAGAGCGATGCCATAAGCTTCAACATAGAATCACCTTAACGCTTACATCCCGATCGTATTGGAGACTGAGAAGATGTTAGCACTCCAATGACGAAAGTCCCTGTTCGCCACGCTGACGACGTTTAGGAAATTGCCTGAGCTGACACACCAATATTCGAATTGTACGTTTTAAGGTTGAACCAGGGCTTTCGTTAGCAAAACGCAATCGGCTGGGATCAGCAGCAACCTCGCCAGCAGAGCGCCGTCGTACGTAGTTGATACCTCCTGAAGAACGACGTGTTTCGTCAGGCGCTGGTAGAGTGAGAACGTGGTCGATGAAATCATCAACCAGACCGCAGCTTCTTACGTGATGTCCGCAAAGACGTCTCATTCTTATTCATACTCTCCCAGCATGAGACTGTTTACCAATATCGTGTTGTTGCTGTCAGGCGTTGCGGGGACCGGCTTCGTTTCCTTCTTTGTGGCAAGGACCGTGGTGCAAACCGCCACGTTTGGAACCTGCTTTGACGGCGGATGTGGATATGCCGCCATTTTTCTAGCCTTCCCGCTCGTGTGGTTTGTCACCTTTGCGCTCTATGTTATGGCCCTCCTCATTTGGCGAAAGCGTCCCTTTCGCCAAAGCAGAAGCGACGCATAACGGGTCGCCTACGGTTGACAGAACCTCTAATATAAAAGAATCTCCACAGCGCTGGGGGATTCGTGGCTTGAAATCGCTTGACGTCGTCACGACGTTGAGTTTCAAAGCTTGTGAATTTCACGCATGTCCCCATGTTGGGGAGAGGGATATGCGCCAGAATGGAGTGCTGTATGCGCGCTTTGATCAATCCACCGTCGCTCAAGATCGACACTATGGATTACCAGGCGGAATGCCAGTTCGCCCTTGAGCCATCCATCAATGGACTGCTTGAGGTTGCCGAAAGTGCTGGCTGGGATCGTCAACACGCAGTTCTTGCTATCGTTGCACTTGCAAGCGGTCGCCTGTCCGAAGACAGCTTCATAGAAGACCGAGCCCTCTCCTGAAACGGAAAGTTGCAGTGTGAAAGATCAAAGGTCCGGCCACGCCGGACCTTTTCTTTTTTATCGATCGAATCCGCTCCGCTGTACGGCAGCCTTGCGATCAGTGCGCGCTCCGAAAAGCCACGACCAAATCATCGCGGTAAATCATGACGTCTCCGGCAGTTCAGGTCGGCGAATCGGAATCCCTTGACATTCCTGGCTCGAAATGAGAACATAAAGGGAACAAACAGGAGGTCCATGATGACGACGTCAGAGAGATCCATTGAGCAGGCACTCGCTCTTGTTGCGCAATCCAGAAATTTGAGAGAGCGCGCTGAAGAGCGACGCCGTGATTTGCGCCGCAAGACAGAGATGATGTCCAAGCCGCTCTATATTTTGAAAAAGAATGGCGGCCGACAGCTATCGCTCAGGCTTGATTCCTGAGCAGTGATAAGACACGGACAATAAAGGCACTGTTGTGCGTTAAATAGGACGGCGGCGTCTGGTACTGTCGGCAGCAGCGCACAAAGCACGCAAAAGGCGCGTCTAACAACTGCCCTTCACGCGAGAGCCCGCGTCGAGTGTCTCCCAACTCGGGAATAAGCTGTGCAACATACTACTGCTTCATTGCATTCGCGCCAGCGCGCTCTCTGGAGAGGCAACAATGGCAGTTTCCATATTACCTGGTAGCCTGTCTGTTTTTCTCAAAACCAGAACGGGTTTTTGAGCAGGCTCCGTCGGTGGAGCAATACTTGCCGTTTTGAACTCCCGATCAACGCCGGGTGCGCCAGCCGTCGTTTCGATGCTCTTTGCGCATTCTGCAAACGCTGCGCCTGCGGAAACGACCATCGCAGCGGCGATAATGAGAACTTTCTTCATGTCATTCTCCTTCGCTATCTCTACGGCGTTCCGGCTACCAGTCATTGGCAGCGTAAGGTCACGCCCGGTTTCGACTAACTTTTTGCCAGTTTAGACGCACTCTTGAGGCCTCTGCGAAAGATCATCGCCACATAGGTACCTGTAAGAGGGACGATAATGGGTTTGTATGTGGTAATGGAGGCCTTGTTTGCGGCCTCAAGAATTCTGCGGCGACCAGAAGTACCTTGTGACGTCATGTTACGATCTCCATTGTGCTGAAAGAACGGAGAGAGTTTGCTTTTGTTCCGGCCTTCGACGCCCGGTTGTTAATAATTAAGGCGAGATTGCGAATCGGACGAGAGTGAGCCGCGCACCATTGCCGAGACTGGCACCTTTCAGGATGGCGAATGGTCGATTGGACCTTGAAAGAGCTTGTCCATCACATGTCTCTTCATGTACCAGAGATCATCAATCAGGATGGCGGTATGTCGCGTTCAGTACATAACATTTCCTTTGTCGCCTCTTCCGCGGACCACGCGCAGGCAGCGAGAGAAGAGCTGATCCGCGAGTATGGCAATGCCTCATTCGACGACGCGGATGTGATCGTGGCACTCGGCGGCGATGGCTTCATGCTTCAGGTCTTGAATGAGACGATGAATCTCGGAAAGCGGGTCTACGGCATGAACCGCGGCTCCGTCGGTTTCCTGATGAACGATTACCGGGTGGGACGACTGCATGAGCGCATTGCCGTGGCCACCGGCAATGATTTCCATCCGCTTAGAATGACGACAGTGGATGAGGACGGTAACGAAGTCTCCGCCCTTGCCATGAACGAGGTGAGCCTCTTCCGTCAGTCCCATCAGGCAGCGAAGCTCCGCGTCGATATCGATGGCAAGACCCGGCTGGAAGAGCTGATCTGCGATGGTGTGATGGTGGCGACGCCCGCCGGCTCAACCGCTTACAACTTTTCCGCCCACGGCCCAATCCTGCCGCTCGAATCCCCGCTGCTCGCGCTCACCCCTGTCAGTCCCTTCCGTCCACGACGCTGGCGCGGTGCACTGCTCCCCAATAAGGTGACGGTCGATATTCACGTGCAAGAAAGCGAAAAGCGTCCGGTAAACGCTGTTGCCGACCACCGCGAAGTAAAGTCCGTTCGCAGCGTCAAGATCGCGCTTTCACAGGACAGGACGGCCAGAATTCTCTCAGATCCGGATCGCTCTTGGTCCGACCGAATTCTCGCCGAACAGTTCACAAACTGATGAGGGACAGGACCATGAAAGCTCTTTTCGCAGCAGCCCTTCTGCTAGGCAGCTTCGGTCAGGCCTTCGCCGATACTCTTGATATCGACGCCCTGCCCGTCTCAACCATCTTCGTCACCAGCAGCGGCATGTGGGAGCGCGAAGCCGCGGAGGACACGGCAAAGTCTCCTCAGACGACAGACAAAGGCGCGGCCTCGCGTCCAGAACCGACGCGCGGCTATTACAAGGTCGTCGCCATGCGCCAACCGGATGGGACCGCGAAAATTTATCTGCAGCAGATCGCCTACACCGCAAACGGCCCTGCCCTTGTCGAGACACTCGAGCTTGAGGAGTTCACGCAGATGAAGGCTTATGTGACCGACATCCGCCCTGAAAGTTCCGCCGGCGCCTCAAGCCTTCCCGGTCTCTTTGTGACAGTCCATCTCAAGACCGACCCGGCGCAGAGGGAGCCGGACGCCTGGACGATTCTGATCGATGAGTTGGGCGACATGAAAATCGAGAAGGCGTCAAACTGAACGAAGGACCACTTTCCTCAGCGTATCTTCAGCTCCGATTTGGCAAGACCATCAGGACGCGCCTTGGGCCGTTGCTTCCTAAAGCATGGTCAGCGCAAAAGTGTGAAGTGGTTTTGCGATATCGACATGCGATAACAAGGACCTGAAGCGTATAAGCGAATCTGAAAGATCGCGACACGCTTTAAGACAGGTCAAATCTCGTCTGGCCCACTCAGCACCGCACCAAAATGATGCTTCCACAAGCGCGCACCCAGCGCGCCCGTTCGGTCAAGACTGGAGCCGACCGTCAACCACGGTAGCAGCGTAGGGGTAAGGCCAGCATCGAAGAAGGAAAAACCAGCCGCGAGCACGCAGGTATCGGCCTGTATCCCGCAGACAAGAACACGATCGAGTTGTAGCGTCAGAAGGTAATCGACGGCTTCCTTCGGCGGCGCATAGCCATATTTGATGAAGATACGGTCTGCGGCCACAAGCGACTCGTCATCCTTGCCGGGCGTCCACCCCAGTTGCCGCTCGAAGGGTGTGACGCTCTCATCATGCCGCTCGACGCTCGCAATGCTCGGCATTGTCGTTGCGAGCCTTGCGATCTCTTCAACGAGACGTGACGGCGGATGGAAGCTCGGTTGCACATCGACAATGTAGAGCGCCTGTTTCACCGCGTTCTCCCTCGGCTTGGCTTTGCCACAAATAGAAAACCTCCCGCAGCGAGCGCAGCGGGAGGTTCTGATATCGAAACCAGCTCGACAACCATCAATCGATGTCGGAAACTTCCACGCCCGCCCCACCGCTGATGCGGTGTGCAAGGGCAGCCTCCATGAACTCGTTCAGATCGCCGTCTAGGACGCTGCTGGGCGAGGTACTTTCCACGCCTGTACGCAGGTCCTTGACCAACTGATATGGCTGCAGAACATAAGAGCGGATCTGATGACCCCAGCCGATATCCGTCTTGGATGCGGCCTGCGCATTGGCAGCCTCTTCGCGCTTCTGCAACTCCACCTCGTAGAGGCGCGAGCGCAGCATTTCCCACGCCTTGGCGCGGTTCTTGTGCTGCGAGCGCTCCTGCTGACAGGCAACCGCAATACCCGTCGGAATATGGGTAATACGCACAGCCGAGTCGGTCGTGTTGACGTGCTGTCCACCGGCACCCGACGAACGGTAAGTATCGATGCGGCAATCGCTCTCATTGATGTCGATCTGGATCGAGTCATCCACGACGGGATAAACCCAGATGGAGGAGAACGACGTGTGACGACGCGCATTGCTGTCATAGGGCGAGATACGAACGAGGCGGTGAACGCCGGATTCGGTCTTCATCCAACCAAAGGCATTGTGGCCCTTGACCAGAATAGTTGCCGACTTGATGCCCGCTTCTTCGCCATCATGCACTTCAAGGACTTCCACCTTGAAGCCCTGACGCTCAGCCCAGCGCGTATACATGCGCAAGAGCATGCTGGCCCAATCCTGGCTTTCCGTACCACCGGCGCCTGAATGCACTTCGACATAGGTGTCGTTGGAATCGGCTTCGCCCGAAAGCATGGCCTCCACCTGGCGGCGGTTTGCTTCGCTGCGCAGCGCCTTCAGCGCCTCTTCGGCTTCACGCACGATGTCCTCGTCGCCTTCGGCCTCACCCATCTCGATCAACTCGATATTATCGTTGACCTGCTGCTCGAGCGTTCTGACGCCCGTGATGGATTCATCCAGCTGCTGGCGTTCACGCATCAGCTTTTGCGCTTCGCCTGCATCGTTCCAGAGGGTCGGATCCTCTGCCTTGTTATTCAACCAGTCCAGTCGTCTTATCGCCTGGTCCCAGTCAAAGATGCCTCCTCAGCAGGCTTATGGCCTGCTTGATTTCGTCGACTACGTTTACGATTTCATTGCGCATTTCGCAGATTCTTCGCCTTCTTGAAAAACTGCTTGGGTGAATAAATGCGAGGGGCGCGGATGTAAAGACCCGCGCCCCTCGCCTTGTGTTGATTTGATTTAGTAGAGGCCGCCGCCGCCGCCAGTGATGGCCTGCTGCGCCTGCGGAGACTCCCGCAAAATGTCTTCCTGGGACATGTTGCCATCCATGCCGATGACATTGAAGCTCGATGCAGGACCGGTACCGGGCTTGAAGGCTTCCATAATCGTGTCAGGCTCGCCCTCCATCGCCGCCATGCCCGTCTTGCGGTTAACAGCGACGAAATTCATGCCGTTCGGTACGATGAACTTGCTGTGCGGCAGATGCTTTGCTGCCTGGGAAATGAACTCGCCAAAGATCGGTGCTGCGAGCGAACCGCCGGTGCCGCCACGACCGAGAGGTGCCGGGCTATCGAAACCGATGTAAAGCCCTGCCACGAGGTCCGGCGTGTAACCGACGAACCAGGCATCCTTTTCATCATTGGTGGTGCCGGTCTTGCCAGCAACAGGCAGATCAACCTTGATCTTGCCGGCAGCCGTACCGCGCTGGACGACGCCTTCCATCATGGACGTGACCTGATAGGCCGTCATGGGGTCGAGAACCTGCTCGCGCTTGTCGACGATAGTCGGCTCGTTCTGGTTCTGCCACACCGTCGCATTACAGCCTTCGCAGGCGCGGTCCTCGTGACGGAAGATGGTCTTGCCGTAGCGGTCCTGAATACGGTCGATCACGGTCGGCTTGATCTGCTTGCCGCCATTGGCGATCACGGAATAGGCCGATACCATACGCATGACAGTGGTTTCGCCCGAACCGAGCGACATGGCAAGCAAAGGCGGCATCTTGTCGTAGATGCCGAAGCTGTCGGCATATTCCGCCACCAGGTTCATGCCCATGTCCTGCGCAAGACGCACCGTCATCAGGTTACGGGATTTTTCGATGCCGAGACGAAGCGTGGACGGACCTGCGACCTCGCCACCGTAGTTCTGCGGCCGCCAGACTTCACCACCGGAAACAACCTCAAGCGGTGCATCCATGACGACCGAAGCCGGCGTATAGCCATTGTCGAGTGCTGCCGCGTAGATGAACGGCTTGAAGGACGAACCGGGCTGACGCATTGCCTGTGTCGCGCGGTTAAATTCCGACTGCGCGTAGGAGAAGCCGCCGACGATCGCCAGAACACGACCGGTATGCGGATCCATCACCACCATGCCGCCCTGCACTTTCGGCGGCTGGCGAAGGCGGTAGGAATTGCCCTGGCCAGAGATTTGCTCGACATAGACGACATCGCCGGCCTTCAGCACGCCAGCCGGAGACTTGGCCGTGCTGCGCTGCCCCTTGGAGTCGCGATAAGCCCACTTCATATCGTCCGGCTTAATCCGGCCGCGTGCATTTTTATCGGCAGCATCGCTGTCCGCGTCCGGACGAAGACCGACATCGACGCCATCTGCCGTTGCGGCCAGCACCACGGCCATGCGCCATTCGGGCACATCACGCAAAGGCTTCAGCTTGGAAAGCGCCGCTGCCCAGTCGCCATTGATGTCGATCTGATCGATTGGGCCATGGAAACCGCGGCGCTCATCATAATCGATGAGACCATCCTGTAGCGCCTTACGCGCTTCCATCTGGATTTCCGGATCGAACGACGTGCGCACCGAAAGACCGCCCTTGAGCAGCTTGTCTGCGCCGAACTGATCGACGATCTGGCGGCGCACTTCTTCGGCGAAATAATCCGAACCGGCAAGCTGCGGGCCACCACGACGAACATTCACACCCAGTGGCTGCTGCTTGGCCTCTTCAGCATCCGCCTTGGTGATGTAGCCGTTCTCGGCCATGCGATCGATCACCCAGTTGCGGCGCTCGACAGCGGCCTTCTCGCGACGGAACGGATGGTAGTTTGCCGGACCTTTCGGCAAAGCTGCGAGATAGGCCGTCTCGGCAATGGTCAGTTCGGTGACGGACTTGTTGAAATAGGTCAGCGAGGCGCTGGCAATACCGTAGGAATTCAGCCCGAAGAAGATTTCGTTGAGATAAAGCTCAAGGATCTTGTCCTTGCTATATGCCTGCTCGATGCGGAAGGAAAGAATGGCTTCCTTCGCCTTGCGCTCCATCGTCTGCTCGTTCGTCAGCAGGAAGTTCTTTGCCACCTGCTGGGTGATGGTAGAGCCGCCCTGCGTCGGGCCACCCGTCACATAGGCAAGGGCCGCACGCGCAAAGCCGGTCACGTCGATGCCGGGATGCTGATAGAAATTCTTGTCTTCCGCCGAAAGGAATGCGGCCTTGACGCGATCCGGGATAGCCTGGATCGGCAGGAACAGGCGGCGCTGTTCGGCATATTCCGTCATCAGCGCGCCATTGCCGGCGTGAACGCGGGTCGTCACCGGCGGCTCGTAGCTGTTCAGAACTGCATAATCGGGCAGATCCTTCGTGATCGTTACCAGGTAAAGGGCAACGCCAGCCGCGACCACGAGAAAAAGCGTGCTCGCCAAGCCGAAGAAATATCCAATCAGTCTGATCATATGAGGCTACCGATACTTCGAATCGCACTTTGCGCCTGCCCGTAGGCGCGCAATTTTACATGTAGCGTGCCGTTTTGCACACCGCTTAACCGATGACAAGTCGGGGATTAAGCATTCCCGCTCATGTTATCGAGAGATAGTGTCCGCGCAATCGCAAGCGAGTCCCGCTCTGCTGCCGAATCCTGATGCCGAGTAACGCGTTGAATGTGAGTAAAATAGGGCTTTGCCCATCAAATGCGAATGAGAAGCGATCAAGTTGCTCCGCTTTTTGATGACCGTCGCAAAAGCATCACAGCACTTATAGCTCAGCCGCCATTGGCTAGAGCCTGGGCGCGATACTTGGTCACCGCCTCGGCCAGACGTTCAGCCACCTTGTCGCGCCAGCTTTCATCCAGAAGCAGCTTCTCGTCCTCCGGATTGGAGAGAAAGCCGAGTTCCAAGAGCACCGACGGCACATCATGGGCGCGCAGCACCTGGAAACCGGCATAACGGTGCGGATTGTTGATCAGCCCCACCTGCCCCTCGAAGGAGGAAACGATGTTTTCCGCAAGCGTCACGGAGAAGGCCTGCGTCTCCCGTCGCGTCAAGTCGAGCAGGATATCGGCCACTTCCGGCTGCGCGTTGGAGACCGTCACACCGGCGATCTGGTCGGAGAGGTTTTCACGCTCCGCGAGATTCTGCGCCATGCGGTCCGATGCGCGGTCTGAGATCGTATAGACCGTCGCGCCCCGGATGCCCTTCTGGCTCAGCGTGTCCGCATGAACGGAAATGAAAAGATTGGCGCTGTGCTGGCGCGCTATCGTTACGCGCTCGGAAAGCGCCAGGAACGTGTCGTCATCGCGCGTCAGAAAGGCCTTGATTCCAGGCAGACGGTTGAGACGATCGGTGAGCTGCTTGGCGAAAGAAAGCGTGATGACCTTTTCATCCGTGCCGCTGACGCCGCCCTTCGCGCCCGCATCGATCCCGCCATGGCCGGCATCCACGGCAATGACGAAATCGGACTGGCGCGGCGATGTCTGGATGATATCGGGTGTAACGGATGCGGTGGTCGCAGGTGCGAGCGCCTGCCAATCCTGGTTCTTCAACAGATCGGCGAATTTCTGTTTGGACGCGATTTCGGTATCGAGAACGAAGCGGAAGACTTTGCCGCCTTCTTCAGGCTGAACCTTGGCGATGGCCACCTGAACAGGCTTCTTCGCGGTCAACACCAGACGCGCGCTCCCCTCGCCCATGCTGCCGAAGCGGATGTCGCTGAAAAGCCCGGTCGCCTTCAGATCGTTTGCGGGAAAGGCAAAGCTGACAGCGGGCAAGTCCACCACGATCCGCGCCGGCGAATCGAGATAGTGCACCTCGAATTCAGGCTCAGCGTTGAAATCGAGCACGACGCGGGTACGCGCCTCGTCGCCGATGATACGAGCGGCGTTCGCAACGAGCTGAGGCGCCGCATGAGCCTGTTCGCCTGCGAGAAAAGCAAGGAGCAGAACAGGGACAGCGACTCGCGCATAACGAGTGATTCGCGAAAACAAAGCTCGCTTAGTTGATGTCCCTGCCGCCCGCGCCTGAGTTTTCATCGTCGCCAATATCTTTTAGGTTTTATGTCGTTCTATGCGAAAATCATCGGCTTCTCAGCCGAAATCGCCGTCTTCCCCTGATGAAGATGGCCTTATTCGCGCTTGGCTGCAACATTCGCAAGCCTTGATGAAGCATTTCTTAACCGCGAAATTCCATCAATGATATGACATATTTAGCCTGCCTATTGCTATTATGACGGAGAAACCATACAACACGATTGAGGGTTAAAAATGTTGACGGGATAGATTCCCGCCGGCTGCCAATCGAGAATGACTCTGGCGCTGAATTTCGGGCAATCATCTGCCGTCGCTTCATTTTTATCCTGAAACTGGATCAATCCGGCTGTGGCCGGAGACATACCCGGTGGCATGCCACCGATCGCTCTGAGGAGAGCATTTTCATCGGACTCCCAGGAGTCTATTTATTATAGTCGTTCTCGCTTGGCCAATGATGTCGTTGCAGCAGCTTTCATATGAACCGGATACAGGGAGCAGGCACCTCGCCTTGCACGTTGTCCGGATGCTGCCAGTTTACATGCGTCGGGCGGAACACTTCATTTCCGGCACACCCTTGGAAAAAGATGAAAGGCCTGTCCCCGCGGCAGGCCTATTCTCGTATATGACAAGGCTGCGCCGAGGAGCACAGCTTACATGGCAGACAAAATGCTTATCGACGCCTCCCACGAAGAGGAGACGCGCGTAGTCGTAGTTCGTGGAAATCGCATTGAAGAATTCGATTTCGAATCCGAACATAAGAAACAGATACGCGGCAATATCTACCTGGCGAAAGTGACACGCGTCGAACCGTCGCTTCAGGCAGCGTTCGTGGATTACGGCGGCAATCGTCATGGATTTCTGGCCTTCGCCGAAATTCACCCAGACTATTACCAGATCCCGCTGGCCGACCGTCAGGCACTTCTGAAGGCGGAAGCCGAAGAGCATCGCCGTGGCGATGACTTCGAACCGGCTGACGCGCCTAACGAACCCACCATCGATCTTTCCAAGGCTGACCAGCCGGATATCGGCATCGTGGCAGCGTCCGAGGAGAAGGCTGAAGAACCAGTTGCCTCCGAAGAGGTCGTAGCCTTCGAGGAAACCGTCGCGATTACGGAAGAAGTGGTTGCCGGAGAGCAGCCTGCGGAAGAAGAAAAGCCGAAGAAGCGCACGCGCCGTCCCCGTGCAAAAAAGAAGACCGATGCTGAAGAGGCTTCGACTGAGGCGTCTGCCGATGAAGCCTCCGATGAGGATGGCTCCAAGGGCGGCGAAATGGCGGCCATGGTCGACACCGACACGATTTCCGAGGACGTCGAACGCGTTGGCGACGATGACGATGATGATGACGACGATCATCACGAGAAAGAAGTGATCGAGTCGGTCGGAGCCGAAGACGCGATGGAAGAAGTTCCAGACCGCGCCATGCGCAAGCCGCGCAAGCAGTACCGCATTCAGGAAGTCATCAAGCGCCGCCAGATCCTGCTGGTGCAGGTTGCCAAGGAAGAACGCGGCAACAAGGGTGCGGCGCTGACGACTTACCTGTCGCTCGCCGGACGTTACTCTGTTCTCATGCCGAACACGGCACGGGGCGGCGGTATTTCCCGCAAGATCACCCAGCCTGCAGACCGCAAGCGCCTCAAGGAGATCGCCCGCGATCTCGAAGTGCCGAACGGCATGGGCGTTATTCTGCGCACCGCCGGTGCCAACCGCACCCGCGTCGAAATCAAGCGCGACTTCGAATATCTGATGCGCCTGTGGGAGAACGTCCGCACCCTGACCCTGAACTCCACAGCCCCTTGCCTCGTTTACGAGGAAGGCTCGCTGATCAAGCGCTCGATCCGCGATCTCTATAACAAGGACATCAGCGAGATCATCGTTTCCGGTGAGGAAGGCTATCGTGAAGCGAAAGACTTCATGAAGATGCTGATGCCGAGCCATGCCAAGGTGGTTCAGCCTTATCGCGATATTCATCCGATCTTCTCACGCTCCGGTATCGAAGCGCAGCTCGACCGCATGCTTCAGCCGCAGGTCACGCTGAAGTCCGGTGGCTATCTGATCATCAACCAGACAGAAGCCCTGGTTTCGATCGACGTCAACTCCGGTCGCTCGACGCGCGAACACTCGATCGAAGAGACGGCACTTGCGACCAATCTTGAGGCTGCGGAAGAAGTTGCTCGTCAGCTTCGCCTGCGTGACCTTGCCGGTCTGGTCGTCATCGACTTCATCGACATGGAAGAAAAGCGCAACAATCGCGCCGTCGAAAAGAAGCTGAAGGACTGCCTCAAGAACGACCGCGCCCGCATTCAGGTTGGCCGTATCTCGCATTTCGGTCTTCTGGAAATGTCGCGCCAGCGCATCCGCGCTTCGGTTCTCGAATCCACGACGCAGATCTGCTCGCATTGCGGCGGGACGGGCCATGTTCGCTCGGAATCCTCCATCGCGCTCCACGTGCTGCGTGGTGTCGAGGAATATCTGCTGCGCAATACGACCCACAACATCACGGTTCGCACGACGCCTGAGACGGCGCTCTACCTGCTCAACCACAAGCGCGGCACGATCGTCGATTATGAAGAGCGCTTCGGCGTCTCGATCATCATCGCAGCGGATGCCAGCGTCGGTGCACAGCACTTCGCCATCGATCGCGGCGAAGCCGTTGAAAACCCGGTAAAAATCGAAAACCTCCTACAGGCTCTTCCGACCTTCGAGGAAGACGAAGACGATATCGTCATCGAAGCCGAGGAGGAAGAAGACGAAGAGGAAGTCGTAGCAAAGGTGCAAAGCGCCGAGCCACGGCAGCCCCAGGCTGAAAACAGTGAAGACGGGAAGCGCAAGCGCAAGCGTCGTCGCCGTCGTCGCGGCAAGGGCAATGGTCAGAATGGCGACGTTCAGGCGGATGCCAGTGACGACGCATCGGCTGAAGGCGATGATGAGGATGGCGACGACGCCACCGAAGATCAGGCTGATGCCGCAGAAACCCGTAGCGAAGGCGAAAACGGCGGTCAGGACGAAGGCAAGCGCAAGCGCCGTCGCCGTGGCAAGCGTGGCGGCCGTCGCAACCGCGACGAAAACGGTAACTTGCTGGACGCCGAAAATGGCGATAGCGATCAGGCCGATGCCGATGACGGCGTTGAGGAGAACGAAGCCACCGCTGCAGTCGAAGGCGTTGAGCCTGTAACGGCGGCGGTAGATGCTGCCGAGGCCGAAGCGCCTGAGGTTGACGAAGCCGAAAAGCCGAAGAAGCCGCGTCGCACGCGCAAGGCCAAGGAAAAGGCCGAGGAGGCTGTCGAGGCCAAGGTCGAGACAGAAGCACCGGCCGCTGAGGCACCTGCTGCCGAAACTGCCCCTGCCCCGCAGGACGCGCCAGTTGCCGAAGCTCCAGCAGCGCCAGCACCTGCTCCGCAGGCTCCTGAACCTGCTGTCGAAACGGCGCAAGAGGAAACGGACGAGGCTGCAAAGCCGATCCGCGCCAACCGTGGCGATAATGTCTCCTCGTCCGAACCGGTCGTGACCTCATCCGGCAAGAACGACAGCACCGATGGCGAAGAGCCAAAGCCCCGCAAGGGCGGCTGGTGGCAACGCAAGGGCTTCTTTTAAGCCTTGAATTGCAGCGATTAAACTAAAAAGCCCCGAGATTGGATTTCCAGTCTCGGGGTTTTTCGTTTTCTGTTCGAAGATAACGGTGGGCGCGTGTCGCGATCATCGAGATTTGCTCCCACGCTTTGACACCTTATTCGTCGCGGGACATCATCGCCGCATCGGCGACATCTCGAACAGGATTGGTCACAGAATGAGCGCTGCACATTCATTTCTCGGGTTCCCTCCGCAACTCGCTGACGGCAAACCCGCACGCATGGTTATCTTCGGCGCAGCCCATGGCAGCGCCTATCCGGATCAAGGCAGCAGTGGTCATGAAACAGCGGCCGATCAGATCAGAGCGGCAAGCCAGGAGGACGCCTCGTTGATCGAGCACTGGGATTTCGATCTCGGTGGCCCGCTCTTTAATGACGGTCCGATAAATTGCGTCGATGTTGGCAACATCGAAACTGCGATGCATGACAATGAAGGCAATCGACAGCGCATAAAAGCAAAGACGCGAGAAATCCTAGCCTTGAGCGCTGTTCCAATCCTCATCGGTGGCGATTGCTCCGTGACCTATCCCTTTCTTGCCGCTTTCGAGACAGCTGGACCGGTCTGGGTCTTACAGATCGACGCGCATATCGACTGGCGTGACGAGGTTCAGGGAGAACGCTACGGATATTCGAGTGCCATGCGCCGAGCGAGTGAAATGGCGCATGTGGCCGGCATGGTGCAGGTCGGACTTCGAAGTGTTGGTAGCGCGCGAAAAGCCGATGTCGATGCTGCAAGAAACTATGGAAGCCACTTTGTAACAGCGCGTGAGGTTCACGCCCTTGGTGTGACCGCTGCCCTTCGTCACGTCCCGGACGGCGCCCAAGTCGTCATCACGATCGACTGCGATAGCATCGATCCCAGCATCATGCCCGGCGTCGCGGCAAGAACGCCCGGCGGCCTGACCTATACACAGATCATCGACCTGATTACTGGGGTGACCACTCGGGCAAAAATTGCAGGGTTCAACCTCGTCGAATTTTATCCACCCGCCGATATCGACGGATTATCCGCACTGACCGCGTCCCGCATCCTCGTCAACACGATCGGAGCGGTGACCCGCCAGAAATGAGGCATCGTCGTTGGAGCGTTAAACCCCGGGGCTTTGGGGTTTAACACACCGCTTGAACACCCCGTCTCCTCTTTTTTCAAAAACAAGACCAAGGTGCACACGCCTTGGTCGTTCAGCCGACAAGAGGAGGATCGAGCCGCGCAAAACCTTCCTGGTTCCGATAGGGAAAATGGGGATAGGGAGCCGACACGGCACTGGCTTGATCGAGAGCTGCAATCTGGTCACTGGTGAGGCTCCAACCAACCGCGCCGAGATTCTCCCTGAGTTGAACTTCGTTTCTGGCACCAATGATCACAGACGATACGGTCGGGCGACTGAGCAGCCAATTGAGTGCGACTTGCGGCACTGTCTTTGCCGTTTCGCTCGCGATCGTTTCAAGCACATCTATAACACGGTACATGTATTCCTCCTCAACCGGTGGACCGAAACTCGCCGTGGCATGCAAACGGCTTGTTTCGGGCAACGGCGCGCCGCGCCTTATTTTCCCGGTCAATCGACCCCACCCGAGAGGGCTCCAGACAATGGCTCCCAGTCCCTGATCTTTTCCAAGCGGCATAAGATCCCACTCGTAATCTCGGCCCACGAGCGAATAATACACCTGGTTGGCGACGTATCTCGGCCAGCCGTAACGGTCAGCCACCGCAAGCGATTTCATAATCTGCCAGCCAGAAAAATTCGACACGCCGATATATCGAACTTTTCCCGAGCGTACCAACGTGTCGAGCGTTGATAAAACCTCCTCGACAGGTGTGGCGGCATCGAAGGCGTGAAGCTGTAGCAGATCGATGTAATCCGTCTGAAGACGTTTCAACGCATCATCAACGGCGCGCAACAATCTAAGGCGAGAAGAGCCGGCGTCGTTCGGGCCATCTCCCATGGGAAGGCTGGTTTTGGTCGAGATAAGAACTCTGTCCCTGCGGTTTTTGACCGCCTCTCCGAGAACCTCCTCCGAGGCGCCGTTGGAGTATACATCAGCCGTATCGAAAAGATTGACGCCTGCATCCAGACAAATATCGACAAGACGTCGAGCCTCATTTGCGTCCGAGTTACCCCAATTGCTGAACAACGGCCCGGCCCCACCAAACGTACCTGCGCCAAAGCTCAATACAGGCACTTTCAGCCCGGACCTTCCAAGTGATCGATACTCCATATTGCCTTCCTTTCTGAAAACACCACCATTTCTAGACAGTATGCCAAAAATGAAATAGACAGCCGAAAGGAACCTCACTTGTGATATGAAGTCATCATGGCCCGGCACGAGATCAATCGCTTTACCGAGATGGAAGTGTTCGTCGCCGTCATAGAGGCGGGTGGGTTTTCTGCTGCAGCGAGGCAAGTGCGTTTAACGCCCTCAGCCGTAAGCAAGTTGATCGCACGTCTCGAGGCCAGACTTAGGACCAGACTGTTCAATCGCTCGACCCGACAATTTCAGCTGACACCTGAGGGGTGCACCTTTTACGAGGCCGCGAAGCGCATCGTTGCAGACGTCGCCGAAGCGGAGCAAAGAGCAAGTCAGGGTGAGCAACCAGCCGGTCGTGTGCGCATCAGCACCAGCGCCTCCTATTTCAATCACGTACTGGCACCCGTACTACCGCAATTCATGGAGCTTTATCCTGCTGTGACGCTGGACATCTCGCTGACGGATATGCTGGTTGATCTACTGGCTGAACGTACCGACATAGCCATTCGGACAGGACCTCTGAAAACGTCCAGCCTGATTGCTCGCAAGCTCGGAGAAACCGCTCTCACAATCGTGGCGGCGCCATCTTATCTCGAGAAATACGGCAAACCGCTCGAGGTGGCCGACTTGCAAAACCACAACTTACTGGGGTTTAGCTATGTTCGGTCAGAGCCGGGCTGGAGGCTGCACGAAAATGATGAAGCCGTCGTGATACCTGTGACCGGAAGTCTCCAGATCAGCGATGGAGAAGGCGTGAGACGACTGGCTGTTACAGGTGCTGGCCTGGCGATGCTGGCCGATTTCACGACCCGCGACGACGTCTTGGCCGGACGACTTGTGCCTCTATTGTCTCACTGCAACACTGGAGACAAAGAAGTCTTCTACGGCGTCTATGTAGGGGAAGGAGGTCCGCTTCCCTCACGCATCAAAGCGGTATTGGATTTTCTGTCTGAACACGGAAGAGTTCGGTGACAATTGGCAAGCTGAATCATCCCGTGCAAACGCCACACAGGCGCAGCCAAGCGCTCAGCCTATAGCTTACCCGTCTTCATCCTGATCGTTTCAAGCAAGATTGCAGCGCCCCGTTCACCCGGCGTAATCTCGGTCTGTAGCCTGTTCTGCACCAGCTCAAAACCCTCCAACATGGCACGGCGTTGGATCGTGTCGGAAGATAATCTCTCCGCCCAGCGCAACATGGAGCCTGAACGGACCACTTCATTGAAATATTCCGGCACGACGGCATAATCGGCGATCAGATTGGGTAAAGCGCCGGTCCACGTCTTCACCCGCTTGCTCAGCATCGTGAAAATCCAGTCGGTCTTGTAAACAGACACGACCGGGACATGGCAGAGCGCGAGTTCAAGGATCACTGTACCGGAAGCTGCGATCGCCGCATCCGCCTCGGCAAAACAACGCCACTTGAATGCCGTGTCGGTGTCGATCTCCGGCCGGATCGACTCAGGCCAAGAGGCAGCAAGGTCCCTGATCCGCTGCTCCTGTCTGGGCACGGTGGGCAGCACAAATCGCGTTGGTCCGTTCCGCTCGACGAAGGCCTGTGCCGCCTGCTTGAACGGCTCCATCAGTCTGGTCGTTTCCGTTGAGCGCGAGCCCGGTAGAAGAAGGATCGTCCGCGCTTCGCCAGCAGTTGGCACAGGACGCAGAGCACGCGCTGCACGGACCGCCAGAACGTCCACATCGACACTTAGCCGGTGACCGACGAAAGTGGTTGTCGGACCGCCAAGGCGCTGCATTGCTCCCGGTTCGAAAGGCAACAGCGCCAGAACGTGATCGACGTAAGAGAGCATCGCGGTCGCGCGGTATTCTTTCCACGCCCATACGCTTGGGCAAACATAGTTTACCACCGGCAGGTTTGGCAGCGCCTTTCGTACGCGCTTCGCAACGCGGTGCGTAAAATCGGGGCTATCGATGATCAGCAGCGCATCCGGCTTACAGGCGATAATCGCGTTCGCCGTCTCCTTGATGCGGGAAATCAGTTGCGGCAGCTTCTTCAAAACCTGAGTGAAGCCCATGATCGACAATTCGGAGTAGTCGAACAGCGACGTCAGGCCTTGCGCCGTCAGCTGTTCACCGCCGACGCCAAAAAGCTCTACCTGCCCCGGAAATTGTGTTTTCAGTGCGCGAACGAGATCGGCGCCCAAGAGATCGCCGGAGACTTCGCCGGCCACGACAGCAAGTTTCAGCACGCCATCCGTCACATCATGTCTCCCTCAAGCGCCGTATCGATGCCGCAAACGAACAAGCCTGCCGCATCGGCGGCTTTCAACATCTCATCGCGATCAAGGATAAACGCCCTGCCCGCCTCCACCGCTATGCCGGCAAGGCCAGCCTTCGCTACGTTCTCGACGGTCGAAGGACCAATGGTGGGAAGATCGGCGCGGATATCCTGCTGCGGTTTGCACAGCTTAACGAGCACGCCCTTCCTACGCTGTGAGATGCGCCCGGCAGCACGAAGCGTAGCCACCCGCTCCAGCATGCCATCGGTACCCTCAACGCCTTCCATGGCAACGATACGTCCACCGACGGAGACAGCACCCTGCCCGACATCCAGCACGCCGAGCGCCAGCGCCGCCTGAGCGGCTTTTGCGATATCTTTGCGATCCTCATCGCTCGGCTTGATCTTGCCAAGCGGACCGGTGGTCGCAAGAAGTGCAGGTGCAATCTCATGGGCGCCGATCACGCGAGCGCCCTGCGCTTCGATCAGGCCAATCACCATCTGCAGGACGGTGTCGTCACCGCCGGACAACAGCGTGCGGATGATCGACGGCATCTTGGCGATCATCTTCAGGTTCGGCCGGATCTCCCGCCACTCTGGACGGCGTGCCACGCCACCGGAAAGAACCACCCGATCAATGCCGTAGCGGCTGAGAAGCTGACCCAGGCCTTTGACGTCGCCGACACTGATCGAGGCATTTTCGAACTGCGACCAGTCGAGATCGGCTTCGTTCTTCAGACGGATGATCAGCGGGTTCTCCCCCGCCGATCGTGCGGCAAGCGCCACATAAAGGGGAAGAGAACCACTACCGGCGATGATCGCCAGACGCTGGCCGCCCATCGCCACCGCGTTACTTACCGCGGTTCGGCGAGGAAATCGCCCGGTCATTGGCCGCCGCGATGAAATCGACGATTTCAAGCGCTTGAGGGCAATCGAGATACTTGTCGCGAATGGCGGCCGCGTTGGCGCGCACATTGCCTTCGCTCTCGAAAATCTGCTTGTAGGCCCGGCGAACGGTGTGGATATCGGCACGTTCGATGCCTGCACGTGTCATGCCGACGACGTTAAGCCCGCTCAAGACACCCGGATTGCCGTTCAGCATTCCGTAAGGAATGACATCATAGCTGACAGCCGACAGCCCACCGATGAACGCTTGGCGACCAATACGGGTGAACTGGTGCACCGCGCAGCCACCGCCGAGGATAGCCTTGTCCTCAATGCGAACATGGCCGGCCAGCATGACATTGTTCGACAGGATGATCTCGTTGCCGAGAATGCAATCATGCGCGACATGCGAATTGGCGAGGAAGAGGTTATCGTCGCCGACAACTGTTCTGCCGCCCCCATCCGAGCTGCCGGTGTTCATCGTCACACCTTCGCGGATCGTGCAGCGCGCGCCAATATCAAGCGTCGTCTCGGAGCCATCGTGACGGATCGCCTGCGGCTGACCGCCGATCACGGCCATGGGATGGATGACCGTATCCTCACCCACCACTGTGCGACCCGTGACCACCGCATGATTCAACAGCTTGACGCCGTCGCGCAGCGTGACCTTTGCGCCAACATGGGCGAACGCAGCGATCTCGACATTCTCACCGATGATCGCGCCGTCCTCGACGACCGCCATCGGATGGATCCTGGCCGAAGCCGCAACCGCACTCATTGCTGATCCTCTGGGATCATCATTGCGCCGACATCCGCCTCCGCAACGAGAGCGCCATCGACCTTGGCTTCGCAATGAAACTTCCAGACATTACCGCGTTGACGCTGCTTGACGACGTGAATTTCCAGACGGTCACCCGGTACCACGGGCTTGCGGAAACGCGCATTGTCGATCGTCATGAAATAGACGAGGTAGCCGCCGCCATCCTTGTTGCGAGCACAGATGGCGCCTGCCGTCTGCGCCATCGCCTCAACGATCAGAACACCCGGCATGATCGGACGATCGGGAAAATGACCGGTGAAATGCGGCTCGTTGACCGTCACATTCTTGATGCCGATCGCAGAATTATCGCCGTCAATGTCGATGATCTTGTCGATCAGCAGAAAGGGATAACGATGCGGCAGCAGCTTCATCACCTCAAGGATGTCAGCCGCGCCAAGCGTCGTTTTCGTCTCTTCAGACATTCTTGTCTCCTGTTTTCCTATCGCGTTCTTCTGCGCGGGCGAGAATATCGGCCATATCACGCAGGAAATGTTTTATCGGGCGTGCCGGCGTCCCACCGACCTTTGCGCCTGCCGGCACGTCTGACACCACACCGCTCATGGCCGCGATCTGTGCACCGTCACCAATGGTGATATGGCCGTTGATCCCAGCCGCGCCGCCAATCATCACGCCGTCGCCAATGCGCGTGCTTCCGGCGATGCCGACCTTGCTGACGATACCGCAATGACGACCGATGCGGACATTATGGCCAATCTGGACCTGGTTATCGATCTTCGTGCCTTCACCGATCACGGTATCATCCATCGTACCGCGATCGACCGTGGTATTCGCGCCGATCTCGACATGGTCTTGAATGATCACACGACCGATCTGCACGATCTTGATCATGCCGCGCGGTCCAGGCGCATAGCCGAAACCATCCTGGCCGATACGCACGCCGTTGTGGATAATGACGCCATTTCCAACAAGAGCCGAGAGAACGCTCGCGCCGCCGGCAATCGTACAGTCACGCCCGATCTGAACCTCGGCACCAATGATAGCGCCGGGGCCGATCCGCGTGCCGGAACCGATGTGAACGTTCGCTCCGATAACGGCGAATGGCTCAACGATGACGCCGGCTTCGAGCTTTGCGGTGGGATCAACATGCGCCGAAGCCGATACAGCCGTCTCTTCAGGCGTGACGGCGGAAGGCCGCATGGCTGAGGGGTGCAGAAGCTCACCGGCCTGGGCAAAGATCGTGTGTGGGTTCTTGCAGATGAGAGCAGGAATATGATCCGGCACGATGCTTTTCAGCGACTCGTCACAGATGACGGCGGCCGCATCGCATGTCAGCAACTCATCCCGGTTCTTGCGAGACAGGATATAGCAGAGCTGGTCCTGCTTGGCGCGCGACACGGGCGCAATCGACCTCACCAGTCGATCGCCAAAGGCCTCATCAGACAGTTCCGCCCCAAGACGGACCGCGATCTCTTTCAATCGCAGGCCTTCGTGGGGCGGAAAAAAAGCATTGTAGTCCATCAAACGGATACTCCAGAACATTCAAACTCGCAGTTCTGGACTGCCGATATCAGAAAGTGTTGGACATGCCAAACCGGAAACGCTGTTCCTCGTCGTAGCTTTCCTTGGCAATCGGAACAGCGTAGTCGACGCGCAGCGGACCGAACGGCGACGCCCACATGATGCCGATACCGGCAGATGCACGGATCGAGCTATCGTCCTGAACGCCAGCCGAATTCGCAACCTTGTTGCCATACAGCGTGCCGGCATCGACGAAGCCAGCAAGACGCAGGCCGACATCTTCCGGAACGAGCGGCATAGGTGCTGTAACTTCAGCCGAAGCCGCAAAGTAAGTCGTGCCACCGATCGCGTCGGAGCCGATACGCGGACCGATACCATCGTTCTTGAAGCCACGGATCACACGGCCACCGATCTTGAACTGATCGAAGACATAGAGATTGTCACCCGTTGGAACGACGTAACCGGCCTGGCCTGTCAGCGAGCCGATGATGTCATATTCATCCGACAGCGAATGATAGTAACGGACCTTACCGTAGATCTTGTAGTATTCAGAATCGCCGCCGAGACCTGCAAACTCGTTGGTCAATGCAGCCTGCCAGCCTTCGCGTGGCATGTTGCGGTCGTCCAGCGTGTTGTAGTTCAACGTGTTCGAAATAATCGACTGACTCCAATCACCACCTGCAATCAGGTCACGATAAGGAGCGGCAAGATTTGCTGGATTGTTCCAGTCGCCCTTACCGTCGTAGCTGAACTGCTTATAGGTGTACTTGAACGTCGTACCAAGGTTTTCCGTAATCGGCGCGGTCACGCGGAGCGAGAAACCCTGTTCGTCGTAATTGTAGAACTCTTCCTTGCTGCTCTGGCTCTTGAAGATGTCAAAACCAGCTGCAAGACGATAGCCGAGGAAGTATGGCTCAGTGAAGGACAGCGTGTAGCTACGCGCATCATCCTGACCGGCACCAGCTGCAACGCGGATGTATTGACCGCGACCGAGGAAGTTCTTCTCTTCGATCGAGGCTTCCAGCAGCGCGCCGTCGTTCTGCGAGTAACCCGCACCGATACCGAAGGAGCCTGTCGGCTGATCTTCGACATCCACAACGATCACGACGCGGTCAGGAGCGCTGCCCTGCGAGGTGCTGATGTTGACCTTGGAGAAGTAACCAAGCGCTTCGAGACGACGCTTAGCAGCGCTGATCACCGTCTGGTTGAACGCGTCGCCTTCGCTGATGTCGAACTCACGACGAATGACGTAGTCACGTGTGCGCGTGTTGCCACGGATTTCGATGCGTTCGACGTAAGCGCGCTCGCCCTGATCGACGATGTAGGTCAAGCCAATCGTGTTGCCAGCCAGGTCGCGGTCACCGCGCGGCGTCACACGGGCAAAAGGATAGCCTTCCGCCGCAACGCGCTTGGAAATCGCTTCCATGCTCTGCTGCACTTCCTTGGCGCTGTAGTAAGAGCCGGACTTCGTGTAGACAAGACCCTGGAGCTGCGAGCCATCAATGCCAGGAACCGTGGATTCAACGGCCACATTGCCGAAGTCGTAACGTTGGCCTTCGTCCACCGTAATGGTGACGGTGTACTCGTTGGTCGCTTCGTCGAGGACGGCATTCGAGGACACGACGCGGAAATCGGCGTAGCCACGGTTGTAGTAGAACTGGCGCAGCGACTCTTCGTCGGCGCGCAGCTTGTCTTCATTGTAGACGTCCTTGCGTGTCAGGAACGACAGCATGTTGGACTTCTTGGTGTTGATGACGGCAGCCAGACGCCCATCGCTATAGGCATTGTTACCGACGAAGTCGATGCGCGCGATCTTGGTGCGCTCACCTTCATTGATCTGGAAAGCAAGGTTGACGCGACCCTGACCAACCGGCACGACCTGGGTCGTAACCTGCACGTCGCTGCGGCCGATATTTGCGTAGGCTTCCTTGATGCGGGCGATATCCGCCGTCACGATCGTCTGATCATATGGGCCGAGAGACTGCGTCTGGACGACCGCCTGAAGCTTGTCGTCCTTGATCTTGCGGTTGCCGTTGAAGACCACCTGGTTGACGAGGTTGTTCTCGCTCACCGTCACCACGAGGGCATTGCCTGCCACGCGCATGCTGACGTTGGAGAAATAGCCCGTTGCGTAAAGACGCTTTACCGATTCATCGATATCGGAATTGGAAAAATTGCGACCGGGAGCGATCGTAATGTTGGAACGAACAGCATCCGCACCGGAGCGTTCAGCACCGCGAACATCGATTCTGCTGACGACAGCTGCATTGGCAACACCGGCAGAAGCAAGCACCCCCAAAGCTGCAATCGAAGAAACACCAGCAGACAGCGCAACCGCCGATACCGCGTTCAAAAACTTTGAACCAGCCTTCATTTCAAATCTTACCTTTTCCCGTTGTCCCTCAGCGGGCGGAACCCGACTCCGGCCATCTGCGTCGTTTTACCTGCTTTTCCTCTACAAGCAAGCCCGACCGTTAATTTCTGTTTACTTCGCAAGTCACCGTGGCCCAATCGCCACTTTGGCTTCAAAACAAGGTAAACACCCTCTTAAAAAAGCAGCTCGAAATCGCTCTTTAGCCGATCAAGCTGCTGATATCGTTCCAAGTCGCGAAAACCATCAGACTGAAAATCATCGCAAGCCCGATGCGAAATGCGACTTCCTGCGCGCCCGACCCGACAGGTCTGCCACGCACCGCCTCTATCGCATAAAACACCAGATGGCCGCCGTCCAGAATGGGAACGGGCATGAGGTTCAGTAGTCCAATGGAAATTGACAGAACGGCGGCGAGCTGGATCAGCGCCCCCACGCCAAGCGTTGCCACCTGCCCCGATGCCTGCGCCACACGCACCGGCCCGCCCAGCTGATCGGCATTCATCCGTCCCGTGACGAGGTTGCCGATATAGTTGAAGGTGCCGGTGATGACATGGCCGGTTTCCCGCACACCCTCAACAAGCGCCTCTACAGGCGTGTAACTCACATGACGGAAATTGCCACGCGTCTGGTCGGTGGTGATGCCAATGATACCAAGCTCGATCTTATTGCCGAACTGATCCGTCGTTTCCGTGCGTGTCGGAACCATAGGCAGCGACAGATCGCGACCGTCTCTCTCTACCGTCACATTGATCTGCGTGCCCGGGCGGATGGAAACATAGCGGCGGACGTCCTCAAACGTCTGCACCTTTTCGCCGTCGATCGCGATCAGGCGATCGCCCGGCAGAATGCCTGCTGCCTGGGCAGCACTATCAGGACGCACCTCGGACACGACCGGATCGGAAATCATTCGGCCATAAATCGTGAAGAGGACCGTGAAGATCAGGATCGCCAGGATGAAATTGGCGATGGGGCCAGCAGCAACAGTGGCCGCACGCTTCCAGAGCTTTGCACCGGCAAGCGTCTGCGCTCTCTCTTCAAGCGTCAGCCCGGAAAGACCATCGCTGTCCGGCTTGCTGGATGCATCCTCGTCACCGAAGAATTTGACATAGCCGCCAAGTGGAACGGCGGAGATCTTCCAGCGTGTGCCGCGCTTGTCGGTAAAGCCGATCAATTCCGGGCCGAAACCCACCGAAAACGCCGTGGAGCGAATGCCGCACCACCGTCCAACGAGGTAATGTCCCATTTCGTGGACGAAGACCAAGAGCGAGATCACCAGGATAAATGGCACCATATAACCGGTTAGAAAATTAACCGCAGCCATCACAGTGTCCATATTGTTCCCGATTCCCTTACGTCGCGTCTCTTGTCACGTATCTAGCCAGATCAGAAGCCGAGCAAGATACCGTCGCCCGATCCTGGCACATCACCGGTTACTGCCGCGTGAACCACTGCAATCAGGAATACGGTAAAGCAGGCGAAAACAAGACCGTCAACCCGGTCCATAAACCCACCATGGCCTGGGATGAGATTGCTGGAGTCCTTCACCCCGAACCGGCGCTTGATGAAAGATTCAAACAAGTCGCCGATCTGGCTGAAGATGGAAAGCGCCAGCGCCAGCAACAGTACGGTCAGCGAGATACTTCCATGATAGGCAAGCGCAACAGCGCCGCCCGCAACCAGGCCGAAAAACGTTCCGCCAGCAGCACCAGACCATGTTTTCCCCGGCGAGATCGAAGGCGCAAGCTTCGGGCCACCGATCGCACGGCCGACGAAATAGGCAAGGATATCCGTCGCCCAAACGATGGCGAAGACGAAGAGCATGGCAACAAGGCCGGTTGATTCCTCGCCGCGAATGGCTGCAAGCGAAATGCCGCTCAATGCTGAGTAGACAATGCCGCCAACAAGCCACCAGTTCGGGCCACGAAGAATCGGAAACAGAGCAGCGGTGATCGCACAACCTGATAGCAATGGAAGATCGAGAGAACTTTCACCAAAGATCGTATTGCCGCTCATCACCGCGACGGAAAACCATCCCCAGGCGTAGCCCGTCGGATTGGTATCGGAAAGCTTCGTGATCGTGCTCCACTCATAATAGATGAGGAGAGACAGCAGGCCCGCGACAGCGCGGAACATAATCCCGCCATACCAGGTAGCCGTCAGAATGACCGCGGCCATGACGATGCCCGAAATGATCCGCAGCTTTAATTCGCGGCTCATCAGGCGCCCGCCATCGCAACTTGAGTGGACAGTCCGCCGAAGCGACGGTCCCTCGTCATGTACTGATCGATCGCAGCCACGAGGGTCTGGCGATTGAAATCAGGCCAGTAGTCCGGAATGAAGAGAAATTCGGAATAGGCTGCCTGCCACAACAGGAAGTTCGACAGACGCTCCTCACCACTTGTGCGGATAATGAGGTCAGGATCAGGAATGCCTGCCGTATCAAGCCGGGCGGAAATCGCTTCTGGCGTGATCGCGGACGCATCGATCCGGCCTTCCGCGACATCGCGGGCGAGCGACGCCGCCGCGCGCGAAATTTCATCACGCGAACCGTAGTTGAATGCGATGATGAGGGTAAGCGCGGTGTTGTCACGCGTCGTCTGCTCGGCCTCCTCCAGCAGAGCACGGATATCATCCTTGAGCCCTGCCCTATCGCCTATCACGCGAACGCGCACATTTTCCTTGTGAAGTTCAGCAAGGTCACGACGAATGAATGCCTTGAGAAGACCGAGAAGATCCGAAACTTCCGATTGAGGCCGGCGCCAATTCTCCGACGAAAAGGCGAAAAGCGTAAGATACTTCAAACCGCATTCGCCCGCGGTCCGAACGGTCTCGCGGACGGCCTCTACTCCCCGCCGATGGCCCATGATGCGCGGCAAACCGCGCTGCTTGGCCCAACGACCGTTACCATCCATGATGATGGCGACATGTCCAGGTAACGGGGAAGGTGCGGTTTCCGACATCTCAATCCATTCAGACAGTGCGGAGTTTAACGAGGTTAATCAATGCAAGGCTCGGCGCAAAGCCGATTATACCTGCATGATTTCCTTTTCCTTCTCAGCGAGCAAGCGATCAATTTCAGAAATCGTGTCGTCTGTCATTTTCTGAACTTTGTCAGACTTGCCACGGCTTTCGTCCTGACCGATGTCACCGTCCTTTTCGGCCTTTTTTAGACCTTCCATGCCGTCACGGCGAACATGGCGAATCGCAACCTTGGACTTTTCGGCATAATCATGAGCAACCTTGACGAGCGACTTACGACGCTCTTCATTAAGCTCGGGAAGCGGAATACGCAGATTCTGACCATCGACAATCGGGTTGAGACCAAGATTGGATTCGCGAATAGCGCGGTCCACAGCACCCACCATGGTCTTGTCCCAGATGTTCACGCCAAGCATGCGCGGCTCGGGAACGGTGATGTTGGCGACCTGCGAAAGCGGCACGCGAGAGCCATAAGCGTCGACCGTGACGGGGTCGAGAATGTTCGCAGAAGCGCGTCCGGTGCGCAGCGATGCGATATCGCTCTTGAACGCGTTGATGGCACCGTCCATGCGGCGCTTGATATCATTCAGGTCAATACCACTCATCTAGATACTCCATTTCGTTCTGGCCTTGACGGCCCATTATCTTGACCGGCGCGCTTCGAGCCGCCGGTGATTATGCGTCGTGCACGATGGTCTTGAGACCGCCGCCCGTCAATATTTGCGCAAAGCCGCCCTTTTCATGGATCGAGAACACGATGATCGGAATATGGTTTTCACGCGCAAGAGCAACGGCCGCCACGTCCATCACAGCCAAGCCCTTGGCCAGCACTTCGGAATGGGTCAACTGATCGAAGCGGGTTGCGGTCGGATCCTTCTTCGGATCGGCAGAGTAGATGCCGTCGACCTGCGTTCCCTTGAAGATGGCTTCCGCACCCATTTCAGCGGCACGAAGAGCCGCAGCGGAATCGGTGGTGAAGAAGGGATTGCCGGTACCGCCAGCGAAAATAACAACCCTGCCCTGCGACAGATGGTGAATGGCAGCGCGCTGCGAAAAGCTCTCGCAAATCTCCGGCATGGCGATGGCAGAGAGAACAACCGTATCGATCTCCAGCTTACGCAGAGACGTTGCGAGCGCCAGCGCATTGATGACGGTCGCCAGCATGCCCATGTGGTCGCCGGTCACGCGATCGCCGCCCTTGGAGGCAACTGCTACACCGCGAAAAATATTCCCGCCGCCGACGACGACGCCCACTTCAACGCCCATGGCGCGCGCTTCCGCAATATCGGAGGCAATACGGTCAGCGACGGCAACATCAATGCCGAACCCCTGATCGCCCATGAGGGCTTCGCCGGACGCCTTGAGCAGAACACGTTTATAGAGCGGCTTGGAAGACATCATGACTCCTTTAAGCAGGTCGCGCAAAGCTCCTTGAGCGGCTTTGCGGCAATGGCAGGCGAAACATAAAAAGTCCGGAGCCGCAAGAACATCTGCAAACTTTTTCCGGGCAAAGCGGACTGTAACCGCAACGCGGATACACGAAGGGCACCGCGTTGTCACGCGATGCCCCCGAGTTTTCCAACATTTGGGTAAAGGGATCAGCCCTTTGCGACAGCTGCAACTTCTGCAGCGAAATCGCTTTCTTCCTTCTCGATGCCTTCGCCGAGAAGCAGGCGAGCCATGCCGACAACTTCGATCTTGGCGCCGGCTTCCTTTTCGGCTTCCTTGATAGCAGCCTCAACCGTCAGGTCGGGGTTGATAACGAAAGCCTGGGACAGAAGAGCAACTTCTTCGAAGAACTTGCGCATGCGGCCATCAACCATCTTTTCGATGATGGCTTCCGGCTTGCCGGATTCGCGAGCCTGTTCGATGAAGACGTTGCGTTCGCGTTCTGCAACAGCAGCGTCGACTTCTTCGGCGCGGATAGCAAGCGGGTTGGTCGCAGCAACGTGCATGGCAACCTGGCGGCCGATCGAGGTCAGAACGGCCTTGTCGCCTACGGACTTCAGGGCCACCAGAACGCCGAGCTTGCCGATGCCATCGCCAGCTGCGTTGTGGACGTAGGTCGCAACAACGCCGTGCTCGACTTCGAGCAGAGCTGCGCGACGCAGAGCCATGTTTTCACCGATCGTAGCGATCGCGTCTTTGATGGTGTCGGAAACCGACTTGCCGGTTGCCGGATAGGTGGCAGCAGCGATCGCGTCGACAGAACCATTGGTCGTCAGCGCAACGGAAGCAACACCACGGACGATGTCCTGGAAGGCGTCGTTACGGGCAACGAAGTCGGTTTCGGAGTTGATTTCGACGACGACAGCCTTGTGGCCGGCAGACGCGATACCGATGAGACCTTCAGCAGCGGTACGGCCCGACTTCTTGTCAGCCTTGGCGATACCCTTGGCGCGCAGCCAGTCGATTGCCGCTTCCATGTCGCCGTTGGTTTCAGCCAGCGCCTTTTTGCAATCCATCATGCCTGCGCCAGACTTTTCGCGCAGTTCCTTTACCATTGCGGCGGTGATTTCGCTCATTGTGTGCCTCTTGTCGGTTCGGTCGGTCACGGCAGTCTTGCCAGGCCGAAATCGGATTGTGGGAACGAATGTACCCGGAACTGTGACAGGCTGATGAAACAGCCGCCACGAAACTTGAGAAACCAGCCGCTGTTCCCGTTGGCGCCGATCGCTGGATCGACGGGGTGCTGCGGCTTGAAACGAACAAGGCCGTCGAACGTGCAGTCCAGAACGGCCTTGTCTTATCCTGATGGAAAAGGCGGCGCGATCGCGCCGCCGAAAGGCCAATATCAGGCGTTGGCTTCGTCTTCGAGAGCAGGCTCGACCGGAGCTTCTTCGGAAGCGCCGAGGTCACGGCCGGAAGCGCCCTGCTGACGTGCGATACCGTCGATGGCAGCGCGGGCAATCAGATCGCAGTAAAGCGAAATGGCGCGCGAAGCGTCGTCGTTACCCGGGATCGGGAAATCGATGTGGTCCGGATCGCAGTTGGAGTCGATGATGGCGACAACCGGAATGCCAAGACGCTTGGCTTCTTCGATCGCGATCTTTTCCTTGTTGGTGTCGATGATGAACATCAGGTCCGGAACGCCACCCATATCGCGGATACCGCCGAGAGCCTTTTCAAGCTTTTCGCGTTCGCGCTCGAGGTTCAGACGCTCCTTCTTGGAGTAGCCGGAAGCATCCGAGTTCAGGATTTCGTCGACCTTGCGAAGACGCTGGATCGAGTTCGAAATCGTCTTCCAGTTGGTCATCATGCCGCCGAGCCAACGCGAGTTGACGTAGTACTGAGCGGAGCGCTTTGCGCTGTCTGCGATGATTTCGGAAGCCTGACGCTTCGTGCCAACGAACAGAACGCGGCCACCACGAGCGACGGTGTCGGAAACGACCTGAAGCGCGCGCGACAGCATCGGAACGGTCTGAGCCAGGTCGATGATGTGGATGTTGTTACGATCGCCGAAAATGTACGGCTTCATCTTCGGGTTCCAGCGATGTGTCTGGTGGCCGAAGTGAACACCAGCTTCCAGAAGCTGGCGCATAGAAAAATCGGGCAATGCCATGCCTTGTTACTCCTTTTCCGGTTGAACCCCCGCGAAGCGAACAGCACCGTTTGACCGGTACCACCGGGCGGAATGAACCGGATTTCTCCCGGAACACCCCAAGCTTCGCGTGTGGAATGGTGTGCCGCATACAGCGGCCTTCGCCAAATTGCAAGCACGCGGCGTCAAAAAACGCCGATATCGTCACATTTCAGCGTACAGGCGGCGCTTCACACGTCTCAGGCTTGAGAACATCGAGCTTGGCCAGCTTGCCTGTCAGAACGAAGTCGCCGTAATCCATCGTCAGATCTCGGGTGATTCCGTTCTCGTAAAGCTTGAATGACATGCGATAGATCGGCAGAGAATCCGTCCCGGTCTTGTCGTTGTAATAGGCGATGGTCACCGGCCAGAATGGTGCCTTGGCGAAATCGCCGGCAACACTCGCTTCGGCGTCGCCATCCTTCGGTGCCTGCTGCTTGCCAACCAGCGTCGATGTGATCAGGCTCTCATCGCCGTCATCCGAGCCATCGAACACGCGCGACTCGAAGATGCGCTTGCCGAGCTTGGCGTTTTCGATGACCTGATACATGTGCTCGGTCGGAAATTCGCCAGGAACAAGATCGATTTCCCGCGGATCGGGCTTCGTCAAATCCACCTTCATCTTGCCATCGACGTCTGCGGCCGAACCGATGACTTCCTTGTCGAGCTTGTCATCGGTGAAGGATTTGGTCTCGAAGGTGAATTTCTTCGAGACGGCATCTTCGAATGTCGTGGTCTGTTGATCGGTCATCCGCACCGCATCGCCGGTATTGATCTGCGTGACGAAACGGAAATCGGTCTTGTAACCCTTGCAGGACGAGCCGGTGAACTCATAGACCATGCGTCCGGTCATGCCCTCGATGCCGGAGCGATCCGACGCATCCTTGAGTTCGAGATCGTAGACGGCGCGGTGGGAGATCAGATTGGGAACGCTGGCAGGCACGGCACTTGCGATGCACGGCATGAGGCCCACGCCAGCGGCAAGAACGAGAGCGAGGTTCCTGACGATCATTCAATAACTCCTGTTGGACTCATCGCTCATACTGTACAAGCAACCGTCCGGCTTTTCGACATCATGACCTGAATGCCGGATTTTTGAAAGATTTACAACCAAAGCGGAAACGGAAAAATGTCAGACGCCATCGAAGCTCGCCTCAAGGAACTCGGATACACTCTTCCCGCCGCAGCAGCCCCTGCTGCCAACTATGTTCCCTTCACGATCAGCGGCAATCTGCTTTATATTTCCGGACAACTGCCGATGGAATCCGGCAAGATTGCGGTGACGGGCCATGTCGGTCGCGATGTCGATGTCGCAACCGCGCAAAAGGCGGCCGAGCTTTGCGCCGTCAACATTCTGGCGCAAGTCAAGGCAGCCTTGAACGGCGATCTCTCCAAGGTGCGCCGCGTGCTGAAGCTCAACGGCTTCGTCGCCTCCGTCCCGGAATTCACCGAGCAGCACCTCGTCATCAACGGTGCATCGAACCTCATTGCCAATGTCCTGGGTGATGCCGGAAAGCATGCACGTGCCGCCGTCGGCATGGCGTCGCTTCCGTTCAACGCCGCCGTCGAAATCGATGCCATCGTGGAAATCGACGCATGACATTGAAACTATCCTGGCTGACGGCCCAACCCGTCGCCCATCGTGGCTATCACGATCTCAATAAGGCGGTTTGGGAAAACACGCTCTCGGCTTTTACCCGCGCCATCGAAGCTGGCTATGCCATCGAATGCGATGTGCAGCTGGCGGCCGATAGCGTTCCCGTGGTCTTTCACGATGACGAGATGACCCGCCTCACCGGCATCAAAGGCGATGTGCGTGAGCGCACATCTGCCGAACTTGGGATGCTGTCGATCGGGCAGACCAAGGATCGCGTTCCGACACTGAAGCAACTGTTGAAGCTCTGCGCCGGCAAGGTGCCGCTCGTTATCGAGCTCAAGGGCCGTGAGGGCGAAGGCGTCGATGACGGCTTCGCCGAAGCGGTTCTGGAAGAGCTGGAGGGCTATCAGGGCCATGTGGCACTGATGAGCTTCGATCATCATCTCCTAAAGGATTTGAAGGCGGCACGCTCTCCCTGGCCGTTGGGTCTGACCGCAGAAGGCGCCGATCCGGAAGATTTCTTCAAGCATGATGAAGCGATGCAGATCGGCCTCGATTTCATCTCCTACTTCTGGGGTCACCTGCCCAACAGCTTCATCGAAGCGCAGAGAAAACTTGGCGTCCCGGTGATTACCTGGACCGTGCGGGATGAAAATGCCTTGGAGAAGTCCTATACATATGCTGACCAGATAA
>Ga0308171_1001048_pt1 | contig 42880 bp, 29 predicted proteins | sample PhyGR1_FD_202135 | JGI IMG/M metagenome (GOLD analysis project Ga0308171, IMG submission 202135) | Phyllosphere microbial communities from UC Gill Tract Community Farm, Albany, California, United States - DLSLSG.R1 | ecosystem: Host-associated > Plants > Phyllosphere > Unclassified | place: USA... | reverse complement strand
TGGTGCAGCAGCGTCATCTCGTTCAGCGGCAGCGGTCGGCCGAAGTAATAGCCCTGCCCCTCCGTGCAGCCCGCCAGGGTAACCAGGCGCAGCTGCTCCTCGGTCTCGACCCCCTCGGCCGTGGTGGTCATGCCCAGCGTCCGCGCCAGGATGGCGATCGAATCGACGATGGCGGCGCAATCCGGCCGCGTCTCGATCTCGCTGACGAAGGAGCGGTCGATCTTGATCTTGTCGAACGGGTAGTGCCGCAGATAGCTCAGCGACGAATAGCCGGTGCCGAAATCGTCCAGCGCGATCCGCACGCCAAGCGCGCGCAGATCCTGCAAGGTCCTCAGCGTCGCCGGGTTGTCCTGCAACAGCACCGATTCGGTGATTTCCAGTTCCAGCCGGTAGGGCGCCAGCCCGGATTTCCGCAGCGCGTCGGACACCACCAGCACCACGTCCCCGGTGGTGAACTGCACTGGGGAGAGGTTGACCGCCACCTTCACCCCGTCTTCCCACTGCGCCGCGTCGGCGCAGGCGCGGTGCAGCGCCCACTGCCCCATGGCGGTGATCAGGCCAAGATCCTCGGCGATCGGGATGAAGCGGCTGGGCGGCACCAGCCCGCGCTCCGGGTGGCGCCAGCGCATCAGCGCCTCGCACCCGACCAGGCGCCCGCTCAGCAGGTCGATCTGCGGCTGGTAGAACAGCTCCAGCTCGCCGCGCCCCATGGCCTCGCGCAGATCCAGCTCGATGGCCAGGCGCGCCTGCACCTCGGCCTCCATCTCCGCCGCGAAGACGCGCCAGGTGCCACGGCCAGCCGCCTTGGCCCGGTACAGCGCCAGGTCGGCATTCTGGTGCAGCAGGTCGGCCGTCAGCCCGGGCCGGTCGGCCAGGGCGATGCCGATGCTGACGCCGGTGATCACCCGCCGCCCATCGATATGGTACGGCTGGCCGACCACCTCGGTGATGCGCCGCGCCAGCGCCAGCGCATCCTCCAGCGACACGGCATCGTGCAGCACCGCGAACTCGTCGCCGCCCAGCCGGGCAACGACGTCGGCGCCGCGCACACAACTGCTCAGCCGCTCGCCCACCGCCTTCAGCAAGGCGTCGCCGATGGGATGGCCCATCGTGTCGTTGACGATCTTGAAGTTATCCAGGTCCAGGCACAGCAGTGCCGGGATGCCGTTTCCGTCGCGCCGCGCCAGTGCGCCCTCCAGCCGTTCGCGGAACAGCGTCCGGTTCGGCAGCGAGGTCAGCGCATCGTGCAGCGCCAGGAAGCGGATGCGTGCCTCGGCGCTGCGCTGCGCGGTAACGTCCTCATAGGTGGCGACCCAGCCACCACCCTCCATCGGGCGGTGCGACACGGCAAGGGCGCGCCCGTCATCGTCCTCCACCACCACGGTACCGGCGGCATGCCCGGCGATCCAGGCCAGCTGCGCCTCCCGCACCCGACGCAGCGCGGCGAAGCCGTAGGCGCGGCTCTTCTCCACGACGTCATACAGCTTGTCCGTCGGCGTACCCGCCTCGGTCGCGCTGCCATCCACCTCGAACAGGCTGAGGAAGCGGCTGTTGCAGACGATCACCTGCCCCTGCCCGTCCGCCATGCATAGGGCCTGGGACATGTTGGTCAGCGCGGCATCGAAGCGGGTGTTCTGGGTATTCAGCTCCAGGTCACGGCGGCGCAGCACCGAATTCTGGTCCTGCGCCTCCAGCATCGCCTGGCCCAGCCGCACATGCGCCGCCTCCAGCTCCCCGCTGGTGGAGCGCAGGTCCCGCAACAGCTGCTGCACCTCGTCATTGGCGCGGCTGAGCAACTGGTTGTTCCAGCCCAGCACGATGATCAGGCCGAAGCTGGCGACGATCATGCCGATCAGGAGGTAAGAGAAGCTCCAGTGCAGGCGGCTGAGTTGCTGCAGGTCGCTGGTAACCTGGTTGCCCCCCTCGCCATGCGCCGAGGAAGTCAGCCGCGTCAGCGGCACGTTCAGCCGCCCCCACATGGCCATCAGCCGCATCGCCACGCCCGGTTCCGCAATCTGCGGCAGCAGCGCCTCGGATGCCTGCAACGTCGCCCGGAAGCTGGAGATCACCTCGCCCCGGCGAGGGTCGTTCTGGATGAACTCGCCCACCTCGCTGCTTTCCAGCACCGAGATGCGGCCGGCGACGATGTCGTGCCACAGCTTCACGGTGTCGGCCGCATCGGGACCTGGCTGCACCACATAGGCTGCAATCACGGTCTGCAGCCGCGCGATCTCCACCGCCGCCTGCCCGATGGTGAAGCTGATATTGTAGCGGGAGGTCTGCTGCAGCGCTTCGTTGCGCTGCACGATCAGCGTGGAGACATAGACCGAGGTGGTGGCCAGCACCGCCACCAGCAGCACGAGCAGCGTGCGGGTAAAGGCCAGCCGGCGGCGCGCGACGCTGCCCTTACTGCCCTTACCAAGCACGCCTTTCTTCATGTGTTCCGGTTCAGCCGATAACCAAGCGGGTGACCTGCCAAGCGGAGCGGCCGTAATAGCTGCGGCTATGGAGAATCGGGTCGGTGTCGTAGGGGTAGACGATAAAGATCGGGCCCTTGTCCCGCACCGGCATGTACGCACCATCGCGCTTCAGCGCGAAGATGACGCCGTAGCGCGCGAAGTCGGAGATCGGGATCTCGGTCGAGTAGTCGTTCAGGGCGACGGCAGTGGCCAGGTTGCCCTGGGCGCCGACGGCTTCCATGATCTTCGCGGCGGGCACGCCCTCGAACGTCACGGGCTTCGGATACCAGGGGGTCTGAGTGGTGAAGGTCACCTGCCCCAGCGCTTCCAAAGCCTCGCGGTCGAACTCCGCCTCGCCCGTCGGCGTATTGGTCTGGCTGATCTTGCCGGAGATGCTGAGGATGACCGGGCCGCTCGGCGCGGCCAGGGCGGCACGGGCCGGAGAGGCCAGCACGGAGCTGCCAGCGGCCGCACCGCCCAGAAGCAGGGTGTGGAAGGCGCGACGGCCAAACGGCTGTGTCATGTACGATAGGTCCCAAACGCGGTCGCTGGAGGCATGGAGTACCGGCCGACGCGCTCCAGGCGCATGACGGTCCGCCCCGGCAGGGGTGGCATGACAGGATGCCGAACTGCCGATCACCCCGCCACCCCGTTTGCACGGCATCTGGTGCCTTTACAGCAAATTAGGGCAGCCCGCCCACCGCCGATGGCGGTGGGGTGGCATGCGGGAGTGGTTAGAGTGCCATGGCGGGCATGGATTGCCCGGTGCCGCGGTAGGAACAGCCCTCGGCATGCCCTTCGGCGCCACGGCGGACCACGACGCGGTCCAGCCCCTCGATCTTCCCGTCCAGACGGTGCCAGATCCAGCGGGTGACATTCTCCAGCGTGGGCATCTCCAGGCCTTTGATGTCGTTCAGGTATTTGTGGTCCAGCTCCTGGCGGACCGCTTCCACCACCGGCTCGACATCCCGGAAATCATGCGACCACCCGTAATACGGGTCCGGCGTCCCGGTCAGCACAACCTGCGCCTTGAAGGTGTGGCCGTGCGGGTGCGGATACGGCGGCGTCGTATGCGCGGCTTCGAACGTGAATTCGATGAATGTCTCGAGCATGGCGTTGCGGGCGGTGCCCCCTTCTTGTTCGCAAGGACATGCATGAGGAACTTGATTTTTTCAAGTTCATACGCAAAGCGTTAACGACGAATCGGTCATTCTGGACCGTTCACCGTCCGCCAGGCCCTACAAACCCGCCCTGGGCCTTGCCCGACGCCCACAAGCGCGGGCAGGCGGCGGGTCCGCCCCTGCCCCATCGCCATGCGCTAGCCGGGACGGTCGGCCACCACCTCCCGCATCTTCCGCACCTGATCCGGCGTCACCGGCGGCGCCGCGTTGCCCCAGCTGTTGCGGATATAGGTGGCGACATCCGCCGCCTGCTGGTCGTTCAGCCGCCAGCCGAGGGAAGGCATCGCCGGCGCGGTCGGCGCCTCCGGCGTCGCGACCGAACGCGACCCCTGCAGCACCACGCGCAGGATGCCGGTCGGGTCGTCCTGCCGCACCAGTTGGTTGTTGGCCAGCCGCGGGAACATGCCGGCGACGCCGCTGCCATTGCCGACATGGCAGGCGGCGCAGGTATCGGCATAGACCGCCTCGCCCGCCCGCATGCGCGGGTCTTCCGCGGAGACGGCCGGGGGCGCCGGCGGTGCCGCCGCGCCACGCTCCCGCAGATAGATGGCGATGGCCTTGAGGTCTTCCTCCGTCATCTGGCTGGTGGAATACGCCACCACCTCCGCCATCGGGCCGCTGGCGGCGGTGCGGTCGGTGTGGCCGGTGCGGAGATAGGCGACGATCTCCTCCTGCGACCAGTCGCCGATGCCCAGGCGTGCGTCGGCGGTGATGTTGGGCGCGAACCAGCCCTGCAACGCACCACCCTGCAGGTGCTCGCTGTCGCGGTCACCGCCGATCAGGTTGCGGGGCGTGTGGCACAGCCCGCAATGGCCCGGCCCCTCCACCAGATAGGCACCGCGGTTGAACTCGGCGGAGCGCTGCGGGTCCGGGCGAAACTCGCCCGGGGTGAAGTTCAGCCAGTTCCAGCCGGCCATCAGCAGGCGGATGTTGAACGGGAAGGGCAGCGTGTCCCGTTCCACCCGGTTCTCCACCGCGGGGCGGGAGCGGAGATAGGCCAGGACCGCGTCATTATCCGCCCGCGACATCCGGGTGAAGGACGTATAGGGGAACGCCGGATACAGATGCGTGCCATCCGGCCGCTTGCCGTTATGCATGGCGTTGTGGAAATCATCCGCCGTCCAGCGGCCGATGCCGGTGTCGTTGTCCGGCGTGATGTTCGGCACGGAGATCTTGCCGAACGGCGTTTCTAGCAGATGCCCACCGGCCAGGGACTGCCCGTCAGGGCCGATATGGCAGGCCATGCAGTCGCCCAGCACCGTCAGGTAACGGCCACGGGCGGCCTCGGTATAGTTATCCGGCTCGGCGCGCGCGGTGCCGCCGGCCATGGAGGCAGCCACCAGCGTGGCCGCGAGAAGTGCTGCGCGCCGCATCACGCCTGCACCATCGGCTGGCCGGGGTTCTTCAGGTAGCGGTTCTTGATCGCGTCCAGCGCCCAGTAGGTCAGGGCGCCAACCGTGCCGGTCGGGTTGTAGCCGGCATTCTGCGGGAACAGGCAGGCGCCGGAGACGAACACGTTCGGCACGTCCCAATGCTGGGTGTAGCGGTTGACGACGCTGTCCTCCGGCGTGTTGCCCATGACGGCGCCGCCGGTGTTGTGCGTGGTCTGGTAGGGCACCACGTCCCATGGCCCGCGCTTGTAGTTCTTGACGACCTGCTTCGCGCCCATGGCCTGCATCACCTCCGCCGTCCGGTCGACGATGAAGCGCGACATCTTCAACTCGTTCTCCTTGAAGTCGAAGGTCATCCGCATCAGCGGTCGGCCCAGCGGGTCCTTGTAGGTGGGGTCAAGGTCCAGGTAGCAGTCGCGGTAAGAATAGGAGCTGCCCTGAGAGCCGACATTCGCCGTGTGATTGGCGGTCTCGACGGTCGCCTTCTTCCACCGCGCGCCCCAGCGCGGCGTGCCGGGCGGCACCACACGGCTAGAAATCGGCCGGGCATTGGTGCTGTTGCAGGCCAGGTTGGCACCGCCAATGAAACCGTGCGGCCCGTGGTCGAACACATCGCCGTTGAAGTCGTCCGCCATCATGCCAAGCGAGCCCGCGCCGGCGAAATGGTTGAAATGCGTGTCCTTGTCGAAATAGCCGAGGCTGCCCGCATTGGTCTGGTAGGCGTAGTTGCGGCCCAGCGTGCCCTTCCCCGTCGCCGGGTCGTACTGCGTGCCGATGCCAGACAGCATCAGCAGCCGCACGTTGAACAACGAATAGGCGCAGAGCAGCACCAGGTCCGCCGGCTGCTCCCATTCCCGCCCAGCGGAGTCGACATAGGTCACGCCCGTCGCGGTCTTGCCGTCCGGCGCCAGGTTGATCTTGGTGACCTCAGACAGCGTGCGCGCCTCGAAGTTCGTCTGGCGCATCAGCACCGGCAGCACACAGGTCTGCGGGCTGGACTTGGAATAGTTGGCGCAGCCGAACCACTCGCAGAAGCCGCAATAGGTGCAAGGCGCCATCCGCACCCCATAGGGATTGGTATAGGCGGTGGACACGTTGGCGCCCGGAAGCGGGAACGGATGCAGGCCAAGCTCGGTGGCCGCCTTGTGGAACAGGTTCTGCGCCAGGTTCGGCTTCAGCGGCGGCGTCGGATATTCGTCGGAGCGCCAGCCCTCGAAGGGGTTGCCGCCCGCCTGCGTCACGCCGCGCAGATTACCGGCCTTGCCGGAGATGCCGCACACCTTCTCGAAGAAATCGTAATGCGGTTCCAGCTCGTCATAGCTGACGGGCCAGTCCTGGATGGTGCTGTGCTCCGGCAGGAAGCCCTCGCCATAGCGGCCGACGAGGTGGGACCGCAGGTTGAAATCCGTCGGCATGAAACGCCAGGTATGGCCATTCCAGTGCACGCCGGCGCCGCCCACGCCGTTGCCCGGCAGGAAGGAGCCGTATTTGCGGATCGGCAGCGCCACCTGGTCCGGCGTGTTGCGCGCCGTCAGCGTCTCCTGCGCCGGGCGCAGAAAGATATCCTGGCGGATGGCGTAGCGCAGCTCGTCCGGCGCGGTGCCGATATTGTAGTCGCTGGCGGTATCCCGCCACGGCCCACGCTCGATCGCCACGACGTCCAGCCCGGCCTGCGCCAGCTCGTGCGCCATGATCGAGCCGGTCCAGCCGAGCCCGATGATGACGACGTCTTTCTTCGGCAAGCGGCTCATGCGGGCCTCCCATTCCATGCGGGCCGGCCGATGATCGAGACTGGCGGCTTGTTGTAGACCTGACCGGGATTGGCGAGCACGTCGCGGAAGTCGTAGCGCGTGCCTGGGAAGCCGACCATCTTCCAGCCGACCATGTCGCGGTTGCCGCCATAGACGGGGTCGGCGAAGAAGCCTTCCATCGTGTTCTGCAGCAACAGGTCGAAGAACATCTTCGCATCCAGCAACGGCCGCTTCAGCTGGCCCAGCTGCAACTCGTTCTTCTCCATCGCGCGCAGCACGCCGTCCTGCTCGTCGCCGGTCAGCTGCTCGAACCGCTTGCCGCCGAACTGGTCGCGGCAATGCGCGGCCAGCGCCGCCAGGCCCTGCCGATATTGCTGCTGCGGCACCAGGGGCGATTGGATACCCTGCGTCGGCAGCGGGTTGGCCGAGAACGGGCCCTTCATATAGAGCCACTCATACGTGCCATAGGGCCCGGCCAACTGCCGGTCGATGAACACCGTGCAGCCGGCATCCTTGCCGCTGGGGCTGAGATCGTCGGCCGGGATGAAGCGGGTGACGATGGCATCCACCATCGCGGCCTCATCGGCCGTCAGGAAATACCAGCCGCCAGGGCGAACCAGTTGGGGGGGATAGGCCTCATTCGGTTGCCAGGGGAGGCTTCCAGTAAGGCTGCGGCCGAGGGCCGAGGAAGAAAAGGCGACCAATGCTGTGGCAGACAGCAAATGGCGTCGCGTCAGGGCAGGCATGACCGTTCCTTGCGTCAGGGTGCAGGACCGGTCCGGCGAAGCGCCGACGGAAACGCCTTCCCTCAGGGAAGGGCCAAGACAACAAGGCACATCGTAGCCGACGCATCACCGGGCAGGTTGAGCATGGCTACAACAGAATGGCGGCTCCGAAAGTGAAGAGTGGGCCACATTCAAAGGCTGCGCGCCGGGCCCACTACACCATCCTGTGAGCGGCTGGCCCGACTACTCCCGGAACACGCTGGCGAAGCGCCGCGCCGCCTCCCCCTGCATCCAGCCATGACGCATCGTCCCGCCGCAGCCCTGCGCCGTCTGGCACGCCGCGACTCCTGCGCCGGCTGTGTCCCGCTCGGCGCCGATCCCGGCAACTAGGACCAGCCCGCCACACGCCAGCACGATGGCCAGACATAGTGCGGATATGGTGGAGTCTCTCTTCATGATGCGTAAACTCTTTAATGAATCATTATCTTATTTATGAACCATTTCTTAACGCGCGCAAGTGCTGAATCGCGGCCGAAGTCCTGATTGCGTTTTGAGGCACAGCGTTCACCGCTTTCGTCCGCGCGCCGTGGATAGTGCGGCAGGAAAGGACCACCCGATGCAGCCACCCCTGCCCTGCCCCGACACCGCTTCAGGACACCGGATATGAGCCTGCTTTCGCAATGCGTTTCCCCACAGTTGTTCCCAGTTGAGGGCGGCGCGGCGCTTCCCGGCCGTGCGCGCTGGCAGTTCGCCTTCACCACTGCCACGTCACCTCTCGGCGGTGACGGGAGCGGCCAACTGCATCGCGGGGACTTCTGGACGGAGATCAATCTCAAATCGCCGGCGCTGCCCGTGCAATGGCGGCTGGAGAGCGCGCCGCTGCATACCGCGCCCAACGGCGTCGCCCGCATCGTGGAAGGTGAGGCCGCAAGCCTTGACCAGGCACTCACCGGCGCGGTCACCGCAGCCCGCCGCGGTGCGGAGATGCTGCTCGCTCCCGCCTTCATCGCTTTGCAGCGGGTACCGCACGCGCCAAGGGTGTGGGGCTGTTCCGCCCTCTATCAGCGCCTTCCCACCACATCGGCCGAGCCAGCCCTGTTCAGCCAAACCTGTTTCATCCGCGAATTCACCGATGCCCACGGGCCCGTCTTCATCTGCACGCTGGAGACGGAGGAAAGCGGTATGCAAACCCACCAGCACTGGCGCACCCGCGATCTTTCCACCGCCATCGCCCATTGCGAGAGCGAGCTACTAAACGGCAGCACGGAAGCGCGACCCTTGCCGCGCTAAGGGGCAACGGCGCGCCAATTAGACATGTCTAATTGGCCGTTCCGGCCCCGCCGAATAGACACGACAGCGCCTTCTCCTGTACTGGTTCGCCGACAGTGCAGGAGGCCATGGTGGGCAAGAAGACGCGCGAAACGGGCCGTACCATTCTCATTTCGTCCCCCAAGGGCGGCTCTGGCAAGTCGGTCCTGGCGCGGCACCTATTGGTCAGTGCGGCCCAGGCCGGGCTGAAGCCCTTCGGCCTGGACTTCGACCGCCAGCAGACCCTGACCAAATGGGGCGCGCGGCGGGACAAAACCCGGGAGGCCTTCCCGGATTTCGCCGCGACGCCGATTGAGGCAGCCGAACTGCAGAATTGGCGCGGCGCCTTACAGCGCCGCAACGGCTACGACCTCACCATCATGGACACGCCACCCTCGGTCGAGGATCATCTCCCGGCCATCGATGGCCTCGGCGTCGCCGCCGATCTGATCCTGGTCCCGGCCGTCTGCACGCAGGATGACGTCGAAGCCGTGGGTCCCTGGATCCGCATGCTGACCGAGAAGGGTTTTCGCGCCGCGGTGGTGTTGAACCGTGCCAACCGCCGTACCTCCTCCTTCGCCCGGATGCGCGGCGCGCTCATCAAGGCAGGCCCAGTCTGCCCTACCGAGATCCCGCAACTGGAGGACATCCATGTCCCCTCCATCAAAGGGCTGACGCTGCTGGATTACTCCAAGAGTCGCGGCATCGCGCCCTTCGAGGAAATCTGGACCTACGTACGCCGGGAGATCGGGCTATGAGCGGCAAGCGGTCCAGAAGCGCACTCAAGAACTTCCTGCTGGAAGAAGATCCGGAGATCATCACCCCAGCCGTGCCGGACCAACGAGCCCGTTCCATGCAGGCCGTCGGCGCTGCGGACGGCGAAGCCATCGAGGCCATTCGCGACGTCTTCGCCGGCACCGGCCTGCTGGATGACCCGGACAAGGTCTCGCGCATCCTGCGTGTCCGCTCCGAAATCCAGAAGGAATGGGGCGATGTCCGGGACAGTTTCCTGGCCATTGGCCGCGCCCTGCTCAGCCTTGAATACTCTCTCACACGTACCGAGTGGCAGCGCCTGCGCCAAGGTAGTGAGAAACTGTTCCCCTTCTCGGATGCCACCGCCACCCAGCTGCGCCAGATCGCCCGCGCCGTGGATTCCGGCCGCCTGCCGCGCGAGGAGTGCCCGGGCAGCTACGGTACCGCCTACCAGATCACGCTGCTGTCGGATAACCAGCTCAAGGTCGCCCGCGATCGCGGCCTGATCCGGCCCGATGTCACGCGCCGGGAGATCATGACCCTGCGGCGGGAGCTGGTGCCGGAAGCCGGAAAGGCAGATGCACTCCCGCCCCGCGGCCGCGTCAACGAGGTCGAACTGCGCGCCGAACGGCGCCGGCTCGCCCGCCGTCAGGACGCCCTGGCGGAGGAAATGCGCGAGGTCGAATCCCGCCTCCGCCAGATCGACGCCATCCTGGAACGCCCAGCCCCCTAACCCTGTGGCGGCGCCACCAGCGCTGCCACGGAAGCGTCAGATGACCGCTATGAAAGCCGCCCCCGCCATGGCAGGTGGTTGAAGGACACCTTCAACCAGGCAAGGCGGGGCGGCCTCGTGATCCAGCGTATTCTCTTCACCGGCGACTTTCTGCGGCCGGGCGATACCCCGCCAAGAACCGGCTCAGGCCACCCGCCGCCGCGTTTCCGCTCTTCCCAGCTTGAGAACGTCATCTGGCTGTACCGCCTTCTCGGCCGCAAACTGTCGGAAGCGACTGGCCTGCCCGTCGATATCCGGACCTGGGGACGCGGCATCGATACGCCCGCGCTGTACCAAGCGCTTGGCCTTGGCCAGGACACCGAAGGCTGGGCCGAAGCCTTTTCCGCCCCCACCTTCAACCGCCCCGTCATGAACCGCTTGGAAGCTGTCTTTCAGGGCAGTCTGGTCATATCGTTTGAAATGGCGGACAGCATCAAACGCGCACTCACCCAGCTCGGCATCCCCTTCATCGACCTGAACATCCACCCGGTGCGCTTCCTGCCGGACGTGTTCTTCGCCGCGCAGACCAACACCCAGGCGGTGTTTGAGGCCATGCTCGCCCACCATACCCCCAGCGAAACCTATTTCGACTGGGCAGATCTGCTCGCCGCCGCTGCCATCAAGCGTCCGCACATCTCCATTGCGCCGGATACCGCCCTGCTTGTCGGCCAGACTCGCGTGGACCGCTCGCTGATCATCGATGGCCGACTGCATGGCCTGGCGGACTACGCTGACACCCTACGCAGCCTAATGCCGCCCGGCAGACCGCTGATGTTCAAGCCGCACCCGTACAACCCGGGCGGGCATGGCTTGCAAGGCGCGCCCTTCGATGCGGCAATCACCACCTCGGCCAACATCTACACCCTGCTGCCGCAGGAGAATCTGAGCCACGTTATCGGCATCAGCTCCAGCGTCCTGGTCGAGGCCCACTACTTCGGCAAGCAGGTCACCGCCCTATCGGCGTTGCCGTTCAGCATTCCGGATACCGCGGAACAGGCCGAACCCGGCCAGCACCTGAGCCTCTACGATGCCTGCTTCAGCACGGATTTCTGGCGCGACGCGCTCGCACCGGTGCTGAACACCACGGCGCGGACAGGCCACCGTTTCCGTCGGCCCCCCAATACGCTCCGATTGTCTCTGGGCAATTTCTGGGGCTTCAACGAAGTCTCGACCGACTTCCTAGTCCAACTCTACCAAGGCAACAGCCCGGCAACCTAACCCCCGGCGCTGTCGCGTCAGGCCCGGCGGCTCGGCACGCCCGCCAGCTTCGCCAGTTCCACCAGCGCCATATCCGCCGTGGAGTCGACCACCAACAACCGGCAGGCCGGTGCCGACGAGAGCAACAGCCAGCCGATCGGCATGGCCATCCTCCGCCACTGGCCGTCCGCATCCTGGTGACTGGCCTTGCCATCCCGGTAGCGTACCGTCGGCACGCCAACGGCCCCCTCGAAGGATGCGTCCTCCACGACAAGAACAAAAGCCTGCTCCAGCCCAAGGGCCTGTCGCGCCGCCACCCCGCGCCGGGCCGACGCCGCTTCCGCCACCAGATCCGCCACGCCGCACCAACGCACCGCATCGGGCTGCGGCCCAGCGGCAGGGGGCAGGTCACCGTAAGACGCACCGGCAGGCGCTGCCCCCAACACCGCAATGTAGCGCTCCGCCCAGGTCCGGCCGGCCTTCACGCTCACATCCGGTATCTCGGCGGACGACGCTGCGTCCAGCCCGACCGGCCGGTACTCAGGCGCTGTCACAGCCGCCTCCAACAGCCACGCCAGGCCGCCCTTCTTCGCCACCTGCAGCAACAGCGGTCCATCCTGTGCCGGAAGCGGCAGACGCAGGTTGCTGGCGCCCTCCAACACCGTATCCAGCAGCAGGGGCAGGGGGGTGCCGTCCAGCCCGCCACAAAATAGCTGTACCGCCGCGCAACCAGAGACCTCCCAGCGCATCGAGAACTCCCGGCTACCGGTTGGCAGCACGAAGCCACAGCCTGGCTCCCGCACCTCCCCACCCGCACCGATGCCGAAAGTCGAAGGCCCGCCATCACGTTTCGATATCAAACCAATAACGGTGGGTGAAACATGGCTGGTCCAGCGGTCCCATTGCGCGCCGGGCCCGTCCACCAGCCGGTCAGCGACCGCTGGCAGGGCAGGGGTCTCCCCCTCCATCACCACATCCACGCGCGCAAAGGCCGGATATAGCCTCCCGCTCAGCGCCATCGCCTCGCCTACCGCCAGCAGCACGCCTGCCTGTGGCGGCCTGTAGGCGGCCGTCAGGGCCTGGATGGCCTGGCGCGCCTCCCGTGCCACGCTCGGCCAGCTCTGGGCGCTGGCGGCCCTCCTGGCCGCTTCCCGCAGCCTGCTCAGCATGGCGGCGTCGCCCAGCAACCTCCGGAGCGTCTCCGCGAACGCCTCGAGTGGCGTCACCAGCCCGGCCCCCGCCAGTACCTCCGCGAAACCCCGCGCCGCGTGAACAGTGTTCAAGGTTGGTAAGCCATGCGCCAGATAGTCCGCCAGCTTCAGGCTCGCCCCGCTGCCGCCTTCCACCGGGTTCAAAGCCACGCTCCAGCCCGCCAGAGCTGCATCCTTCGCCGCCTCCGGCACCGCGCCCAGCAGCGTGACATTCGGCAATGCCGTACTCATCCCGGCGCAGACGCTGCCGACAATCTCGAACATCACCTCGGGGCACTGCGGCGCCAGTTCATCCAGGATGAAGCGCACGGCCGCCACGTTCGGCGGATGCGTCGAGCCCAGGAAGCCTACTCTGGGCACCTCGCCAGCCACCGGTGCCGCTCGTGCCAGCACCGGGGCGACGCCATGCGGCATCAGCACCACCCGCCGCGCCCGCGCGCGGAACACCTCCGCATCGGCCTCGCTGCAACACAGCACCAATGCGGCGGTATCGACCAACCGTCGCTCCACCTCGTCCACGTAGCCGCACAGTGCCGCTTCGGCGGGATGTCCGGCCAGCAACTCCCGCTTCAGCCGGGCCTCGACGTTATGGGCGTCATAGACCACCGGCAGGCCGGGGGCGGCGGCATGGATGACGTCTAGCAGCGGCGCCAGGTAGCAATGTTCGAACACCGCCACATTCGCCCGGCGCGCCAGGTCCGCCGCCACAGCCACCAGCGGCCCGTGCAGCGGCGCATGCGTGGCGGACGCGATATCTTCCAGGCCGCTACCCGCCAACGCCCGCAGATCCGCTTCCAGCGCCCGCTGCCCGGCACTCTTCGGCACCGAGACCTGCAACACCCGTGGCGCCACGAAGCGCACCGCGCCGTAGATGCCGAGGGAGAGCAGCACCGTATCCGCCTCCAGCGCCGCCAGCCCCTGGCGCACCCGCACCGCGCCACCGATCTGCCGGTCGATGACCAGGTAGTCGTTCAGCGCCAGCGTGAATTCCGGGGCAGGGGAGGGGCCGCCTGGCTTCATCGCCAGCGCCTCCCGCACCAGCTCCGGCAGTGCCCCAGCGGCCGCGACACACAGCCGGTCGTCGCCAACTCCGTAGAGCAGCCGTGCCTTCAACGCGATATCGGGGTCTGGTACCAGCAACTGACGGCACCTGCGCGCCAGGTCGCGCTCCCGCCGCCACAGCGCCTCCCACGCCTCGGCCTCGGCCATCTCCTCCGGGCCAGGGCGGCATAGTGCCAGCTCGGCCGGCGCATAGACTTCCACCAGCCCTTCCAACCCGGCCAGCGCCGCGGCGCCATCGGCGGAACGGTGCAGCACCACCGCTGCCTCCGGTGCCCGTTGCCGCAGCTCCGTCAGCGCCGCCGCCTCACCAGCATAGCGGAACAGGGCACGCGGCACGCACACGGTCACGGCCCAGTTCGGCGCCAGCGCGGCCGCCAGGGCCTGCAGGTCCGTATCGTCAGGCGCGGCCAGCAGCAGTAGGGAAGGCAGGCTCACAGCGGGGTCCTTCCGGGTGGCGGGGGAGGGGGCTCAGGGAATTGCGGCACAGACCAGCCTGACCTCTTCTCCCCGAGCCCGCGCCTCGGCCGACGCCGCCACGGCGCGCAGCACCACCTCGACACTCAAGGCACCACGCTCGATCGAGCGGGCATAGTCGGCGCGGCCGGCCGGGTCCGGCAAACGGTTGAGGAACGTCAGGAAGGCGGCATCCACCGCACGGTCATAAGGCGGCGCATCCGGCACCACCGCGCGCAGCGAGAACGGCTTGCGTGGATCAATCTGCCGCCTGGTGTAGATCCGCCACTCACGGGGCCCGCGTCCGGTCCACGGCACCTCGTGCGCGGTATCGGCGGCGGGCAGGCGCGGCGGCCGTCCTTCCATCACCAACGGCGGCGCCGCCACCCAGCTTGCCGCGACCGGCGAAAGCAACCGGAACAGTTCCACCCTCAGCCGCAGCCCCAGCTCCGCGAAGGACAGGGTGGAATTCTCCCCCTGCGCCGGGCCTGGCAACTCCGTCAACGGTCTTTCCCCATGATACACGTCCCGGCGCATTCCCGAATCTCTCGGCAGACAAAGGCACACTCCGCATCCGCCGCCGCGCCAGCTGATACGTACCCGGTTCGGCACGCCGGCCGCCGGTCATCCACGCCTCCGGTAGTTCCACCCCGGGCGATGACGCTCTAGCATCACGCCTTGAGCACCCGGAAAGGCAGGCAGTGGCGCACGACGTGGCAACGATGTTGGTCTGCGATGCCGATCTGGTCCAGAGCGGCTTTTACCCGGCCGAGCAATCGCAGGACGGCACATTGTTCCGCTGGGTCGGTCCATCGCCGCTGGCGACCATCTTCCTGCCGCCCCTGAACATGCCGCTGGAAATCCGCCTGCACGTGCACTCCGCCTTCGTGCCGGATGTCCTGGGCCGTGTCCGCATGGCGCTGGATGGCGGCACCTGGGCCCCGGCCGTGCTGCTGGAGCAGGGGGGAACCACGCAGCTCCGCGCCTGCCCACGCCCCGGGAAGATGCAGCATCTCGGCACCCTGCGGCTGGAGATCGACACGCTGCGCACGGAAAGCCCGCGGCAGCGCGGCCAGATGGATGACCGCGCCCTGTCCCTGGCCCTGTCCGCTATCACCCTGCGACCCCTGGCCTGACAGACACCAGCGGATAGGGAAGGGCGCCACCCGCCGGCAGCGCAGCCCCCAACTGAGCAGATGTACCAACCGTCATGCCGGCCACGGCGCGGTCCGATACCTCGTTCAGGCGGAAAGGTGACGCCGTTCAGAACCGGGACGCTCCACTGACACTCCCACGGACAAGATGCCGGCGCTCAGGCGTCCGAGGACGCCGCTCAGATCACCCCGGCGCGCAGCAGGTCATGCACATGCACGATGCCCACCGGCGTGCGGTCCTCCACGATGAACAGCGTGGTGATGCCGGCATCGTTGATCGCGGCCACCAGCTCCGTCGCAATGGTCTCCGGCGGCATGGTGCGCGGCTTGCGCGTCATCACCTCGGCCACCGCCCGGTCCTCGAACCGCCCGGCGAAGGTGCGCCGTAGATCGCCATCGGTAATGACGCCGACCAGATGCCCGGCCCCGTCCACCACCCCGGTCACGCCGAAGCGCTTGGACGTCATCTCCATGATGGCGTCGGACAACCTGGCATCGTCCCGCACCAGCGGAATGCCGGGGGCGGCATGCATCAGATCCCGCGCCTTGCGCAGCTTGGAGCCCAGCTTGCCGCCCGGGTGGAAGCGGCGGAAATCCTGCGCCGAGAATCCCTTGAGGGAGAGCAGGGCCACCGCCAGCGCATCGCCCATCGCAAGCTGCATGGTGGTGGAGGTGGTCGGCGCCAGCCCGTTCGGGCAGGCTTCCGGCTGCCGCGGCAGCACCAGCGGCAAGGTGGCCGCACGGCCCAGCGCACTGTCCTCGCCAGAGGTGATGGCGACCAGCGGGATGCTGAAGCGGATGCAGTAGGAGCAGATATCCGACAGTTCCGGCGCCTCGCCGGACCAGGACAACGCCAGCACCGCATCCTCGTCGCGGATCATGCCGAGGTCGCCATGGCTGGCCTCACCCGGGTGCACGAAATAGGCGGGCGTCCCGGTGGAGGCCAGCGTCGCGGCAATCTTGCGGCCGATATGGCCGGACTTGCCCATGCCGGTGACGATCAGCCGGCCATTCTTCTCCTGCACGGTACGGATGGCATCCACCGCGCGCTCGAACGCCAGGCCGAGGTCGCCGTCCAGCGCATCGCGCAGTGCGGCCAGGCCCTGGGCCTCCAGTTCCACCGTACCCCGCGCGGCATCCAGCGCGGCGCGGGTCGAAGGCGTGCTCTCGGCCAGGTCCATGCTGGGGCTCCTGTTCTCCGGGACGTGGTTCAAGCGAGGCCGGCCTGCGCCGACATCAGCTCGCGCGCCCGCAGCAGATCCGCCGGCGTATCTACGCCCAGCGGCACCTCGGACACTTCCATCGCGTCGATGCGCATGCCGGCCTCCAGCGCGCGCAGCTGCTCCAGCTTCTCCCGCAGCTCCAGCGGGGAGGGGGGCAGGCCGACGAAGCGGGCCAGCGCCGCGCGGCGCCAGGCATACAGGCCGATATGGTGATAAAGCGGCCCGTCGCCCCACGGCGCCTGGGCGCGGGTGAAGTACAGCGCGCGGAAGCGGCCACCGCCCAGCGGCGTGCCCACCATCTTGACCACGCTGCTGGCGGAACGCTCTTCCTCGCGGTGGATGATGGCCACCGGGGTACCGATATCCACCTCAGGGTCGCGCAAAGGCTCGGCCGCGGCACGGATGGTGGCCGGGGTCACGGTCGGCAGGTCGCCCTGCACGTTGATGACGGCGTCGTAGGCGCCATCCGGGTCGATCTTGCCCAACGCCTCGAACACCCGGTCGGAGCCGGAGGGATGGTCGGCGCGGGTCAGCACCGCCTTGCCGCCCACCGCCTGGATGGCATCGGCGATCGCCTGGGTATCGGTGGCAATCCAGACCGGCGCGATATCGGCCTCGATGGCCCGGCGCCAGACGGCGACGATCATCGGCTCGCCATTCAGGTCGGCCAGTGGCTTGTTCGGCAGGCGGGATGCCGCCAGCCGCGCCGGGATCATGACGACCGGCTTCATGCCAGCGTCTCCAGCTCGGCCTCGGCGCGGGCGCTCTGCGCCTTGCTCAGCTGGTCCATTGCCATCAGGTCGCGCAACAGGCCCTCGAACTGGCGCAGCGGCACCATGTTGGGGCCGTCGGACGGCGCCTTGTCCGGGTCCTCATGCGTCTCGATGAACAGCCCGGCGACACCGACCGCCACGGCCGCGCGCGCCAGCACCGGCACGAATTCGCGCTGGCCGCCGCTGCTGCCGCCCATCCCGCCCGGCTGCTGTACGGAGTGGGTGGCGTCGAAGATCACCGGCGCACCGGTGCGCGCCATGATCGGCAGGCCACGGAAGTCGGAGACCAGCGTGTTGTAGCCAAAGCTGGTGCCCCGGTCGCACAGCATGACATTCGGGTTGCCGGCCTGCACCGGCTTGGCCAGCACGTTGGCCATGTCCCAAGGCGCCAGGAACTGGCCCTTCTTGATGTTCATCGCCCGGCCCGTGGCGGCGGCTGCCAGCAACAGGTCGGTCTGCCGGCACAGGAAGGCGGGGATCTGCAGCACGTCCACCGCCTGCGCCACGTCGGCACACTGGTGGGCATCGTGCACGTCGGTCAGCACCGGCAGGCCCAGGCTCTCGCGGATCTCGGCGAAGATGGGCAGGGACTGCGCCAGGCCCAGACCGCGCTCAGCATTCACGCTGGTGCGGTTCGCCTTGTCGAAGGACGTCTTGAACACCAGGCCGATGCCCAGGCGCTGCGTGATCTCCTTCAGCGCCGACGCCATTTCCAGCGCATGCGCGCGGCTCTCGAGCTGGCATGGGCCCGCGATGATGGAGATCGGAAGACGGTTGCCGAAGCGCGCGGAACCGATCTCGACAATGGAATTGGGCAGCATCGCGGTAATCCCTGCCTTGATGGGGCTGAAGGGCCCCTGCATCGCATGGCAACCCCAAGTTGGCAACACGGATATTGCAGCGCAGCAATCCAGGCGCAAACAGAGCGACAGGTGTTTTACCTAAACGAACTGATCTTGCGTCAAACGTTATTCTACTTCGCTAAAATTCGGCCGATGCAGCGCCACCACCGCACATTAGCGCGACTGCAAAGCCCAAGCCGCTACACATCCGCGCTAGCGGGTGGCGCGCGAGCTCAGCTGGCCGAGCGCCCGATCAGCGCCAGCCCCATCCGCCGCAGCCCGGCCACCTGCTGGCGGAACCAGCCGCCATGGGCCAGCACGTCCGGCGCCTCGGCATCCCCGGTGGGCGGGAAGTGGTCGCGGCGGAAATCGGCCGTGCGGAAAATCCAGTCCCACACCGGCAGCAGCACGGCGAAGTTGCGGCCCTCATCCCCTGGGTTCAACACGCCATGATGCAACCGGTGGAAGCGCGGGGAGACCACCAGCCGCTCCCCCACCTTGCCGAAGGAAAGGCGGATATTGGCGTGGCTCAGGCTCTCCGCCACCCGCAGCAGCGTCACCGCCAGCGGGAACTGCTCCGGCGGCACGCCGATCAGCAGCGCCAGCCCACCGAACCACAGCGCCCCCAGGATGTCGTCCACCACATGGTTGCGGTCGTCGGTCCAGAAGGTCATCTGCTGCTGGGCGTGGTGGATGGAATGCAGCGCCCACCACCAGGGCAGGGCGTGCTGCAGCCGGTGCCGCCAGTACTCACCGAAATCCAGGATGACGATGTAGACCAGGAAGGCCAGCCAGGCATTCTCCCGCAACACCGGGAACACCATCTCCAGCGTCGGCGGCATCCACCCCACATCGGCCAGCCAGCCGGCGAACCAGGAATTCATCGCCGAGAACGCCACGAAGGCGATCAGCGGCAGGATGCCCAGCCGGGTCAGCATGGTGTAGATGATGTCGGTGCGGACATCCTTGCGGTCCGGCCAGCGCTCCACCGGCTTCCAGGCTTCCAGCGGGCGGCAGATCAGGTAGACCACCGCCACCTGCACCAGCCCGAACAGGAAGAAGTTCATCCAGTCGAACGAGTCCTCCGCCCAGGCCATCAGCCCGGTGGCGTAGAGCAGCGGCTGCACCGCTATCTCGAACAACCAACCATTCAAGCCGTTCCAGGCATCCTGAATCGCATCGAACATCGCGGCGGTTCCTATGTCCCGCTGGCCGGCAGGGTGGCGAAGCAGAAGCCCCGCGCCTGCAGGCCGCTCACCACATCCTCGAACACCAGCCCGAACGGCTCCCGCCGGCTGCGGACGCCCCAGTGCATCAACAGCACCTCGCCATCCCGCGTGCGCCGCAGCGCCTGCGCCAGCAGCGCCTGGTTGGGGTGGGCGGCGCTGTCCAGCTCATCGCCCAGGAAACCGTTGGCGGACCACCCCTGGTGGCGCAGCCCGCAGGCGGCCGCCAGGCGCAGCGCATTCGGCGTTGTGCGCCCACCGGGCGCGCGCCACAACGGCAGCACCTGCGCCTCCGGCGCCACCTGCCGCAACAGCGCGATCGGCCGTGCCAACTCGGCGCACAGCGCCGGCCCGTCCAACACCTCGCTGCCCTCGCCCCGGCGGCGGGAGGCATAGCGGACCTTATCCGCGCCCACGTCGCCGGTGAAATACCAGTGCCGGGCGGTGTGGCTGCCGAAGGCGTGCCCCTCCGCCGCCCTCTCCCGCCAGAAGCCGGCCCAGGCGGGGCCCAGCGTGGTGCCGCCGCGGAAATCCGGCTCGTCGGCCAGGAACAGCGTGGCCTTCACCTCGCGCCGCCGCAGCACGGCGGCGATCATCTCCGCCTCCCGGCCCCAGCCGGTGTCGATGGTCAGGTACAGCGTGCCGGCGCGGCACTGCGGCAAGGCCGGCGCCGCCAGGGCCGGCGAGGCGAAGCCGGACGCCATCGCGCCCAGCACCGCACGGCGGGACGCCATCGCCATCCGGCCGCTCAATTCGGCATGGCGCGGGGGGCGAACAGCCGCCGCCGCACGGGTGCCTCAGCCGCCGCCGCAGGGGCGGGCTCAGGCGCCACCGGCGCCGCCGCAGCCGGCGCCACCACCCCCACCGGGGCCGCGGCCGGGGCCGTCGCCGAGGCCTGGGCCGCCACCGGCGTCACCGCCGCCCCCGGCTCGAACAGGATGCCGTGCGGCGAACGCCCGACCCGCTGGCTCTCCACCGTCCCCGTCTCCGGGTCCACCAGGGCAATGCGCCCCAGCCAGCGCTGCGTCACCCACAACCGGCCCTGCGGGTCGAAGCTGACGCAATCCGGGCCGCCCGGCACATCCAGCACCTTCACCACGTCCAGGCTGGCGGGGTCCAGCACGCTGATGCGGCTATCCACCCGGCTGGTCACGTAGAGCAGCCCCGGCTTCCCATCCCGCGCCGGGCCGGGGAACACGGCATGGGCACCGCGCCCCACCTTGATCCGCCGCTCCACCAACTGCGTCGCCGGGTCCACCACCGCCACGTTGTCGCTGCCCATGATGCCGACCAGCAGCTTGCCCTCATGCCAGATCACGCCTGCCGGCTGCGGCCCGACATCGACGCTCCACAAGGGCTGCCGTGTCTCCATACTGATGGCGGTCAGCGCCCGCGTGCCCTGCAACGTGACGTAGACGATTTTGCTGTCCGGGCTGAACGCCATGTGGCTGGGCATGTCCGGCAGCTTCAGCCGCCCGAGCAGGGAAAGCGCCGCGCCATCCCAACCATAGATATCCACCTGGTCCCGCCGCAGGCTGGTGATCACCAGGAACGCGCCGTCCGGGCTGAAGCCCAGGTGGTATGGGTTGGACAGCGCCTCCCGCTTCACCACCACGCCCGTCTTCGGGTTCAGGAACAGCATCTCGTTGGCGCCGGAATCGCCGATCAGCAGCAGGTCGCCCTTCGGCGTCAGCGCCAGGTGGTGCACTTCCCGCAGCACGGGGATGCGCCGCACCTCTTCCCGCGTCGCCGCGTCCAGCACCAGGATATTGGCCTCGCCCGAGTTCAGCACATAGACCAGCCCCGCCGGCTCCGCGGCGGCGGCCCCGGTAGCGGGCGCGGCCGTCTGCGCGCGGCCCCGCGCCAGCGGCACGCCAGCCAGCACCGGGCCAAGCAGCAACGGAAGGACGGAACGACGCAGGAGCCGCATGGCAAATCGCTTTCTGGCGGGCAAGGCATCCCGGGAGTGCCGGAGTACTGGCCGAGCCTAGCACTCCACCCCCCATCGAGCCAGAGAAGCGGCCTTAAGTCACGGAAACGGCTCGGCCATCTTGGGCTGGGCCGCAAGGTCCACCGGCGCTCTAGCCTGCTTGCGGCCCTTCCAACCCAAGGCCGAACACGCCGGCGGACTGGCGCGGCCCGGACGCCGCGCCAGCAACCTGCAGCCTACAGCCTACAGCCTACAGCCTACAGCGCGTGCTTCTTGTCCTGGTACACGGCCAGGGACCCGATGGAATTGCCGCCATCCACCGGCAGCGACGCCCCGGTGATGTAGGCGCTGGCGGAGCTGGCCAGGAACAGCGCCGCCTGCCCCACATCCTGCTGCGTCGTCGCCCGGCCCATCGGGATATTCGCGGTCACCGTCTCCACATGCGCCTGGCTCAGGGAACTGACGGCGCTGCCGGCGGCGAAGCCCGGCTCCAGCGCATTGGCGCGGATGCCGTATTCCGCCAGTTCGATGGCGAAGCCCTTGGTCAGCCGGTCCAGCGCGGTCTTGGAGGTGCTGTAGGGGCAGGCCGTGCGCCGCATCTTGCGCGCCGCGCCGGAGGAGATGTTGATGATGGAGCCTGGGATCTTCTGCTCGATCATCAGCTTGGCCATCGCCCGCGTCAGCAGGAAGGGTGCCCGCAGGTTGATGTCGAAGATCCGGTCCCACTCCTCGGCATCCACGTCCAGCAGGAAGCCGCTGGGGTAGATGCCGGCATTGTTCACCAGCACGTCGGCGGCGCCCCAATGGCGCCGCACGGCGCCGGCCAGCCCCTCGATGGCATCGGCATCGCGCAGGTCGGTCGCCTGCACGAAGCTGCCCTCGGTGAAGTACGGCGCGTCCTTCAGCTTGGCCAGTTCGTCGGCCCGGGCATCGGTCAGGCAGAGGCGCGCCCCGGCGCGGCCGAAGGTCTCGGCCAGCCAGCCGCCGATGATGCCGCAGGCGCCGGTGACGACCACCCGCTTGCCTGCCAGTTCCTGCGCGTAATCCATGCTCGTTCCGCTCCTGCGCTGTCCCCGCCTGCATCCTGCCGGCACCGCGGCCCGGACCGCTCAGGGGCGGGCAGGGGCCGGCCACGTCTCGCGGCGGGGTGCTGCTTATAAGACCGCCCCGCCCGCCGCCACAACGCCACGCCCGGCGTGCTTCCCGCCGGCCTCGTCCCTCGCGGCACATCGGAAACCAAACACGGAGATTTTTTTCAGAGCACCCTCTTTCCCCTTGCTTTGCCGCGTTGCGAAGGCGAACGCGCGCCCCTTCGGCAATGCACGGCCGCAAAGCCGGCGCGGCTGCGCGCGCATGTGAACGGCCAGGCCCAGCTGCAGCCTTGCCGCCCGCCCGGAAGCAGGGAAGTATCCGCGCAACGCCGGGTCGCCCGCCCTTTCCGCGGCCACGACGGCGAACCGAGGAACGCCCGCATGTCGTATCGCCGTCTCGCCATCCTTTCCGGCGTGCTGGCGGCGTTTCCCCTGGTCCATCCAGCTTCGGCGCAGATCAATTGCGGCCGCGCCACCACGCCGGTGGACAAGGCCATCTGCGCCTCTCCCCAGCTGCTGGCGCAGGATACGGCGCTGCTCGATGCCTACCGCCAGGCCATCGCCCGCATGCCCGGCCAGACAGCCGAGATCCGCGAGGCGCAGCTGCGCTGGCTGACGGAACGCCGGCGCGAATGCGGTGGCCATGGCGGCGCGGCGCTGGAGGCCTGCCTCGCCCAGGCCTTCACCGCCCGCATCGCCGCGCTGTCCCTCATCGGCCAACCGCCCCAGGGCCAGACCGCTTCCCCCGCCACGCCCCGCGCGCCCAACCCTGGCACCGCTTCCAGCCCTGGCGCCGCGCCCACCGACGTGCCGAAGAGCGCCACGGCCACCCCCGGCGCCCCCAACTTCGGCACGCCTGCCCCCGCGCGTCCGCAAACCGCCACGCCCATCGCCCCGCTGCCCACGCCCGCATGGCCCACCGCCATCGCCGCCGCGCCGGCCGCCCTGCCACCCGGCCCCGCCGTCACCGCCCCCGCCGCGCGCCTCCAGCGCGAGACGCTACCGACTGCCGGACAGGGCGAGACACTCGTGGAAGTGCTGCAGCCCGGCCGCTTCGCCATCCGCGCCGAAAGCCCCACCGGCACCGCCCTGCAACTGGTGGACATGCTGACCGGCCCCGCCGAGGAGGCCGGCGCGCCCGGCGCCGCCGATGGCCGGCTGGACGTGCTGCTCGACACCGGCACCTACAAGCTGCGCACCCGGGGCGCAGAGAACGCCCAGGGCGACACCCGCCTCAGCGTCACTCCCTTCGCCGAGGCCGCGCCGCCCGCCATCCTGCGCTCCGGCGAAACCCTCAGCGCCACGCTGGCGGACCTGCAACAGCGTGCCTTCTGGTTCGTGGTGGACAAGCAGCGCCCCGTCCGCATCGAGGCCGCCGGGCGCGGCCTGCGGGACCTGCGACTGTGGCGGGAGGGCCGCGACCTCGTCCCCACCACGCCGGACGCCGCGACGATCGAACCCACCCCCGGCCACACGCTGAGCCGCCTGCTGCTGACGCCGGAGCTGGAACCCGGCACCTACCTGGTCACCGCCTATGGCGGCCCGTCATTGCCCTGGGCGGACGGCGCCCCGGCCACCCCCTTCCACCTCCGGCTGGATGGCGCCCCCGCTTTGGCGCAAGGCTGGCTCAGTGGCGTCATCGGCCCCTTCGGCAGCGAGGTGTACGAGCTGCCCAGCCAGGCCAACCGCTTCCGCCTGACCCTGCCCGAGCCCGCCGCCGCGCGGCTGGACGTCGCCACCGGCCCACGCATCGCCAGCGCCGCCATCCTGCCGGAACGGCGCGACCCGGTGATCCAGCTCAGCACCAATCCGCGTGGCGAGGCGCCGCGGCGCGTCACCGTCACCGGGCGGGAAGGCCAGGCTTTCCAGCTGCGTGCCTTCGGCGGTGAGGCCATCCGCCGCCAGCCCGGCCCCGGCACCTATCTGGTCGCCGCCGAAGCAGTCGGCCTGGGCGGCGACGGCGTGCCTGCCACCGTCCTGCTGCGGCGGGACCAGAGCGGGCGGGAGCCGGTATTGGTCGGCGGCAGCGGCCCGCGCGTCGCGCCCGGCCAGGCCTGGCGCAGCCGCTTCAACCTGCGCGGCCCCGTCACGCTGCTGGTGCAGGTCACCGCACCCGGCCCCATCGCCGTGCGGGCGGATGGCGTGGCGGTCAACGCAACCATCCAGCCCGTCACTGCCCCGCGCGCGCCCGGCGCCGCCAACGGCGACTCCCAGCGTGGCTGGGACCTCGCGCCCGGCTGGTACCGGCTGCGGCTGGAACCGCCGGCCAATGCCAGCGGCGTGCTGGACCTGACGGTCGGCCCCCCGGGCCTGATCCCCGCCAACCCGGCGCCGCCGCAACCGGCCGACCCGGTACTGCCGCTCGGCACCGTCACGCTGGAGGAAGGGCAGCGCCTCTCCCTGCTCTCCAACGGCAGCGATCTCGGCCTGGTGGCCCGCCCGCTGCCGCTGGACCCCACCGCCGGCCCGCTGACCCTGACGCAGCTGCCTGGCCAGGTATTGGAAATCCCCCTGGCCGCCCGCGCCATGGGGGAGCCGGTGGCCACCGCCCTGGGCGGCGGCGCGGCCGAAGCCCGCATCGTGGCCGGCAACCCCGCCGCGCTGCGCCTGCCGGCCCCGCAGGCCCCGCGCACCACCATCCTCTCCTGGCGCCAGCCCGCCGCGCCGGTGGCCATGCCCCGGCCGCAGCCGCTGCCCAATCTCGGCACGCTGGGCGCCGGGCAGCCGGTCTTCCTCACCCTGGGCCGTGACGAACAACGCAGCTTCGCCCTGCGTGTTCCCGAAGGCGGGCTGTACCGGGTGGAAACGCTGGGCCGCCTGCGCAGCCGTGGCCAGATCGGCACCGCATTCCTGCCGGCGCTGGACCAGGCCGAGGCCAACGGCACCGGCCAGAACATGCTCATCCAGCACTACCTGCGCGCCGGGGACTACCGGCTGACGGTCGGCGCGGTGGACTCCGCCGGCCGGCTGGGCGTCGTCGCCCGCCCGGCACCGATGCAGCAGGGCGCCACGCTGCTGCCCGGCACCACGGTGCGCGCCGCACTGCCCGCCGGCAGCGGCACCGCCTTCCCCATCGAGATCACCGAGCCCGGCGACTACCGGCTGGACCTGCCCAGCCTGGGCCGCGAGGTCGCCGCCCGGCTGGAGGATGCGGAGGGCTGGCCGCTGCTGCCCATCGGCCCGCTGGACGGTCTGGTGCAGGCCCTGCGGCCCGGCCGTTACCGGCTGGTGGTGCTGCCCGCCGATGTCGAATCCCGCATCATCGCCCGGCTGACCCAGCAGCGCCCGGCCTTGGCGCTGGAAGGCCACGGCCCCCACATGCTGGCCTTCGACACCCCCGCGCGCCACCAGTGGCGCGAACCCGCGGGCCGCGACGATACCCGCGCGCCGGACCAGTGGGACTTCACTTTGGCCGGCCCCGCCACCGTCACACTGGGCATCGACAACGGCATGGCCGCCACCCTGCTGCGGCTGGAAGGGGAGGGCTCCACCCGCGCCGGCGGCCTCGCCGACGGCACGCCCTTCACCGGCCTGCTGCCCGCCGGCCGCTACCGGGTGGAAGCCCGCGCCCTCGGCCGCAACGACCGGCTGGATTACCACCTGAGCCTGCGCGCCGAGGAATTGCAGCCGGACATCCCACGCGCCGTCTCGCTGCCTGCCAGCGTCCCCTTCGCCATCGCCGAGGACCGCGTGGTCAGCCTGACCACCTTCGGCGCCACCGCGCTGCGCGGCATCCTGCGCGATGCGGAAGGCCGCGTGGTGGCACGCGACGAAGGCCAGGCGGAGGATTGGAACATCGCCACCTCCCGCCTGCTGCCCGCCGGCCGCTACACGCTCGACCTGTCCGCCATCACCACCGAACTGCGCGACATCTCCCGTGGTGACAGCAGCAACAACGGCGAGTCTGAAGAATCCGCCGAGGACACCGAAGGCCCGGGCGACGACACCGAAGCCACCCCCGCCGACGGCGAGGATGCCGCGGAAGGCGAGGGCGGCGTGCAGCCCGGCGCCCTCGCCCTGCGCCTCTCCTTGCCCGAGGCGCGCGAGCCCCGCGCGGTGGAGGCCAGCGGCACCTTGACGCTGGAGAATGGCGGCGTGCACCGCCTGACCCTGCCTACCGCGCCGGATGGCAGCCTGGTGCTGGCCACCGCGCAATCGACCGACACGCTGGCGCTTAGCCTGGAACGCCAGCAGCCCGACGGCAGCTGGCGCAGCGTCAGCACCGATCGCGGCACCGCGCCGCTGGTGGCGGTGCCGGCGGTGCCCGGCGCGCAGTGGCGCGCCTCGGTCTGGCCGGTGGAAGGCGGCACTGCGCCGGTGCGCTTCGCCGCCCGCATCGCAACCCCCGCCGCGCAGGCCCCCGGCCGCATCACCCCCACCGGCGTGGAGGGCCTGCCCGGCCTGTTCCTGGCGGCGGTGGATGCCCCCGGCTCCGCGTTGCTGTCCGTCCAGAGCCAGGGCCAAGGGCTACGCCAGGCCGACGCTCCCGGCCGGGGCCTGCGCCGGGTAGAGGACGGGCTGCTGGCCCCGCAGGCCGGCCGCGTCTGGCTGCTCGCCACAAGCGATGCGCCACTCGAGGTCTCCACGCTGCGCCCGACCGCCGGCACCGCCACCGTGCTGAACCTGCCCGCTGGCGACACCGCCATCCTGCCGCCGCCGGCCGATGCCGCCCGCCCGCGCCTGTGGCTGGCCCGGCAGGATGGCCCGGCCATCGCCTTGCAGGCTGGGCGCGGCATGGGCGTCGCCACCGGCTCCACCCTGGCCCTGGCCGGCGGGGCACCGCTGCGCGTCGGCAACGCCCTGTCGCGGGATACGGCCCGCATCGCGCTGACCCTGATGGAACCCGCGCTGGCCGAAGCGCGGGACCTCACCGACGCCGCCACGCCGCTGCTGCCCGCCAATGGCGCCCAGCCGCTGCGGCTGCCGCCCGGCGGCAAGCGCCTGCGGCTGGACCTCGCCCCCGGCACCGCCGCCATCCTCGGCTGGCGCGGGGCGGATGCGGTCACCCTCTGGGCTGGTGACACCGCCACCAGCCGCCTGGCCGAAGGCGAATGGACCGAGGTGCTGCTGGTCAACACCAACACCGCCGACGCCCCCGCCAGCATCTCCACCGCCACGCTGGACGCACCGCCAATGGCCCTGCGCCCCGGCCTGCCGCTGAAGCGCTTCATCGGCGCCGTCGGCTCTCTGATGCTGCCGGTGGCGCCGATGGCCAACCAGCGCATCGCCGTCGCCGGCGCCACCGCCCGCTTCATCGGTGCCGATGGCAGCATCGCCGAAGGCGCCCGCCTGGCCCCCACCGGCCCCGGCTGGCTGGTGCTGGAACACGGCCCCGGCCCGGTCATCGCCTGGCTGGAAGGGCAGGGCGCCTCGCCCTGGCCGGCCGGCAACCCGCAGCCCGTGGCGGTGCCGCGCCAGCTACGCCTGGCCGGGGACAGCATGGCGCTGAGCCTCTCGCCCCCCGGGCCGGTGCTGCTGCACGCCCGCACCACGGCCCCCGTCGTCCTGGCCCTGGGCGAGGACGCACCGCAGGTCTTCCCGGCAGGCGCGGAACTGCACCGCTACCTGCCGGGCGGCCCGGCGGTGCTGCGGCTGCTCTCGCCGCAGGACGGCCCGCTCTCCGGCTCGCTGGAACTGACGGCGACGCCGGTGCATCCGGCCGAGGAAGGCCTCGGCGCGCCCGTCATGGTCGGCGCCGGCAGCAGCGCGCTGTTCGGCTTCACCATGCCGCGCGAAGGCTGGGTCGGCATCGGCATCCGCGCGGAGCCCGACCTCGCCCAGGTCCGCCTGCTGGACGCGCAGGGGGAGGAGCGGGGCAGGGGCCTCGCACAGCTGCACCGCCTGCCGCCCGGCCGCTACATCATCGAGGCACGTGTGCCGGCCGATGCCACCGCCACCGCGCTCCGCCCCGCCATCCTGGGGCTGACGCCCCGCCCCTCCGGCCCGCCGCCGGAGATCGCCCGCCAGTATCGCGACATGGCCGGCGTCACGCCCGCCCTGGCCCGCTGAGGACCTCGACCATGAAGCACCCCATCCTCGGCACTGCCTTCGCCACCGCTGTCGCCACCGCCGTCTCGGCGGCGGCGCTGCCCGCCCTGGCCCAGCCCACCTCGGCCCAGCCCGCAAGCCCTGCATCGCCCCAGCCGCTGGACGTCGCCCGCCGCGCCGATGGCGCCACGCTGGTACCAGACCGCTTCCTGCGGCGGTGGGACCCGGTGACGGTCTTCTTCAGTTCCGACCAGGGCCCGGCCCAGGGCGGGCCGGAAGACAGCCCCGAGCGCCTCGTGCAGATGTCCCCCGCCACGCCGGGCGCCTGGCAGTGGCTGGGTGCCCGCGCGCTGCAGTTCCGCCCCTCCGAGCCCTGGCGGCCGTTGCAGCGTGTCACCGTCTCCGCCGGCGGGCGGGACACCACCCTGGTGCCGCTGCTGCCCGCGCCGACCCAGACCCAGCCAGCCGAAGGCGACGAAGGCGTCCCCGACCTCGACACCATCGCCCTGACCTTCCCCGACCCGGTGGACACCGCCGCCCTGGCCCGGCTGCTGAGCATCGAGCTGCGGCCGCTGCCCGGCACCGCCGGCCCCGGCGCCCAGGTGCTGACCGGACGCGACTTCACCATCCGCCCGGTGGACCGTGCCGCGCGCGGCGCCCCGGCCACGTACCGCGTGGTGCTGAACGCCCCCATCCCGGATGGCCGCGTCGCCCTGCTGCGCCTCAAGCTCTCCGACGCCCCCGGCCTCGACGACCAGGCCTTTGAACTGCGGCTGCGCAGCGCCTCCCCCTTCACCGTCACCGACAGCTTCTGCGGCCGCGACCTGACGCGGGAGACGCAGGACGGCCTGATGCGCTGCCTGCCCGATGGCGGCAGCACCGCCCGCCGCGGCCTGATGCTGCGCTTCTCGGCGGAGCCGGAGGCGATCGACATCCTTCGCGCCCGCCAGGTGCTGCGCGTGACGCCGCCGGTGGAGGACATGGCGGTGGAAACCCGGGGCCGGCAGTGGTTCATCACCGGCAAGTTCGCCGCCGACACCGCCTACACACTGCAGCTGGAACCGGGTGGCGTGAAGGACCGCCGCGGCCGCGCGCTGGAAAGCGCGCCGGCGCCGCTCCGCTTCTCCTTCGTCGCCGACCGCCCCGCCCTGCGCTGGGATGCCGGGCAGGGGCTCGTGGAACGCCTCGGCCCGCAGATGCTGCCGTTGCGCGGCCATGGCTACGACCGCGCCGACCTGCGCATTCATGCCATCGACCCGCTCGGGCGCGACTTCTGGCCCTTCCCGCAGGCCGGGCTGGAAACGGATGACGACACCGCCCCGCCGCTCGCCGGCAACGAGCCGACGCCCTGGACGGGCACGGAGAATATCCGCCGCAACGCCCTCGCCGCCCGCATCGCCGCCCTTGGCTCGCCCTCCGTGTCGGAACTCGTGCCGCTGCCGATCTCGCGTGGCGGCACGGAGGCCAAGTTCGGCCTGGACATCGCGCCGCACCTCACCCGCATCGCCGGCGCCCGGCAACCCGGCGCCTACCTGGTAGGCCTGCGGCCGGTGGATGGCAGCCAGCGCCGCTGGATGCGCGTGCAGGTCACCGACCTGGTGCTGACCACGGTGGAGGAGGCGGACCGCGTCCGCTTCCAGGTCACCTCCCTCTCCAACACCCGCCCGGTGGACGGCGCCGAGATCCGGCTGGAAGGCCAGAACGGCGAGGCCTACACCACCCTGGCCCAGGGCGTGACCCAGGCCGATGGCGGCTTCACCTGGAACGCCCCCGCTCGCACCGTCGAGAACCAGCGCCGCGCGCTGCGCCGCATCGTCGTGGTCAAGGGCAACGACACGCTGGTGCTGGACCCGCTGCGCGCCCCCCAGCAATACGCCGCCGGCAACTGGACGCGTCCTTCCGGCACCTGGCTCGGCTGGACGCAAGGTGACGTCGCGGAGCGCCGCGAGGCCCCGCGCGCCCTCTGCCACGTCTTCACGGAACGCCCGATCTACCGGCCGGAAGACCCCGTCCACATCCAGGGTTTTGTTCGTGACTGGCAAGGTGGCGCGCTCAGCCTCCGCCGCACGCCCGGCACGCTGGTGGTCAGCGGCCCGGGGGACCAGGAATGGCGCATCCCCGTCACACCGGACGATGCCGGCGGCTTCCACCACCTCTTCGCCGAGAAGACCGACGCGACCGGCGACTACACCGTGCGCTTCGAGACGAGCGAGAACGCCTCCTGCGGCATCATCACTTTCAAGAAGGAAGCCTACCGGCTGCCGACCTTCGAAGTGCTGCTGAACGGCGCGCAGCGCGTGCCGCTGGACGCACCCTTCTCGGTGGACCTGCTGGCCCGCTACTTTGCCGGTGGCCTTGCCGCGGGCCGGCCCATCACCTGGCGCGTCACCCAGTTCCCCGAGAGCTGGGCACCGCCTTCGCGCGAAGGCTTCTCCTTCTCCTCCGACAGCCGTTTCTCCGGCATCAGCGAATTCCGCAGCTCCCCGGTGATGCAGCGCGAAACCCGCACCGATGATGGCGGCGCCGCGCGGCTCGACCTCGACCCCACCGTGGAGCCGACCGCGCAGCCCCGCCGCTACCGCATCGAGGCGACGGTGACGGGCGACGACGACATCCAGGTCCGCAGCACCCAGAACGTGGTGGCGCTGCCGCCCTTCGTGCTCGGCCTGAAGGTGCCGCGCTACATCGCCCAGGCCGGCGCCATCGAGGCCGAGGCGCTGGCGGTGGATGCCGAAGGCAAGGCGCTGCCCGGCATCGCCATCACCGCCCGGCTGATCCGCCGCAACTGGAATTCTGTTCTTCAGGCCAGCGATTTCAGCCAGGGTTCCGCGCGGTACGTCACCCAGGTCGTCGATGAGACGGTGGAAGAGCGCCAGCTCACCAGCACCGCCGACGCCCAGGCCCTGCGCTTCGAGGCGCGCGAGGCCGGCGTCTACCTGGTCGAACTCCAGGCAGAGGACCGCACCGGCCGCCGCCAGACCGTGCGCGTCGACCTGTTCATGGCCGGCGACAGCGCCGTCACCTGGGCCCGCCCGCCGGCGCAGACCGTGACGGTCTCGCCCGAGCGCGACAGCTACGCCCCCGGCGACACCGCCACCCTGCTGATCCAGAGCCCGTTCCAGACCGCCCGCGCCCTCGCCATCGTCGAGGAGCCGGAAGGCCGCTTCCGCTACGAATGGGTGGAGATCACCAACGGCTTCGGCCGCTACACCCTGCCAGTGCGGAAGGAGCAGATGCCCCGCCTCGCCGTGCACTTCCTGCTGATGCGCGGCCGGCTGGAACAAGGCCCGAGCAACCCCGCCCAGGCCCCTACCGCGCCGTTCGACCAGGGCAAGCCGGTCACGCTCGCCGCCACTTCCTGGGTCACCGTCACCCCCGTGCGGCACCGCGTGAACGTGGCGCTCGCCGCCCCCGCCACCGTCCGCCCGGGCGAGGAAGTGGAAGTCACCCTCCGCCTGACCGACGAGGCCGGCCGCCCCATGGCCGGCGAGGCCGCCTTCTGGATGGTGGACCAGGCCGTGCTCTCCCTGGCGCGCGAACAGCCGCTGGACCCGCTGGCGCAATTCATCGTCGATCGCCCGGCCCGCGCCGTCGCCACCGACACGCGCGCCATGGCCTTCGGCATCATCCCGCTAGACGAGAACCCCGGCGGCGACGAAGCCGAAGACGCCTGGGGCCAGGAGAACATCTCTGTCCGCCGCAACTTCACGCCTGTCCCCGTCTACCTGCCGCGCGTCCGGGTCGGGGCCGATGGCATCGCCCGGGTCCGCGTGCGGATGCCGGATACGCTGACCGTCTTCAAGCTGCGCGCCAAGGCCGTCAGCGGCCCGGACCGCTTCGGCTTCGGCACGGGTGAGATCCGCGTGCGGCAGGCCGTCGTCGCCCAGCCCGCCCTGCCGCGCTTCCTGCGGCCAGGGGATAGCTTCGATGCCACCGTCATCGGCCGCATCGTCGAGGGCCCCGGCGGCGCCGGCCGCGCCAGCTTCTCCGCCGATGGCCTGACGCTGCGTGGTGCCAACGAACAGAACTTCGCCTGGGCCGACAACCGCCCCGCGCGCGTCAGCTTCCCCGTGGAAGTGCCCATGGCCGCAGGGGCAACAGGGGCCGACACCGCCCGCCTGCGCTTCCTGCTGCGCCGCGCCGCCGATGGTGTCGGCGATGCGGTGGAGCTGAACCTGCCCATCCGGCCGGACCGCACGCCGCTGCGCGAACGGCTGACGCTGGCCGTCGCCCCGGGTGCCACCACGCGGATTCCGGAACCCACGCGTCCGGTCCGCCCCGGCAGCTACGCCGCGCGGCTCAGCATCGCCACCGACCCTGCCGTCACCCGCATGCTGGCCGGCTTCAACCTGCTGCTGGCACTACCCTTCGACGGCACGGAGCAGCGTATCTCCCTGACCGGCGCGCAACTCGCCCTGGCGCCCTTCGCGCCGCTGTGGAATGCCGCCGGGCTGCAGGACCGCCTGGCCACCGACCTGCGCGCCACCGTGCAGGCCATCCGCCAGAGCACGGACGATAACGGCCTGGTCGCCTTCTGGCCGCGCATGCGCGGCTCGGTCTGGCTGACCGCCAGTGCCTACCGCGTGCTGAACGCGGCGGCCAAGGCGGGGCAGGAGGTGGATGCGGCGCTGCTGGAACGCCTCGGCACCGTCCTCTCCCGCGCCCTGCGCTCCGACTTCCCGCATCTCCTCAACGGCGAGGAACTGCGCGAACGCGTCGCCGCCCTGACCGCCCTGGCCGAGGCCGGCAAGCTGGAACCCGCCTACGCGGCGGAACTCTCCCGCCGCGCCGCGCTGATGCCGACGGAAGCGCTGGCCCAGGCGGTCTCCGCCGTCAGCTTGCTGCCGCCGGACAGCCAGGGGCTGATGCCCGGCCTGCTGGAGACGCTGTGGAGCCGCGTCCGCATCCTCAACCGCGAAGGCCGCCCCGCCTATGCCGGCCTCTCCGACACCGGCGGCAGCGCCTACATCCTGCCCTCCGAGCCCCGGGCACTGGCGGAGACGCTGCTGGCCGTCGCCCGCGTCTCGCCGCAGGAACCGCGCCTGACCCTGCTGCGGGACGGGCTGATCCGCCTCGGTGCCGGCGCCGATGTCTGGGGCAATACCAATGCCGATGCCGCCGCGCTGCGCGCCCTCGCCGCCACCGGCACGCCGCAGGGCCAGCCGGTGGAGGTCTCCGCCACGCTGCCGCAGGGCGGGCAGACCGGCCGCCTCGGCGCCGATGCCCCGGTGCTGAGCTGGCCGACCGACCGTACCGGCCTCCTCAGCGTCACCAACCGCGGCAACACCCCGGTGCTGGCCCTGGCCGAACGCCGCTACCTGCCGGCCGAGCCCGGCGCCCAGGCCCAGCCGGTGCAAGAGGGTTTTGTTCTGTCCCGCACGCTGTTCCGCGTTCCCGCCGGTGGCGGGCCGCTGGAGCGGCTGGCGCCCGGCCCCGATGGCGCCATCCAGCTCAAGGCCGGTGATGTCGTGGAGGAACAGGCAGAGCTGGTGAATCCGGAGGACCGCCCGCACGTCGCCATCACCCTGCCCATCGCGGCGGGGATGGAGCCGCTGAACCCGGCCCTTGCCACCGCCCCGGCGGAGGCCGCGCCCTCCCTGGCCCCCAGCCCGGCCCCGGGCTGGACCGCCTATAGCGACGATGCGCTGACCGCCGTCTACACTCTGCTGCCCAGCGGCAACCACCGCATCGCCTTCCGCATGCGGGCACAGGTGGCCGGCAGCTTCACCCAGCCCCCCGGCGCCGCCGCCATGATCTACGCGCCAGCCACCCAGGGCTTCAGCGCCGGCCAGCGCGTGGTGATCTCGCCATGAGCCTGGAGGCCGAGATCGGCCCCGTCCACTACACGCTGCATGTCCCGGCGCTGGATCAGGCGGGCTACACCAAGCTGCAGACGGCGGTGATGATGCCCGTCCTCCACCCCCGCCGCCGGCCGCTGCTGAACATCATTATCGTCCTGGTGGTCAGCGCGGTCGTCGGCAGCATGATCGGCTACCTCGCATCGAAATGGTCGCTCTCCGGCCAGATGTGGATCGGCAGCCTCGAGACCGGGGAAGGATGGGCACTGGGCGGCTCCGAGATCTTCCTGGCCGCGGCAGGGCTGGTCCTGTTCGCCTTCATTCTCGCCCTCATGCTGGTCCGCCTGAATCACCGCCGGATGCTGCGCCGGCTGCATGACGCCAGCAGCCGCCTTCTCGCCCCGCTGACGCTGAGCTTCGGGGAAGGCGGCATCCTCTCCCGCAGCGAAGGCAAGGCCAGCATCAACCCGTGGCCGCGCGTCACCGGCCTGCGGGAGATGCCCGGCTACCTCTTCATCCTGATCGACCACGCCACCGCTTTCTGGCTGCCCGAAAGCACCCTGGCCAACCTGCCCGATCGCGATGGCTTCATGCGCTTCCTGAAGGACCGCATCGGCCAGCCAGCCCCTGTCGTCCCCCAGGGCGGCGTCCCCCAGGGCGGCGCCCCCCAGGGATGACACGCCGCACCCGCCTGGCCGCGCTGCTGGCCTCCACGGCGGCGGTGGCGCTGCTGGGCGTCTACGGCGCCCAGGTGGCCGCCCGCGCCACACTCCAGGCCCCGGCGCCGACGCCGATCCTGACCGACCGCAACGGCGCCTTCCTCACCCAGCTCGGCCATGAGCAGGCCACGCCCGCCGGCCGCCACACCGAATACGGCTACTGGCAGGTGGCCCCGGTGCCGGACCGCGTGGCCCGCGCCACCCTGGCGCTGGAGGACCGCCGCTTCTGGCAGCATCCGGGCGTCGACCCCGCCTCCGTGCTGCGCGCGGTGTGGCAGAACCTCTCCAGCGGCCGCACCCGCTCCGGCGCCTCGACGCTGGCCATGCAGGTGGCGCGGATGCAGCAGCCGGGGCCACGCACGCTGTGGCACAAGGCGGTGGAAGCGGGCACCGCCCTCGTCCTGACCGCCCGCTACGGGCGGGAGGCGCTGCTGGCGCACTACCTGCGGCTGGTGCCCTACGGCAATGGCAGCCACGGCATCGCCCACGCCGCCCGCTACTACCTGGACAAGCCGGTGCAGGATCTGAGCTGGGCCGAGATCGCCCTGCTCTCCGCCATCCCTCAGGCACCGGCCCTGCACAACCCGCGCCGTCCGCGCGGCCTGGCCCGCGCCATCGCCCGCGGCCAGCGCGCGCTGGAGGAACTGGCCCGCCAGGGCACCATCACCGGGGCCGAGTTCACCGTCGCCCGCGCCCAGCTCGCCACCCTGCACCCGCCGCTGCCGCAGCGGCCGGAAGCGCTGCACCTGGTGCTGCGCCTGCGCGGCCTGCTGGAAGCCCAGGGTATTCATGGCCTCGACCCCACCGACCCGCGAATCCGCACCCGCATCGATCTCGGCGTGCAACGCGACATCACCGCCATCGCCCGCGCCCAGCTGGCCGAATGGCGCTGGCAGGGCGCGCAGCAGGTGGCGGTGATGGTGATGCGGCGGCAGACCGGCGAGGTGCTCGCCGCCCTCGGTTCCGCCGGCTATGCCAACACCATCGGCGGCGCTTTCGACTACACCGCCGAATGGCGCTCCCCCGGCAGCACGCTGAAGCCGTTCCTCTACGCCGTGGCGCTGGAGCGCGGCCAGCTACGGCCGGACGAGATCCTGCTGGACGTGCCGGAAGGCGCCTCCGGCATCGGCAATGCCGACGGCGCCTTCCTCGGCCCCATGCTGCCGCGCCAGGCCCTGGCCAATTCCCGCAACGTGCCCGCCGTGCACCTGCTGCGCCGCATGGGGCTGGAGGCCGGCTTCCAGGCCCTCTACGGACTTGGCCTGCATGAGATGGAACGGCCCGCCGACCGCTTCGGCCTTTCCATGGCCATCGGTTCCCTGCCCACGACGCTGGACCGGCTGATGCGCGCCTACGGCGCCCTGGCCAATGACGGCGTGATGCGGGACCTGCAATGGTATGATGGCCAACCCCTGGCCGAGCCCCGCGGCGTGCTCTCCGCCACCGCCGCGCGCCAGGTCGGGCAGTTCCTCTCCGACCCCCAGGCGCGGCTGCCGGCTTTCCCGCGCTACGGCAGCACCGAATACCCGTTTCCGGTGGCGCTGAAGACCGGCACCTCCCAGGGCTATCGCGATGCCTGGACCATGGCCTGGTCGCAGGACTACGTCATCGGCGCCTGGATGGGCCGTGCCGATGCCGGCACCATGGCGCAGATCAGCGGCTCCCGCGGCGCCGCGCGGCTGGCCCAGGCGGTGCTTTTGCGCCTGCACGGCCGCACCGCCGACGCCCTGGAAGCCGGCGCCTTCCCCATCCCGCAAGGCTACGAGCCCATCGCCCTCTGCGCCCAGACCGGCCAGCCCGATGACGGCCAGTGCGGCCCCACCCTGACCGAGTACCTGCCCGCCGGCCAGCTGGCGCCTTCACGCCTGGCCAGCAACGCCCCGCCGGCCCTGGCCAGCGAAGCCGAAGCGCCCCGCCTCAGCATCCTCTCCCCCGAACACAACAGCCGGCTCTGGCGCAATCCGGAACTGCCGCCCCAGTTGAACCGGCTGCCGCTGCGCGCCGCCGTGCGCCCGAACGTCCCGCAAGTGGTCTGGTACGTCGATGGCGAACCCTTCGCCGTCGCCGCGCCGGACCAGACCGTCTACTGGCCCATGACCCCCGGCGCACACCGCTTTCAATTGCGGCTGCCGTGGCAGGATGTCAGCTCCAGCCCCACCCGTATCGTGGTGGAGTGAGACTTCTAAACGGGGCAGGGGAAGGGGGGGGGGGGGGGGGGGGGGGGGGCGGGGGGAGGGGGGGGGGGGGGTGGGTGGGGAAGGAATTCCCCAGACCCCTTCTTTTGTCTTCGAGTTTAGTGCGCGGCTGCGCGATGGGCGTGAATGTCGGCGGTGGAAGCCGCCTGTGCCGTCAATCCGGCGATTGGGCAGAAGCCCGAGACAGGCGAGAGCGGACCATAACAATCAAAGATTATGGCCGCAGGCGGCCCGCAGTGGGCATGAGGTTTAAGAGGCTGCTTAAAAAGCCTGCTGGGTCGGTCGCAGCGGCCCCTTCCACGCCAGCTTTACTGGCACCTTGACCCAATATCCCTGCATTCGGCCAGCGCCGCCTCCGTGCTGGCACGAGAGGTCTTGACCGCGCCCAAAGCCAGCAAACTTCTGAAGTCTCTGCATAAAAACTGGAACGTCGAAAATCAGTCACGCAGGCTGACCCCTCGGTCGCCGGCGTTCCCGGACTCCCGGCACAACCCAGCCTCTCCCCTGGGACACCTCTCCCGCAGCCCCACCCGAAAACTCGAAGAAAGAAAAGAAGGGGCTCCGGGGAATTCCTTCCCCGGCCTTACCTCCCAAACATCAGGGAATGCGCGCCACAGAAGCCCTGCCTTCACACCACGAAGGCACGGAAGCTGGAGCGCCCGGTGGCTTCGCGCAGGATGCCGGCTGCCATCAGCCGCTTGATGATCAGCAGGGCGCCTTGCGGTGTGGCGCCTAGTTCGGCGGCCAGGCCGGCGGCTGTCAGCACCGGCTGGCGCAGGGCGATATCGGCTGCCTTGCCGGCCTGGCCGTGGCTGCGTTCCTTCGCCGCCAGTGCCTGGGCGCGGGCGGCGGCGGCATTCAGCCGGTCCAGTTCCGACAGGCCGCGCCGGGCGCTTTCCGCCACATCGGCCAGGAAGGCAACCGGCCATTGGGCCGCCTGAAGGGCAGGGCGGCGCACGCCCATGCGGCCGGTGAAAGCGCACCAGAAGGGCAGGGGCACGTGGCGCAGCCGGCCACGCCGCTTCGCCAGAATGGCCGCGACCAGCAGCGCCTGCACGGCGGCGGGGCGCACCGGCTCGGCCTCACCCGCCTCACGCATCCAGCGCGTGGCGGCGTGCGCGGCGGCCAGCAGGGTGGGCTCGGCCTCACCCGCCTTCAGGAACGTGCTGCGCCACGCGGCGAAGTCCGGCACCGGCGCCACGGCGGCCACCGGCCAGCGCGCCGGCCCCAGCGGGCCGAGCGCGGCAGCGAAGCTCTCAGCGGAATCCAGCGGGTCCACGGTCTGCAGGGTGGCCAGACGGCGCAGGGCCCGGGCCAGCGCCAGCGCACGCTCGATCGCCGCATCGGCCGGCGCCTCGACCGGGGCGGCCTCGGCCTCCCGCAGCGTGGAGGGCAGCACGGAGGCCAGCCGCTCCCCCGCCAGCGCCGCGGCGGTGGAACCGGTGAGGCGGGCGTCGCGCAGCGCCAGGTCGCGCGGGTGGACCCAGATTTCTTCCACCGCCAGCCAGCCGGCGGCCTCGGCCAGCGCCATGCGGGCGGCCAGCCCGGCCTGCACCGCCGGAGATGCCGCGCCGGCCAGGGCATCGAGGCGGGAGAGGCAATCCTCCGCCACGGCCAAAGGCAGCAGCAGATCCCGCGCCGGCAGCACCGGGGCGGCGGCGGCCACGCCACGCAGGGCCCAGGGGGCGCGCGGAGCCGCCTCCTCCTCATCGTCCCAAAGCGGAGCCGGCCAGGGCTCGTGCGGCGGATCACCGGTCATGATCGCGGGAGGTTCCGGGAATTCGTCATGCATGGCAATGGCTTGCCGGCCGGTCTGCAAGCAAAAACCCGTCTCGCCGCCCGATCCGATCCGTTCTACCCTCGGCCAGCCCCGCCACGGGCCATTTCCCCACCGGATGTTTCATGCGCCGCAGCCAGTCCAGCCACTTCACCCTGCGCCAGGACGGCGACGCCACGGTGATCGACATCACCCCCACCCGGCCCAACCTGGCCTTCATGGCGGCGGCGGTGCTGCTGGGCGGGTTGTTCGGCCTGCCGGCCCTCGGCGTGGTGCTGAACCCGGCGCGACATGACGCGCTCTCCCTGGCCGCCGCGCTGCTGGCATTGGCGGTGGTGGCCGTCGCGGCGCTGGCATTGCGGCGGGCCCGCGCCCACCGTCGGCCCAGCCAGCTCCGGCTGGACGCCGGCGGCCTGCACGTGGCGGGCAGCTTCATCCCCTGGCCTGCACTGGGTGACCGGCAGGTGGTGTTGCCGGAGATACCGGCGCACACCCAGGCGCCGGGCATCCACGGCCTGGCCGCCGGCATCGCCGCCCGCCACCGCGCCGGCGAAGCCCGCCTGCTGCAATCCCGCCAGGATGGTGCCCCCGCCGTGCTGCTGGCCGGTGGCCTGGACGCGGAGACCGCCACCCGGCTGGACGCCGCCCTGGCCGAGGCCACCGCGCGCTTCGCCTGACGCGGGCGGCTTGGCCGCCAGGGCGTGATGGCTCCAGGTTGAAGCGCCGGAAGCCTGAAGCGCGTGACCGCCAAAGGCGTGGTGCGTGAATGAACGCGCACGCGTCATGCCCTAATCCCGGCGGCTGAACGCCGAATGGGTCGCCCGCAGCGCCGCCAGCATAGTCTCGTAGGCGGCGACAGCCGACTTGCTGCCCTGGTCGATATCGCCGCCCTGCTCCTCCGCCGCCTCGACGCCCGCGGCCAGTTGCTCGCTGATCTCTTCCAGGCGCTCCGCCACCGCGTCCGGCGGCAGGGCGGCCTTCAGGTCATCGATCACCGCCGCTGCCTCGCGCCGCATGCGCTCCGCCCCAAAGCCCCGGTTGATCTGCTCGGCCAGGCGCTGCAGCACCGCGTCGCGCCCTGGCGGCGCAGGGGCGGCTGGCGGGGCAAGCGGCGGCTTTGCCTTGGGTTTGCGGCTCATAGGGAACGCTCCGAGAAGATGCTCTCCCTAGCACCGCGAACGGAACCGGAACAGGGTACGCTTGGGGCACACGGTACCGGCGCGGCCTGCCGCCCACCCATTCGCATCGATTCCGTATTGACGATGCCCAATTGTACTATCAGCCTAATCGCTTATCCGGCATCGGAGTTTGCCTTGACGGCCACGCGACGGGACTTCTACGGCTGGGCCACGCCCAACTCGCACCGCGTCTCGATCCTGCTGGAGGAGCTGGGCCTGCCCTATACGGCCACCGGCGTGAACATCCGCCGGAAGGAGCAGTTCGCGCCGGCCATCCTGCGCCTGAATCCTTACGGCAAGATCCCGGTCCTGGTGGAACACCAGGACGGCCAGCAGCCGGTCGTCCTGTTCGAGAGCGGCGCGATCCTGCAGCACCTGGCGGAAACCCATGGCCGCTTCCTGCCACCCGCCGGTCCCGCCCGGGCGGAGACGCTGTCCTGGCTGATGGTCGTCCTCACCGCGCTCGGTCCCTATACCGGGCAGGCGCATCACTGGACGGAACTGGCGCCCGAACCCTCCGCCCCGGCGCGGGAGCACAGCATCGCGCTGGTGCGCCGCGTCTACGCCCTGCTGGAAGCGCGCCTGGCCGGGCTGCCTTTCCTGGCGGGCGAGGCCTACAGCATCGTCGACATCGCCGCCTGGCCCTGGATCATGCGCCACGGCTGGGCCGATCTGTCGCTGGTCGACTACCCCAATCTGGCACGCTGGAGCCGGTTGGTGGGCGAGCGCCCGGCCGTCCAGCGCGGCATCGCGGTGCCCGCCGGCGCGCGGCTCGAATAGCCTTCCTCCGCCTTCACGCCGTCCACAACTGGAGAATCCTATGTCGCGAAGGCGATACCTGAGTGCCGCCCTGGCCTTGCCCGCTCTTCTGCTGGCCGGGCTGGCCACCGCGCAGCCACTGCCGCCGGAACGTGTGCTGCGGGTGGTGCCGAACGCCGACCTGCAGACGCTGGACCCGATCAACACGACGGCCGGCGTGGTGCAGAGCCACGCCCACATGATCTACGACCAGCTCTTCGGTCGGGACGCGCGGCAGCGCCCGCAGCCGCAGATGGTGGAGCGATGGTCGCTCTCGCCCGATGCGCTGACCTGGCGCTTCACGCTGCGCGACGGGCTGGCCTTCCACGACGGCGCGAAAGTGACCGGCGCGGATGTCGTCGCCTCGCTCCGCCGCTGGGGTGCGCGGGACCCGCATGGGCGGCAGATCCTGGCGGTCACCGAGAGCCTGTCGGCCGACGATGACGGCCGCTCCGTCACCTGGGTGCTGCGGCGGCCCTATGCGCTGATGCTGGACGCACTCTCCAAGCCCAGCGGCAACATGCCGGCGATCATGCCGGCCCGGGTGGCCGCCACCGACCCCTTCACCGCCATCCAGGACACCACCGGCAGCGGCCCCTTCATCTTCGACCGCGCGGCCTGGGTGCCGGGCAGCTCGGTCGTGTACCGCCGCAACGCCGCCTACCAGCCGCGGGCGGAGCCGGCCTCCGGCACCGCCGGCGGCAAGGTGGTGAAGGTGGACCGGGTGGAATGGCTGAACATCGCCAACGCCCAGACCGCCGCCCTGGCCCTGGTGCAGGGCGAGGTCGATTTCGTCGAGACACCGGGCGTCGACTTCCTGCCCCTGCTGCGGCAGCGCGGCGCGCAGGTGCTGCGCATCAACGCGCTGGGCTTCCAGGGCATGCTGCGGATGAACCACCTGCATCCTCCTTTCAGCGACGCCCGCGCCCGCCAGGCCCTGCTCTACCTGGTGGACCAAGAGGAAATGCTGCAAGGCATGTTCCCGGAACCGGAACTGTACCAGGAGTGCCATGCCTTCTTCGTCTGCGGCTCCCTGCAGGAAACCGATGCCGGCGTGCCGCGTGGCATCGGCCATGACATGGAGCGCGCCCGCGCCCTGATCCGCGAGAGTGGCTATGACGGCCGCCCGATCGTGCTGATGGACCCAACCGACAACCCCTTCATCCACGCCGCCACCCTCGTCCTCGCCCAGCGCCTGCAACAAGCGGGCATGACGGTCGATGTGCAGGCCACCGACTTCGCGACGATGGCGACCCGCCGCGCCATCCGCAAGCCGGCCGCCGAAGGCGGGTGGGATATCGGCCTGACCTTCTGGAACGGCCTCGGCGCGTCCGACCCGGTCGGCAACGTACCGATGCAGGCCAGTTGCGACCGCGCCTGGCCAGGCTGGCCCTGCGACGCCGAGCACCAGGCGCTGATCGACGCCTTCCCCTACGCCACGACGCCGGAAGACCGCAGCCGCACGCTGGAGGCCCTGCAGGTCAGCGCCTATCGCGTCGTGCCCTACGTGCCCTTTGGCCAGTGGTTCCTGCCCGCGGCGCTCAGCCCCCGGCTCTCCGGCGTGCTGGGCATGCCCGGCATCATCATCCTGTGGAACATCCAGAAAACCGCCCGCTGAACCGGAACGGAGCCGGAGCATACCATCCCCGGCCTTCGACTTCCGCTTATGCCGCTGCCGGCCACGCCGCCCCGCCTGCGCTCCGACCGCCCCATTAGTGAGGGCAGGCCGATCTTTAGTCTTGGGCAGGAAGGCCGGGGAAAGAATTCCCCGGGCCCCTTCTTTCGTTTGCGAGTCTTTCGGGCATGGCTGCGGCGTCGTCAGGCCTTGTGAGCCAAGGTTACGCCGGAGGCTGATGGCCTGCCTGGGTAATCCACGATCTTGTTCCTAGCTGCGCCCGCCCGCCCCGAAGCCCTCCCGCCCACTG